>Ga0193721_1000404_pt1 | contig 12264 bp, 9 predicted proteins | sample U2s2metaG_FD_145078 | JGI IMG/M metagenome (GOLD analysis project Ga0193721, IMG submission 145078) | Soil microbial communities from a riparian zone of the East river system, Colorado, United States - U2s2 | ecosystem: Environmental > Terrestrial > Soil > Riparian zone | place: USA: East River...
TGCAGGCTGCGTTACGACGTACTCAGCTACGCGCGACAGTACTTTCGCGATTTTCTCGGCGAGAGCTGGGAGATCTGGGTGCATGGCGGTTCCGGGTCAACGATTCATCGCGAGCCTTGTTTTTGGGAATTCTTCTTCGCTGGCAAGGGCGGCGGACGCTTCGTTTTTCGATTTAAGGTCGGTCCCAGAACGCGATGCGCTTTGCGGTTCGGCGAAGGTCCACGTGTGTTTGGCTTTTCCATATTGATTTCAGTGGTTGTAGAGGCGTTTGTGTCAAACGCCTAACAGATTCGGCGCTCGCCGCGGCGAACGCCGCTGCAACAATCTTGCCATTACTGGCGCGGCCGCTCCGTACGGCTAAATTCTGCAAATGTCTTCGGAAACGATCGAGCTGCGCGGGCATATTATCGACTCTCTGATTTTGCCGAAGGTGCTGGATCAAATTCTGACCCACGGCGGGAACTTCAAGATTACTGAGATCAATATCGGCAGAAAGCGAGCGGACCAAAGTTTCGCCCGAATCGAAGTGTCTGCCGAAACAGGCGAGGCGCTGGACGAGTTGATCCTGCGTCTCCGTCAACAGGGCGCCGAGGTAGTGGAGCGCGCAAATGCGCAAGTCGCCAGCGCGCCTGCCGACGGAGTGTTTCCGCGCGATTTCTACGTGACAACGAATCAACAAACCTTCGTGCGCTTCGATGGCAAGGAAATCGAAGTGCGCCCCGCAATGATCAACAGCGCAATCGCGCTTGATCGAAAAAAAGGCACTGCGCGAGCGGTTAAGTTCTTCGATGTGAACAAGGGCGACGAAATTGTTGTTGGGCATCAGGGGGTTCGAGTTGTGCCGGTCCAGCGCGAGACAACGCATACTGACCTTTTTCAGTTTATTAACACCACTGTTGATGCCGACGAACCAAAGTCCGCCATCATTCGCGGAATCGGCGATGAGTTGCGCCGCGCCCGCGAAGCGAACGGCAAAATCGCGATCGTCGCTGGACCGGCCATCGTACGGACCGGCGCAGGCCAGCATTTGGTTAGGCTGATTGAAGCGGGGTATGTCGATCGTCTTTTTGCTGGAAATTTATTTGCTGCCTACGATGTGGAGCGCGCCTTGTTCGGGACCTCGTTGGGCGCGAATCCAGACCTCGCCGTCGCACGAGGTGGACACGAGAACCATCTGCGTGCTATTAACACGATTCGCGAAGCGGGCGGGATCTCCCCGGCCGTGCATCAAAAGATTCTGACCGGAGGCATTCTCCACGCCTGTATCCGCAATGAAGTCGATATCGTGCTCACCGGTGGAATTCGTGACGAAGGACCGATTCCCGGCGTAACAACAGACGTAATCGAAGCTCAAAAAGTCATGCGAACAAAGCTCGCTGATGTGACCCATATAATATTGCTCGCGACGCTCCAGCATTCGCTCGCCATCGCCAGCATGTTGGCGCCTGATGTGAAAACGGTTTGCGTGGACATTGATCCTCCGGCCGTGGAAAAGGCGATCGAGCACCAGCCCTTGCAGTCAATCGGCCTCGTCACAGATGTAGAGCCATTTCTTCGGGAACTTGCCGATTGTCTCGCCGATTCGCGCATTCGCGACTAGATGAGCAATGATATGCGCGAGCTGCTTCTTTGTCCGCCGGATTACTACGGCATCGAATATGAGATCAATCCCTGGATGAGCGTGGCCCGCGGGGCTAATGCAGCTGTTGCCCAACAGCAATGGAAACAATTACACGCGACGCTTTCGGAATTGCATTGCGAGGTTCATCTGATTCCGCCACAGCCCAGGCTTCCCGATATGGTTTTTACTGCGAACGCCGGGCTGACCGTGGGTCGCAAATTCATCCCCAGTAATTTCCGCCACAAAGAACGTGCCGGTGAACAGCCGTTCTTTTCCAACTGGATGGAAGAACGCGGCTACGAAGTGGATTGGCTGCCGGACAATCTTTACTTCGAGGGCGAAGGTGACGCGCTCTTTGGCGGCGACGCGCTTTTTTGCGGCTACAAATTTCGCTCCGATATTCAATCGCATCGTGCCCTGGCAGACATGCTTGGCTGTCTAGCCATCTCGGTAGAACTCGTTGAGCCGCGTTTTTACCATCTCGACACTTGCTTTTGTCCGCTGCCCGATGGCGGGGCGTTTTGGTTTCCATCGGCCTTCGACGAGTACGGCCAGCGCGCGATCCGAGAGCATGTGACTGATTTGATCGACGTCGCACCGGAAGAGGCCATGCACTTCTCCTGTAATGCCGTCGTTATCGAGCGCGATATTGTTTTGCCCAAAGGCGCGCCGCAGCTCGTGACTCAGCTACAAGATCGCGGTTACCGCTGCCACGAGTTGCCGATGAGCGAATTCATCAAAGCCGGTGGCGCGTGCAAATGTCTTACCATGTTCATGCCGCAACGAGAGAAGTGTTAGCTGCACAGTTTAAGTTGTAAGGCGACCCTCACCACCTGCAGCTGCGTCCAGCTCGGACTTTTCCGCATCGGGTTCCCGCTTCGCTCGTAGCGCGACTTCAATCTTTCCCAGCGGCAAGCAATTCATCACATCATCCTTGGCGAGCCAGCCTTTGCGCGCGATCCCAATGCCAAACCACAAATCCTGCAGACGCTCGGTACGATGAGCATCGGGATTGATGACACACTTCACTCCCTTTTGTTTGGCCAACGGCCACCAGCGCCAGTCCAGATCCAGTCGCTTCGGCGCGGCGTTGAGCTCAATCCAGGTGCCGGTGCGTGCCGCCGCGTCCAGGATGGCAGGGATATCGATCTGGTATGGTTCGCGTTTCAGCAATAGGCGTCCGGTCGGATGCGCCAGCATTGTAACAAATGGATTCTCGATCGCGCGGATCACGCGCTGCGTCATTTCCGTTTCGCTCAAATTGAAAACGGAATGGACGGACACGATCACGTAGTCAAGCTGTGCTAAGACATCATCCGGGAAATCGAGCGATCCATCGCGCAAAATGTCGCACTCGATTCCTGCAAACACGCGAAAGCCATGCAGGTTCTTGTTCAATTTCCGGATGGTGGCGATTTGGAAGCGCAGTTTTGGTTCGTCGATTCCGTGAGCTTGAATCGAGCTGTGACTGTGATCGGCGATACCCAAATATTCCAATCCGAGCCCTTGCGCAGCTTCGGCCATGTCTTCGATGGAGTTGTGTCCGTCGCTCGCAGTGGTGTGACAATGAAATGTTCCGCGCAAATTCTCCTTCTCGACCAACTTCGGGAGAGAATGTTTCTCGGCAGCTTCGAACTCTCCCCAATTTTCTCGTAGTTCCGGCGGGATAAAATCGAGATCGATCGCCCGATAAAGTCCGGCTTCATCGTTAATCTTTGGAATCTTCTCCACTGGCTGTTTCTTTTTCGCTTTGGAATCGACTGGAACCGCCGCGAGACGATATTCGTTGAGCGTCCAACCTCGCTGAAGCGCGCGACTGCGTAGCTCGATATTGTGTTCCTTGTTGCCGGTGAAATAGGCGAGCGCAAACGGATATTCTGTGGTGCTCACTACTCGCAGATCGCACTGCACTCCAGAACGAAGTCGCACACTCGATTTCGTCGGTCCTTGCGCAATGATTGATTCGACGAGCGGATGCGAAACAAAGAACGCCATAATCGCTTCGGGCTTTTTTGTCGCCACCAGGAAATCCAAATCGTGCACGATTTCCTTTCGGCGCCGATAGCTTCCGGCGATATCAACTTGTAAACCCGCGTTGTGCGCTGCAAGATCGGAACGCAGTGTTTCTGCTTCAGCCGCGACTTGTCCGAACTGAAACGAGCCGGCGTGCGCGGCGCGTTTCGCGATAGATTCGCAGAGCTTTTGCTGTGTCGTCTGCCCAAAACCCGCCAGTTCAGCGACGCGCCCGTCCTCGCACGCTTTCTGCAACTGCTCGATTGAGTTGATGCCGAGTCGATCATAAAGAGCTTTTATCTTTTTGGCGCCAAGACCGGGTAACGAGAACAATTCCATAATTCCGACCGGGAATTCCGCGCTTAATTCTTCGAAGTATTTGAGTGACCCGGTCGAAGCCAGTTCCTTGATCTTTAGCGCTATGCTTTTTCCAATTCCCGGAACCTTTGCTACTGCTTCTTCATCTTGAAAATTCGGAACGTTGCCGCCAAAGGTTTCGATCGCGCGCGCTGCATTCGTGTAGGCCCGCACCTTGAACGGATTCTCGTCCTTCAGTTCCAGCAGCGTTGCGATTTTCTCTAGAACACCGGCGATTTCCTCTTTGGTCATCACCAAAAACGGTTAACCGAAATTGCGCCGCCGTCGACGGTGAAGCGCTGCGAGCGACTCCGTGCACAATTGTTCGTCACATCCGACCACGCCGTTGATAGAATTTATAGCGATCGATGATTGACTCGACGTACTTTCGCGTTGCGGGGAAATCGATGTTCTTGAGAAACGTCCGCGCCGATGTGTCTGTTACGCCGTTTTTGCTCCACCGCTGGGCGCGACTGGCGCCGGCGTTGTACTCTGCCAAGGCGAAAGGAAGCGGATCGGATTGAAGCTTCCAGTGTTCGACCGCGCGATGCAAATACCACGTGCCTGCCTCCAGGTTTATCTTCGGATCGAAGAGCTGGTCGGAATGGAAATCGGCGATCTTATTTTCGCGAGCCCATTCGTTGGCCGCTTTTTCGGTTACTTGCATGAGCCCGCGCTCCCCGCGACTGCCATGCTTTTCCGGATCGAACCGGCTCTCACGCCAAACGACCGCTTTCACCAGCATGGGATCGAGCTGATGTTCGACCGCGACGACGCGAATGAGGCGGTCGTACCGTTGAAATCGCGCCGGGCTCATCCATTCGTAAACCGTGTAAACCAGGTCGCCCGATAGGACTGCGAAATAAACAAAGCCTGCAGCCAGCGCAAGCATTATGCAGAGAAGCAGTTTGAAGAGGAATCGTATCACTTCAGCATCAAATCTCGTGCTCCGGCTCGCCCGAGCAATTAAACTAAGTTGGTGCTTCCATGGCAAAGGCCAATTACGTTCGCGTCATCATTGATCGGGCCATCCATCGCGAGCTCGACTACGCTGTTCCCGACAGCCTGACGGGCCGAATCGGAGTCGGCTCGCGCGTGCGCGTACCGTTTCGCGAAAAATCCGCACTCGCCACAGTCGTCGGACTCCCAGAACAGACAGACGCGAAAGGTATCCGGCCAATCGAAGCAATAATCGGCGAAGCACCGGTTTTGAGCGAGCAACTGCTGGAACTGGGGCGCTGGATCGCCACGTATTATTGCTGCCCGATTGAAACGGTAATGCGCAGCATGTTGCCCCAAGTGATTCGACGCGCAGAAGTCGGATGGAAAAAACAGTTGTTCGTGCAGCCTGGTCGCAAGATTGACAATGATGAGCTTGAGAAGCTGCGGAAACGCGCGCCGCGGCAGGCGGAACTTGTCGAAGCAATCTCGAGGCTGGAAATGCCCATGCGCGCGGCAGAGCTCCTGCGCCAGACATCTCTCGATAACCAGACGCTACGTGCGTTGGTAAAGCGTGGCCTCGTGGAGCTGCGCGAGGAAGCAGTTGTTCGCGATCCGCACGGCGACGAACAGTTCATCGCAACTTCCAATCTTGTTTTGAACGAGGAGCAAACACGCGCCCTGAACGAAATTACGCAAGCGCTCGACGCGCCTGAAAATGCCCGGCCAATTTTGCTTCACGGTGTGACCGGATCCGGTAAGACCGAAATTTATTTGCAGTCGATCCGGGCAACGCTTGATCGCGGCCGCACCGCGATCGTTCTCGTGCCGGAAATTTCGCTGACGCCGCAGACAGTCGAGCGTTTCAAGAGCCGATTTACCGACGTGCCGGATGCCGTCGCGGTGCTGCACAGCCATTTGTCGCAGGGCGAACGCCACGACGAGTGGCACAAAATTCATGCCGGACGCGCGCGCATCGTGATTGGTGCACGGAGCGCAGTCTTCGCGCCGCTGAAGAATCTTGGGCTCATCGTCGTCGATGAAGAACACGAGACGACATACAAACAAGAGGAAGCCCCACGATATCACGCGCGCGATCTCGCAGTAGTACGTGGGAAGATTGAGAAATGTGTTGTGGCGTTGGGCAGCGCCACGCCGTCGCTCGAGAGTTATCACAACGCCGGCACCGGCAAGTACCGGCTGTTGACGCTCACCCAGCGCGTGGATGAAAAGCAGATGCCGCTCATACGCATCGTCGATCTTCGTCAGGAACGACGGAAAGAAAAGAAAGCTGCAATACTTTCGGAAAAATTGTCGCAGGCAATTGCCGATCGTTTGCAAAAACGCGAACAGACGATTCTGTTTTTGAATCGCCGCGGATTTTCGACGTCACTCCTTTGCAGCGATTGCGGTGAAGCGCGGAACTGTCCGAATTGCAGCGTAGCGCTCACGTTTCATCGGCATCCGGCGGTCTCCGGGCGATTGAGCTGTCATTTGTGCGGCCATACCGCCGCCGTGCCAAAAAAATGTCCCGCCTGCGGAAAGGACGCGCTGATTTACTACGGCTTTGGCACCGAGAAAGTCGAATCAACAGTCGCACAGATTTTTCCGAAAGCTGTGGTGCGTCGCATGGACGCTGATTCGATGACGCGCAAGGAAGCTTATCGCGAGACTTTAAGAGATTTTCGCACCGGCAAGATCGACATCCTCGTCGGCACGCAAATGATCGCGAAAGGTCTGCATTTTCCAAATGTAACCCTGGTCGGGATTATTAACGCCGATCTTGCATTGCATCTGCCCGATTTCCGCGCGGGCGAACGCACGTTTCAACTTCTGACCCAAGTCGCCGGCCGCGCCGGACGCGGCGAAACGTCGGGCGAAGTCTTTGTGCAAACTTACACCCCGTTTAGTCCGTCGATTCAGTTTGCACGGCACCACGATTTCGCCGGCTACTTTCAACAGGAGCTCGAGTTCCGCGAGCGCTGCGATTTTCCACCATTCAAACACGCCATCCTGATCACGGTTCGCTCCGCGCACGAAGGGCGCGCGAAACTTTCAGCCGAAACGTTAAAGCGCCGTTTGAAAGAAGCGCTGGCCTATTCCGCCGAAGCGGCTCTCAAGATTGGAGCCTACTCTGCCGCTCCTAATTCCCGAAACCTTTCAGGGGTGCAAGGCTTGCCGCCGGCTGCGAAGGCTGGACCCGAAGAATTCATCCTGGGAGATGCGACGCCCGCTCCATTGGAGAAACTACAGGGCCAATTCCGCTTTCACATTCTGATTCGCGGCGAAGCCGTCCTGCGCCTCAGCCGGCTCGTCCGCGAAACCCTCGGCAAATTACCATTTCCCGAAGATGTGACCGTCACCGTAGACGTCGATCCCTATCAGTTGCTGTAAGCGGTCGCGCGGGCGATTTCGCCGGAGGTAGGGCGGGCAGTCCTCTGCCCGCCGAGAGTTTGCGCGCCGGCACCCGGATTCTACAGCGGCGCGCACGGAGTGACGCGCCCTACCCATGCAGAATCGCCTCAGGTTTCTCCTGGGCGAAATCATTCGTGGCCAGCGCGAGCGTGACAAAAAAAATGCGAACAATCTTAGAAGTTTCGCGTTGATGCTCGAATAACAATTACTGTGGAAACAATCTTGACCGCCATTTCCAAAATTCGAAAATTCCAACCTTTTCACTCTCGGCAATTCATCTCATGAAAAAACTGTTGGTTACAATCCTTTTGCTCGCAACGCTCGCGCCGTTTCCCGCGCAATCACAACAAGCAAGCGGCACGCTAGCTGGTTTCCTTTCGAAGCAAGGTCTTGCTGGTGCAAAACTGGAGCGGCGCTTCGGCAATCATCTATTTGTCCCGGTCTCCATTAACAATCGGCGAGCTGCCCTGATGATTGATACCGGATCACCCAACACGATCATCGACGTCAACAGCGTGAACACATTCGGTCTCACTGTAGAAAAAACCGACTCGAACGTGGGCGGTTTGTTTGGCCGGAGCTGGGAACGCTTTGGCAGCAGCAAAGTAAAGAACATCGCGATGGGCAATTGCACGGTGACAAACGTACCGGTGGCCATCGCAGATTTTTCCAATTTCAACAGAGACCGCGGCGGTCCCGCTACAGGGTCGCATATTGCCGATTCCAAGGCCCTGGCGCACATCAATGGTCTTCTCGGCGCGAACGAGATGATTAAGTTTGGGATGATTATCGATTGCACCAGGCAGATGATTTACGTTAATCCAAACGGACGGAGTCCCGTGGTGAGTCAGAGTCTCACAAGTTTCCTCGCGGGTCGCGGATTTACGCGAATCCCGATACGCTTAAATGCGAATCATCATTTTGATGTTCAAGGCACGCTCAACGGACATGCGACCCGCTTCATCCTGGACACGGGCTCGGCGAATACACTCATTGACACGCAAGTAGCCGTGCGATCTGGCACTGGTGTCACCGCTCTGGCGGGCATTGGCGCGGGTGGCGCTGGTGGCTTGGCTGAAGGAATAAATCGCACGGGCGTCAAAGAGCTAGCTATCGGCAATTTCAAACTCGCAAATGCCGAGGTGGTGATAGCTCATTTGTCGGGCGACATACTGCTCTCGAAATCTGCCGCCGAATCCAATGCGGGCGTTCTGGGCCAGGAATATCTCTCATCGAATTTCGCAGTCATCGACATGGGCGGCATGGCACTTTATCTACGCCACCCCGATTCCCGATAAGTGCATCTGGTAGGGCGGGCAGTCCTCTGCCCGCCGCATAGTATCGGCGCGCACGGAGTGACGCGCCCTACCATCGCCGACGTGCGGTTGTACTTTTGATCATTTTCGGAACAGTCGCCTTAACGAGACTCGTGAATGCAGCTACAGCGCTGTTCGCTGCCGAATCGCTCAACCGCAAGAGACCAATGTCCAGTCCAAGTTTTTTTCCCTGCAGTCGGATCGCCTTCAATTTCAGACTTTCTCTTCCTCGTAATGCGATCTTAGGCATTAACGTTGCCGCTCGCAAAGGGGCGAGCGAGCGAAGCAATGTTTCAATTGCGTTGATCTCGGCCACCATGTGGGGACGGACCTGATGTCTTCGACAAATTTCATCCGTCATCCTGCGCATCACGAAAGTGTCCGGCAACTGGAGGAGGCGTTGCTGGTGCAATTGCGAGAAATGAATCACCCGGCGTTTCGACCATGGATGGTTCTCCGCCACGACTAAGGCAAATTCATCGGTGCAAAGGCGCTCGTAGCGCAAGTTCGGTGAGTGCCGGGTGAGAAAGCCAAGACCAACGTCCATCCGACCCTCTTCCAGCGCCGTTTCGATCTCGGTGGATGAGATTTCTTCGACGGTGATGCTGATCGCAGGATGATCAGCCGTAAAAAGGCCAAGGAGATGCGGCACGAGCGGCACATTCAGCACCGGAATAACACCCAAATGAAGTTCGCCGCGTAATTGTCCGGGTTCGCTGTTTAGTTCCTGGAGAAAATTCTCCAACTGATGAAGGACTGCGCGTGCGTGTTCCTGAAAAATCAGACCTCGCGGGGTAAGCAGAATCCGCTTTCCACGACGCTGAAACAGAGGCACGCGAAGACCCGCCTCTAAATCTCGCATCTGTTGAGAGACGCTCGGCTGAGAAATTCCGAGCCGGTCAGCTGCACGGCTAAAGCTTCGAGCTTCGGCGACTGCAAGAAAATAGCGCAGGTGGCGGATATCCAAAGGCTCCGGCATGGGAACGGAATATTGTCCGGCGGACTGGCCAAATGCAACGAGGAGCTTGATTCACGGAAGAGATTCTGCTTCCATAGGCAAAACTTATTGCGCTATTTCCTAAACTTCTGGACAAATGATTCAACAAAAACTGATCGCCGCCATCGCGCTTAGCGTTTTGCTCGTGGCCGGTTGTGGGAAAAATCCTGCTTCTAGCGCTGCTCATTCAAACAAAGTGCGTGTCGGTTACATCGGTCTGACCTGCGAAGCTCCGATTTACGCCGCTTATGAGAAGGGCTTCTTCAAGGAAGAGGGACTCGAGCCTGAATTAGTGAAGTGCAATTGGGCAACTTATAAAGACGCGCTAGCGCTTGGCAGCTACGACATCACTCATCACCTGGTAATGTACTTCCTCAAACCGATCGAACAGGGTTTGGACGTGCGATTCCTCGCCGGAATTCACCGCGGATGTCTGCGCGTCCAGGCCGGCGTGAAAACGAATATTCACACAATTGAAGATCTGAAAGGCAAGCGGATTGGGGTACCGGGAATGGGCACGCCACCGTTCGTCTTCGCGAATCGTGTCTTCGGAACCCACGGAATTGATGCCGGAAAAGATATTACCTGGAAAGTTTTTCCCGCGGGTGAATTAGGTCTGGCAATCGACAAAGGCGAAGTTGACGCCGTCTGCAACGCGGAACCAATCGGGAGCCTGCTGATCGCAGAGGGGAAGGTAAGAAATATTGCCGACCAGATAACGGATGCGCCTTACAAAGATGAGTATTGCTGCGAGGTGATCGCGAACGGCAAATGGGTGGACGCCAATCCGGACGCTGCTGCTAGAGCAACGCGTGCTTTATTAAAAGGCGCCAAATGGGTCGAGACCAACCCGAAGACAGCGGCGATCATGGCGGTGGAGAAGAAGTATCTAGCCTCAACCCCCGAATTGAATACGGCAGCCCTCGCGCGTTTGCGCTACGTACCGAGCGTCCAGCTGGCTGAGGAGTCGGTTCACAGTGCCGGCCGGGAGATGAAAGTGGCCAAGATGCTGTCTCCGGAGACCGATACCGAAGCGCTGGCAAAACGTGCCTTCATGCATCTCGACGGCGTTACCGACGAGTGGATTAAAACCCTGCAGGTAGAAAAAGTCGCCGGCGGCCAAGTCTCGCCCGACGACGATATCCGGCTGATCGCGGCATTGATCCAGAAAGATATGGGAGATTCCTGCTGCCGGAGAAAAATGTTCGACCAGCCGGATCAGGATGCTCCGAATCTGGCCGATCCTGACGCACCGTGCCTTGAGAAAACTACCGTAGCCGCCCAGAAATAAGCGCACCGGTAACGCCAGCTCCGTTGACCTTAGGTACTGTTCATTAATTGTCGGGTTGAGAAATGAAGCTAACACGCCAGCCTTTCTCGCCTCTCCCCTTGGTTAAGGGGAGAGGAGTAAGGTGAGGGGGTTTTGGGAGCCTGCATGCGTCGGTTGTCCTGGAGAAAACCCTCACCCTCCCCCTCTCCCTCCAAGGGCGAGGCGACCCATGTACCGCAAGGTTATGTAACTTTCGTGCGGACCCGGCCGGAGAATAATAGCGCGAATCTGCCTTGGCCAATGCAGTTGGCTGTTCCCGTCGCAAGCCTGATTACGTTCGGAATTCACTTGTTGTTATCAAAACAGTCGCCGCCGCTTGAAACACATTCTTATATGCTGCTGTTTTGGGAAATTCTGGGCGTCTCAGTTGTTCTCGCAATCGCACAAGGTTTCTGGACGGCCTTGCGCCAATGGATGCGGCATATGTGGCCAATCTTTGCGGCTGCAATCCTGTTACTCGGTCTTTGGGATGTGATTACGTTGGGTTTCCATTTGCTTCCGCTGCCGTACTTTCCCGGTCCCGCGGCGGTATTACGCAGTCTGATTAGCGATCGCGCGCTTTTGCTTGATAGCACCTGGCACTCGCTCGTATTGCTCCTGAGTGGGTACACGCTTGGCGTGATCGTTGGACTGGTTAGCGGCGTGTGCATCGGCTGGTCGACTTCCGTGCGCTATTGGGGAATGCCGCTACTTAAAGTTATAGGGCCCATCCCAGCCACAGCATGGATCCCTCTTGCGATGGTTGTATCCCCTTCCGCGATCGCATCCGCAGCGGGATTAATCGCACTCGCGGTGTGGTTCCCTGTTACAATGTTGACTGCCTCCGGGATTTCCAATACTCGCGCGTCCTACCTTGACGTCGCTCGAACGCTCGGCGCCGGACGCGCCTATCTCATCTTCCGGGTCGCGGTTCCAGCCGCGGTTCCGAATATTTTCATCGGCTTATTCATGGGTCTGGGCGCCTCTTTTCTGACCCTTGTGGTTGCGGAATCCATAGGGGTTAAATCCGGTCTCGGCTGGTATGTCAGTTGGGCGCAAGGCTGGGCCGAATACGGCAAAGTCTTCGCTGCCCTCATCATCATGGCAGCCTTCTTCTCAACCCTGATGACGCTCTTGTTTAAGATCCGGGACCGTCTGCTCGTCTGGCAAAAAGGAATTATCAAATGGTAGCAGTAGCTGAGACCGAACCCTCCTCGCTCCGCGTTCAGAATGTCAGCAAGAGCTTTCCGGCGCCTGACGATCCGCTCACGCGTCGACAAGCCCTAAGTAATATCTC
>Ga0193721_1000405_pt1 | contig 12242 bp, 11 predicted proteins | sample U2s2metaG_FD_145078 | JGI IMG/M metagenome (GOLD analysis project Ga0193721, IMG submission 145078) | Soil microbial communities from a riparian zone of the East river system, Colorado, United States - U2s2 | ecosystem: Environmental > Terrestrial > Soil > Riparian zone | place: USA: East River...
GCTGACAGCAGATTATGATTGGTTGGCAGCTGTCCCTGCCTCAGCTGGAGAAGGCGGAGGCGAAACCTGTTCTTGGGCCGACTGCGAGGCGCCCTGCTCCACTCGAGACAGAGGCTCCGCAGCCGTGGCGATTTTCTTGTTCCTCTTGATCAGACTGCGCACGGTGTCGGACGGTTGCGCCCCCTTGCTAATCCAATACTCGGCCCGTTCAACCTTTAACGAGCTATTGTCACCTGGAGTCTTTGGATCGTACGTGCCGATGATCTCGATAAATTTTCCGTCGCGTGGGCTGCGGCTGTCGGCCACTACTATTTTGTAATACGGGCGATTTTTCGCGCCTTCTCTGCGTAATCTGATTGAAACTGCCATATTTAAACAAGTTACATAGTTGAAAAGGTCACAAGAATAGAGCGATTCGCCTTTCAGCGATGTAACTGTTGTAATCCTTTTAACATTTTTTTCATTTTGCCCGCGCTTTTCATCATCTTGCGCATTTGATCAAAGCGCCGCAGCAGATCGTTCACCTCCGTGACGGTGCAGCCGCTGCCGCGCGCGATTCGCTGACGGCGCCGTGCATTAAGAATGTCGGGGCGCGTCCGCTCTTCGTTTGTCATCGAAAGCACGATCGCTTCCGTGCGCTTCAGCTGCTTCTCGTCAATGGAGAGGCCTTGGATATTACTCATGCCGGGCAGCATGCCAAGAATATTCTCCAACGGCCCCATTCGTTTCATCATCTTGAACTGCGCCAGGAAATCATTGAAATCGAATGAAGCGGTGCGCAATTTGCGCTCGAGCCGGGCGGCGTCTTCGACTTCCACCGCTTCGGCAGCTTTCTCGACGAGACCAATCACATCGCCCATCCCAAGAATCCGGCCCGCGAGCCGCTCAGGAACAAAGACTTCGAACTGATCAAGTTTTTCGCCCGTACCGGCAAATTTGATTGGCCGATGGGTCACTTCGCGCATTGATAACGCTGCGCCACCACGTGCGTCGCCATCGAGCTTGGTCAAAATGATACCGGTGATCGTTAACGCATCATTGAAATGAGTTGCGACACTGACCGCTTGCTGTCCCGTTGCCGCATCTACGACGAGCAAAGTTTCCTGCGGCTGCAAAAACTCTTTCAACTCTTTCAATTCCTGAATCAGTGGCTGGTTGATTTCTTGCCGCCCTGCCGTGTCGAAAATGTAAATGGAGGGGCGAGCTCCCGCCGGTCCCGGCGCCGGGATCACATCGGCCAAAGCGTCACCGGATCTTGGCCCGGTAGATTCCGCCAGCGCTGCCGCGGCCGCGCATTGAACATTCTTCTCGCTCGGATCAGGCGCGTAAACCGGAACGTCAATCTGTTTCCCGAGTGTCACGAGTTGCTCGATCGCTGCCGGACGTTGCAGGTCGCACGGGACCAGTGCCGGGAGATGACCCTGTTTCTGTAAGAAACGCGCCAGCTTTGCAGAGGAAGTCGTCTTGCCGGACCCATTAAGACCGACAATCAAAATACGCCCCTGGTCCTGGAGGTGAAGCGGCGCGGAATCACCTCCGAGCAACGCAGTCAACTCGTCATGGAAAATTTTTACGATCTGCTGACCCGGCGTGATGCTGCGGAGAACAGTTTCGCCGAGCGCTTTGTCCCTTACCCGCCCGATGAATTTTCTGGCGACCTGAAAATCTACATCCGCTTCGAGCAGCGCCAGGCGCACCTGGCGCAGCGCGGCGTCCACGTTCGATTCGCTGATAACGCCGTGCCCACGCAGATCCTTGAAAATTTCCTGAAGCTTGTCGCTGAGTTGTGGAAACATGGAGTTGTAAGCGCTGCGTTATTCGAGGAGGGGCGATCTCCAGATTGCCCACGGCAGTTTAAAAACTGCCGCGCCCTGGCACTGCGCATTTATTTCTTTGGCGTTTGCGCTGCTGGCGGTACCGCCCGTGCCGTGCTCTCCTCAATCCCAAACGTCCAGTGCGCTTCGACCTTTTTTCCTTGGGATTTCGCGGTGACAAATACGCTGCATGATTTCTCGCGTAATTTTTGAGTGACTTGGTACGAGACAGTACCCGTTTTGGGATCGTAGGTCGCCGGAACAACGCCGAGGCCGCTCACCCGCATTTGTACGCTGCCGGGTTCGATCTGCCCGATCGCGCTGAGATTGGCTTTGATGAGGGGAAGCGCGGTACGCACTGTTTCGCCATCTGCGGGTTGGGTAGCGAGATCTGCCGCGCCGACTTCGGCCACAGGCGCGCCGCCGCTGGTTGACGCGCCGATCATCTTCACAGCGTCTTCAAAGACCTTCGGCTTGTTCGCTTCAATTGCGTAACGACCGATCGAATCCATCGCCGAAGTAAAGGTGATTGGCTGACCGTAAACCGTAAACATCGCTTCGTAACCCGCGTTTCGCGCAAGTTCTTTCACGTGCTCGTTGTAATTGCCAAACGGCACGGCAAAACAATTCACTTTGATGCCAAGTCGCTGCTCGAGCAGTTGCTTACAGCCGACAACTTCGTTTTGCACCCATTGTTCATACTGAGGGCCGGTGAGCTTTGCTCGCGTTCTCTTACCTCCAGTGGAAGCAAGCATAATATTATGGCCTTCACGCAAGTCCTGGTGGGTCGCGGAATGCGCCTGTATGTCGACGCCGTTGTCACGCATGTCACCGAGCTGTTCCCACGTTATCGCTTCCCCGCCACCCAATGCGCCGCCGCGCACGCCTTCGGTATAAATAAACATTGTAAACGGATAGCCATATTTCTTTAGGATCGGCCACGCCACTTCATATTGCGATTTCCAGCCATCATCGAAGGAAATGACCGCGCATCGCGGCGGTATGTTCTTTTCGCCGCGCTTCCATGCGAGCAAATCCTGCATCGGGATAACCGTAATTCCGCGGTCCTTCAGTTCCTTCATCTGCGCTTCGAATGCAGCGGGCGTGATCTCAGTTCCCGGATAGCGGATCTTGTCGACCAAACGATGATAACAAAAAATAATCACCTGAGCCGTTTGATCGACAACCGGCTTCTTAATCTTCGGAGACGCAGCCACCAACGGCACACCGGGACTGCCTCCGGCGGTTGTGGCACCCGGCGCTGGCGATGATATGCCGGCTGGCTGAGGATTCTGGGACACATCTTCGTGCTTCTTGCACATCGAAAAGTTCAGTGCCAGGAGCAATGGAACGATTGCAAATCGGATCATAATAAAGGTGGTAAGGGTTTAAGCGCGGCGGCGAAAAACACAAGTGATTTCATATGCAATTGGGAGAAACAAATGAACGCTCGGCGCAATGCACGGGTCTCATTTCAACTTGCGGGAACTTTTCGTAGACCACGTGGTTTTTGGTATTAAGTCACTATGGCGCGTATGGTAAATCGTATCGTTACGCTTGCATTCGTCGCTCTGCTGCCTGCTTGCGCAAGTATGCGGACTCGGGCGGTCAAAGACACCAGCAAAACGTTCAAAACCGTGGTCGTCGACGCCGGACACGGAGGCAAAGATAGCGGCGCATATCGTCGCTATGGCCCCCCGGAGAAGCTGGTTACTCTCGATGTTGCCCAGCGTCTCAACAGCAAGTTGCGCGAATCTCAATTGAAAACAGTGATGACTCGTTCCTCAGATGTCTTCATTCCGCTTGATGAACGCGTGACAATTGAGAATTCCCAGAAGAACGCAATCTTCGTCAGCATACACTTTAACGATTCGCGACAGCGGGGCATTCGCGGGTTTGAGACGTATTATCATTCCGGCGTGTCATTCGATATTGCCAGCCGGATCCAGGAAAAGCTGATGACGATCCCCCACTCTGCAAATCGTGGAATCCACACGGCAAATTTTCGTGTCCTGCGCAATGCGACGTATCCGGCCGTGCTGGTGGAATGCGGTTATTTGAGTAATCGCAGTGAAGGCAACCAGGCGCGCGATTGGGAGTATCGGGAATTGCTCGCGGACAGAATTGCGGAAGCGATTGTCGAGCAGCGGTATGGTCCGGGCGTCTATCATAGTTCAACGCAGGTGGCTGTAGGACCGCCGCAGTCTGAAACACCGACCGGCGGCACAGGTCTCGCGCCAGCCGCTCCGCATCGATAGAATTCTCTGCCTGCTTCTAACTACGAATTAACACGAATAAACAGTGATGGCTGTTCTGTCTTCCACGGAATCGCAAAACACAAAATTTGCGTCCATTCGTTGTTAAAATTCAAAATTCCTTCCCGCGTTTTTCGGGGCCGATTGCGGCGAGCAAAATCAACGCCAAAAAAATCACGAAAGCAAAAAGAGCAAGCGCCTTTGCGTAATCCGGATGGCCGCTCGCGTCACGAAAACGATCTGCCAGTTGCGCTTCTACGACGGCTGTGTTTGCCGCGAATAAGTTTCCGATCTGGTAGGCAAATCCTGGGAAAGTCCCGCGGACGGTGCTTGGTGAAAGCTCATTCAGGTGCACTGGCACGATGCCCCAAGCGCCTTGCACCATAAATTGCATTGCAAATCCGCCGATCACGAGAAGCGCGAATCCCGGCGAGAAAACCCACAGAGGAATCAGCACGATGCCTAATACAGCAGTCAAAATAATTGATCGCCTGCGCCCCCACTTTTGCGAGAGGTGGCCGACCACAGTTCCACCGCAGATGGCGCCGAAAGCGTAGATGATCCCGGTGGCCGCCTTTTGCGTGAACCCGTAATGGCGCTGTTCGCCAAGAAAAGTTTGGTACATGTCCTGGGTTCCGTGGGACATCGCGTTGAAGGCCGTCATTAGCAAAATGACATAAAGAAAAAGCCCCCAGTGACGTTTGAGCACGTGCAGCACTTCGTTCCAAAAATCCGCGATCACGTGCTGTTGGCGCAGCCAAACCGGCGATTCCGGCACGCGCGTTCGGATGTACAGCACGAGAAACGCTGGGATCGCGCCTGCGACGAACAGTCCGCGCCAGCCGAAGAACGGAAACACAATCCAATAAACAATTGCCGCCAGCAGGTAACCGAACGCGTAACCCTGCTGCAAAATCCCCGAAAACAATCCACGCGCAGCCGTCGGCAGAGTTTCCATCGCCAGCGATGCGCCGAGTCCCCATTCGCCACCCATCCCGATCCCGTAAAGCGCACGAAAAATCAGCAACCAGGTGTAATTCGGTGAAAACGCAGTGAGCAATTCCATCAGCGAATAAAAAACAATGTCGATCATGAGCGGCATGCGCCGCCCGAAGCGGTCGCCGAGCAAACCGAAGATGAACGCACCAACGGGGCGCATCGCTAGCGTTATCGTGATGGCATAACTGAGATCGGCAACGCTCGTGCCGAAATCACGCGCCATCGGCACGATCACGAATGTCAGCAGAAAAAAATCGAACGCGTCCAGTGCCCATCCGAGGAAACAAGCGAGGAAAGTGTTCCGTTGATTGCGGTCGAGCAGTTTGAAGAGCCGGGTCGCTTCCACGGCCTGATTCAAATAATTTCAGCAACCACCAATCAACACTAATCCCTCCGCGGTGGGATGAATGAACCGGACTCACGGGGCCGTGCCTGTTTGCTCCCCAGTCCGAAAGCCCTGTAGCCACGCGCCTGTGGCACGTCGCTAAGATACGGCGCACAGCGCCGTGGCTACAAAATCATCCGCGTGATCCGTGGTTAATCCAAAAAAAAGGAAGCGCCGAAAGGATTTTCATCCGCGGCGCTCATTCTCTAACAGCTTACGAGACAGATGCCCTACCGTCACGGTCGTCCAACCTGGAAATAAAACGTTGACATTCGGAGCGGCCGCCCGCATAACCCCTGCTTCCGTTCACCCTAAAAAATCCAACCTACAAAAACCATCATGAAATCAGTCGTATCTATTCTCGCAACCGCATTCCTAATGCTGTCCCTTGTTCCATTCGTGCAGGCTCAATCGTCAACGCCGTCCGCAACCGGAAAGGGCGCGGCGCCCGCGGGAGCCGGCAAACGCACGGACGTTTACCATGTCCACTTTACAAAGGCCGCGCTCGGCAAGGCCGTTCAGTTGGGAGATTGGCTTAAAACGCCAGATCGCAGCAACCCGATGCCCGATCATTTTATTGTTCTTCGCCATCAAGACGGCGATGCATGGGATTACGTGGTCATCACGCATCTCGGCCCAAAAGCGACAGTGGAAGCTGCGGGCACGGCCGTGCCTCCGGACAAACGTAATCTGAGTGAGTGGCACACCGATACGTTCGTGAACGGTCCGTCATGGGAAGAGTTCACGCGAGCCATGGGCATCGATACCGACTCAAAATCCAAAACGACCGGCTCGGTTTATTCGGTCTCCTATTATCGCCCTGCTCCCGGCCACCGTGAGCAACTCGAAAAAATGCTGAGCGAAACGCCGAGCGCGCCCAATGATACGACTGCCGGCAACGTGTTGATGCAGCATTTGGAGGGCGCTGGCTGGACGTTTCTAACCATCGCTCGCTACAATTCGTGGGACGACTTTGCCACGGGTGAAAAAAACGCTATAGCGCAGACTACCAAGCCAGATAGTCCCTGGTTTCGCTTGCGTGATCACACCGATTTTCATACCGATACGCTGACCGATCGGATCACGCCGTAAAGGGCGCGATCTTCTGGGGAGCGCGCCCGTCCCGGGTGCTGGTGCTGTTGTCTCGACAGCACGAACTTCTGACTAATAGCGAGACAAAGAAAAAAGCCCGTCGTCGCGAGAGGCAACGACCAACACGCGGGACGCGTATGCTCCCCAATCCAAAGCACGCGTCGCCGTGAACGCTCTTTCGTCATTCGACATTCGGCTTCCGTCATTTGCAGTCGCGGAATCAAGCAAGATTTCGATGCCGGGTTTGATTACGAGCACGACCAGGAGCACGAATACGGGCTGTAACACATCCACGCATCATGATGCGTCAATTTGTTGCTTGATTATCGAAGGAAACCTCCTTTAGTTTCCCGGACGAGCATGACAACAAACGGCCTCCATCCTCTTGAGTCGCTCTTGCGCGAACGGATCGTCGTGCTCGACGGGGCCATGGGGACGATGATCCAGCGCTATAAGTTGTCCGAGCAGGATTATCGTGGAAAACGATTCGCTGATTGGAAAGGCAAAGACCTCAAGGGGAGTCTCGAACTACTCAACTTAATACGGCCGCAAGTCGTCGAGGAAATTCACGCGGCTTATCTGGATGCGGGCGCCGACGTCATCGAAACCAATACCTTCAGCGGAACAACCATCGGTTTGCACGATTTTCTGTTTCAAGGCGAGCCCAAGCGCGGTCGCAAAGATCAGGAATTCTTTCAGCGCGTGGTGGACGACGTCGATCTTCGTGCGCTTGTTCACGAAATTAATTTTGAAGCGGCCAGGATCGCGCGGCGCGCCGCCGATCGCATTGCGAATAAAACCGGCCAGCAGCGGTTTGTGGGCGGATCAATGGGACCGCTTCCTGTTGCGGGTTCCATTTCGCCTGACGTAAATGATCCGGCTTTTCGCGCGGTCTCGTTTGATCAGCTTCGCCAAACTTATTTCGATGAAGCGAGAGCGCTGCTCGAAGGCGGTGTCGATCTTCTCATCGTCGAGACGATTTTCGACACGCTCAACGGAAAGGCTGCGTTGTTCGCTATCACCGATGCATTGGAAAAAACCGGACGCAACGTGCCGTTGATGATCTCGGGTACCGTAATCGACAAGTCCGGTCGCAATCTGAGCGGGCAAACTGTTGAAGCGTCGCTCATATCGCTCACGCACGCACAACCGCTCATCCTCGGTTTGAATTGCTCGCTTGGTCCGGATGAAATGGAATCGTTCGTGGAAGAGCTGGCTCGCATTTCGCCCTGCTACATGAGTGCCTATCCAAATGCGGGTCTGCCGGATGCGCTCTCGCCGACCGGTTTTCCGGAAACTCCAGAAACATTCGCACCGAAGGTCGCGAAGTGGGCAGAGAACGGCTGGCTCAACGTGGTAGGTGGCTGCTGCGGCACGACACCGGACCACATCCGAGCGCTGGCAAAATTGGCGCGTCAATTCTCGCCTCGTGCGCTGGGAACCACGATCAGCTACGCATGATTCTGCGACTCTCCGGGCTCGAACCGTTGAACATTACGCCGGAATTCGGCTTCGTAGTCGTTGGCGAGCGGACCAACATCACAGGTTCACCGAGATTTTCGAAACTTATTTTGGCAGGCGATTTCGAGAGCGCGCTGGCTGTAGCGCGACAGCAGGTGCAAGGCGGCGCAAACCTTCTCGACGTGAACATGGACGAAGGGATGATCGATTCGGAAGCCTCCATGACCCGCTTCCTGAACTTAGTCGGCAGCGAACCGGAGATCGCGCGCATTCCCATCGTGATCGACAGCTCAAAGTGGAGCGTCATCGAATCGGGACTAAAATGTGTGCAGGGCAAAGCGGTCGTAAATTCCATCAGCCTCAAAAACGGCGAAGAGGAATTTCTGCGTCAAGCGCGGTTGATCAGGCGATATGGCGCCGCGGCCATCGTCATGGCATTCGATGAGCAAGGCCAGGCTGATAATTTCCAGCGCAAAATCGACATCTGTGCACGCGCATACGATCTGTTGACCAAACACGCGAACTTCCCAGCCAGCGATATTATTTTTGATCCAAACATCCTGACGATTGCCACCGGATTGGAAGAACATCGCAATTACGCAGTCGATTTCATCGAAGCAACGCGTTGGATCAAAAAGAATCTCCCGGGCGCGCGTGTCAGTGGCGGCGTGAGCAACATTTCGTTTTCCTTTCGGGGAAACAACACTGTCCGCGAAGCGATGCACGCGGCCTTTCTTTTTCACGCTATTCGCGCCGGTCTGGACATGGGAATCGTGAATGCGGGACAGCTCGCGGTTTACGAAGAAATCGAACCCGACCTGCGAGAGCGCGTCGAGGATGCGCTGTTGAACCGGCGAGACGATGCAACCGAACGCCTGGTCGAATTCGCGGAAAATGTAAAAGCAAAAGACAAAACACCTGTCATCCACGATGCGTGGCGCAAAGAGCCTGTCGAAGAGCGTCTAAAACACGCGTTGGTCAAAGGCATCGTCGACTACATCGACACCGACACGGAGGAAGCGCGCCAAAAGTGCAAGCGGCCGCTCGACGTCATCGAAGGTCCGCTCATGGCCGGTATGAGCGTGGTTGGCGACCTATTCGGCTCGGGCAAAATGTTTCTGCCGCAGGTCGTGAAGAGCGCACGGGTGATGAAAAAAGCTGTCGCTTACTTGCTGCCGTTTATGGAAGCGGAGAAATCTGCAGGCGCAAAGCCACAGGGGCGCATCGTCATGGCGACCGTGAAAGGCGACGTGCATGATATCGGCAAGAACATCGTGGGGGTCGTGCTGCAATGTAACAACTACCACGTGGTCGATCTTGGCGTGATGGTGCCTGCCGCGAAGATTTTGGAAACAGCGCGAGAGAAACAAGCCGATGTTATCGGCCTCAGCGGTCTGATTACGCCATCACTGGATGAGATGGTGCATGTGGCGCAGGAAATGGAGCGCGAAGGATTTCGTTTGCCGCTTTTGATTGGCGGCGCAACTACCAGCCGGGCACATACCGCGGTGAAAATCGCGCCGCACTATGGCGCCAGCACCGTGCACGTGCTCGACGCCTCGCGCGCGGTGGGCGTTGTAAATTCCCTGCTCAACGAGGAACTCAAATCCGCATTTGATAAAAAAACGCGCGAAGAGTACGAACGGTTGCGTCAGGAGCATGCGGCAAAGACGCGGAAAAAGAATTTGCTGACGCTCGCTCAAGCGCGCGCGAACCGCACTCCAATCGATTGGGCCGCGTATCAACTGCCCCGGCCAGAATTCCTGGGCGTACGCGTTTATACAAGCGATCCGGGGAGCACACCCGTCTCGGGTGTTGGCGAGCGCGTCTCGCGATCGCGAACTTTTTCCCTCAGTTCGGAATCCAACGAAGGGCAACGCGTTAAGGAAAGCCTGTTTCGGCGCGATGCCGAAACCAGCACGCGGGATGCGTGCGCTCCCCAGAGAATTACGATCACACTTAGCGATCTCATCGAATATATCGATTGGTCGCCGTTCTTTCATGCGTGGGAGTTGCGCGGTCGTTATCCGGCGATTTTCGACGATCCCAAGATTGGCAAACAAGCACGCGAACTGTTCGATGATGCGCAAGCACTTCTTAATCACATCATCGCGAAGAACCTGTTGGTCGCGCGCGGCGTTCATGGTTTTTGGCCGGCAAATTCCATTGGCGATGATGTTGATCTTTACGCCGATGAAGAGCGCTCCGAAAAAGTCGCCACGTTTTATTTTTTGCGTCAGCAAATGCAAAAACCCGCGGGACAGACGAATCATTGTCTGGCGGATTTCATCTCTCCGCGGTCCGAAAAAAATTCACCTGACACGACGGACAATCCGCAGTCGAAAGATTATCTCGGCGGCTTTGCCGTCTCGATTCATGGCGCCGATGAACTTGCGGAAGAATTCAAGCGTCAGCACGATGATTACAGCGCGATTATGACCAAAGCGCTGGCAGATCGACTAGCCGAAGCGTTTGCCGAATATCTGCACAAGCAAACGCGGCTCGCCTGGGGATTCGGACGCGACGAACAATTGTCCCAAGCCGATCTTATCCGCGAAAAATATCGCGGCATCCGCCCGGCTGCCGGTTATCCCGCCTGTCCTGATCACGCTGAGAAACGAACGTTATTCGATTTGCTCGAGGCGCAGAAGAGCGCAGGCATCAAACTGACCGAATCCTTTGCGATGCATCCCGGTGCAAGCGTGAGCGGCCTTTATTTTTCGCATCCCGACGCAAAGTATTTCGGAGTTGGCCAGATCGCGCGCGACCAACTGGTGGATTATGCGACCCGACGTGGTGAATCGGTTGATGTGATGGAAAAGCGACTCGCGCCGAATCTCGATCCCAGCGTTTGATTGCGAGGCAATATCGGGGCGAGAGGATTTGAACCTCCGACCTCGTGGTCCCAAACCACGCGCTCTACCAAGCTAAGCTACGCCCCGAACCAGGAGTAATTCTTTATCATGGATAGCGTCTTCACGCATCCCCAAATTCGGTTACATTGGGAACGAAAACCGGGAATGAAAATATACGCGTCGATACTTTCGATGATGCTGGTCGGTGTCGCACTGATCATTCGCGCACAAGAGGCTGCGCCACCCTCAGTAGACCTTTATGAAGGGCAAGAGCAACCAGAACCGACGCCTGCTCTGCCACCCAACGGTCCCGAGTTGCCAGAGTTAAAGCAGCTTGATCAGAGTTTTAAGCCACCATCGTTAGGCGTCGAAGCTGAAGGAGCCAAGTTGCGTGTCGAATGGCGACAACTGAGAAACCGGACGGTAAACGACCCAGCGGTGCAAGCAGCCAGGACATATGCTCAGTCTGCTCGAACCGATCTCGAGAAACGGAACCGGCTCCGCGAGTACTACGACATCTATTATCAGCGGATGTCAGCCCTGGCTACGACCCCGCAAATCAAATTGACGTTGCAATCACTCAAGACTTCTCACCAGGGTTTGCTAGCTCAGCCACGGGTGCGACCTACCCCACCGGGAAGTCCGACCCCCCAGCCTGCACCTGCAAAAAAGAAGAAGCAGGAACACAAACACAAGAAGAATAAACTCAAAGGGTAGTGTTGGGCACCGGCTTGTCAGCTCTCCTGCGATGCAGTATTCCTAGAGCGTACCTCTTTTGCGGCGCGTTCGTCTAGTGGTTAGGACACAGCCCTCTCAAGGCTGGTGCACGGGTTCGACTCCCGTACGCGCTGCCAATGCTTTTCATACGTAAATTGTCGTTGTTTGAAAATTTTTGCTTGCAAAGTCGGACACTTTATCTCGCCAAAGGTCGCCCAGGCAATCATCGTGGACGTGCGAATGTCGGACAATATTGTTCTGCAAATGATGACTTCGCCAGCACCCAAATCCGAAACGATGACCCAAATTATTGAGCGAGTGAGCACGACCTATCAAGTCGAAATCAAGAGGCCGCGCAAGGGAGTTCCTTTCTGTTTACTGCAGCTCGAGAACGAAAGTTTGTCCTTTGGGATTGGACGATGTGGGGTAGGTCCCTACGGCGATGGCACCTGAGTGAACCGGCGTCTGGCGCGTGCCGATGACTTCGAGGCTCTCGACAATCGATTGGGTCTCGTAAAGCGTCAGCGCGCCGCCCGGGCCAACGGTGTAGATCGGCACTGGGTCGCAGAGCCGGTCCAGGATGATCTCCTGTGTCTTCGTGCCGAACAGATCTGCGGCAGCAATCTGTGGAATCGAGGTGCCGCAATTGTTCGGAACGAGCGTT
>Ga0193721_1000407_pt1 | contig 12176 bp, 8 predicted proteins | sample U2s2metaG_FD_145078 | JGI IMG/M metagenome (GOLD analysis project Ga0193721, IMG submission 145078) | Soil microbial communities from a riparian zone of the East river system, Colorado, United States - U2s2 | ecosystem: Environmental > Terrestrial > Soil > Riparian zone | place: USA: East River...
TGCGGCTCTGATGACTTCGCAGGGGGCGTTGCGTGCAGGCGCAGGTCTGGTCGAGCTTTTCGTTCCCGAGGATATCTACGAGATCATCGCCAGCGCCGCGCCAATGGAATCAATGGTCAAGCCACTCCGGTCCTACCGCGATTTGCTGAAAGAAAAGGCCGACGTCTGGGCAGTGGGTCCAGGTCTTGGAAAATCCCACGCTGCTGAAATTCTGGAGCTGATCGAAAAAGCCAAGCAGCCGATGGTGATTGACGCTGACGGCCTGAATATTTTGGCTGAAAAAAACTCGACGCTCAAACATTGCAAAGGCAAACGACTGCTCACTCCGCATCCCGGCGAGATGAAACGGCTCTCGCCCGATGAAAAGGAGACGCGCGCCAAAACGGCAACGAAATTCTGCCAGCGTTTTGGGGTGACACTCTTATTAAAAAGCAGCCGGACGATTGTGGCTGAACGGGATCGCCCGCTAAGCTACAACACGACCGGCAATCCGGGAATGGCCACCGGCGGAATGGGCGACATTCTAACCGGAGTCTGCGCCGGACTGGCAGGACAAGGCTTGTCCCTTTATGATGCGGCTCGACTCGGCGCATGGTTATGCGGCCGTGCCGCAGAAATCGCAATCTTCAATGGTAGCCAGAGCGAACAATCGTTACTGCCGCGCGACATTCTTGATCAGTTGGGACAGGCGTTTAACGAATTGTAGGGCGTCTGTGTCAGACGCCGCCAAGTTGGCGTTTCACAGAAACGCCCTACAATTTTTCAATTACGCACAGTGAACCTCCAAACCCAATCAACCGAGGAATACAAAGCGCCGTCCGAGGAAACGGCTTGGAGCCGTGTGAAAAAGGCGGTCGCACCGCTCGCTGTGGTTGGCGTCGTGATTGCAAAGTTTTTCGCGAAGCTGAAGTTTGTTCTACTTCCGCTCCTCAAATTCTTTCCAATCCTGCTGAAATCCGGCGGGACTATGCTGTTGATGGTCTGGGTCTATACCCAGATATGGGGCTGGCAGTTCGCGCTCGGATTTGTCCTGCTCCTGTTAGTGCATGAAACGGGTCATTTGCTTGTCGCTAAAAAGTTCGGACTCAAAGTCGGCGCCCCTGTCTTTATTCCGTTTATGGGTGCGTTCATCGCGCTGAAGGAAGCGCCGCGCAATGCGTGGATGGAAGCATGCGTGGGGATCGGCGGTCCGATGCTGGGGAGCCTTGGCGCCCTGGTCTGCAATCTCATCGGCGAAGCCTTCGCCGCGCCGCTTTTCATCGCGCTCGCCTGGTTCGGATATTTTCTTAATTTGTTTAATCTAACGCCGGTAGGAATGCTGGATGGCGGACGCATCGTGACCGCACTCTCTCGCTGGCTTTGGTTGCCGGGGTTCGCGTTGCTCCTTTGGTTCGGGTGGAAATACCCCAATTTCATCATTTGGTTGATTGTGCTTCTGTCGCTGCCGCGCATCTATTCGCTCTTCCGCAAACGAACCGAGGAAGAAGAGCGTTATTTTGAAGTCACACCGGCCCAACGCTGGACGATGTCGATACTGTATTTCGGTCTGATTGCGATCCTGCTCTTCGGAATGCACGTGGCGCAGCAGGATTTAAACAAATACGGCGTGCGCTCTCACGGGCACGGGCGAGACGCGATCGTGCAATGATCAGGTGGCTGTGGCCGCGAAAACCTTTTCGGGTTCGAGTCCGATTCTTTGAAGAATTGACCTGAAACGTTTATCCGAACGAAGCGGCACGAATTCGGGAGCGATGCCAACCCCGTGCAAAGACGACGAGCGCTGCTCGCAGGCGTGTTCGAGTTCGCGAATTGCATCGTCATACGCGCCGAGCGTTACGTGCACGTGTGCAATCGCATCACCCGGGCGATAGCCCCAGCCTGCGATGGCTCCCTCAAGAGCTTCCAGCGCCTTCTCGCGCTGCTTCATGCGCGCGTAAGTAATCGCCAGACCGAACCCTGGTCTTCCAGTGAAGTCTCGCGCCTTTTGGTACAGCGCAATTGCATCATCGAAACGCCCCATCTCGCGATACAGCGCTGCAAGCGCCGGCTCACCATAGTGGGCAAATGTGGGATCAAGTTGGAGCGCACGTTCTCCGGCGGCGATCGCTTCGTCATAAAGACCGAAATAGCGGTAGAGCTCGCAGGCGAAGTTACTTACCCAGAGCGAAGCTGGATCGATCTTCGATGTGCGCTGTAAATAAGCCAGTGCCTTGTCGCGGTCACCGCGCGCAGCATAGAGCGCAGCACTGAAGTAATTCGACGGAGTCGAATTCGGATCAATTTGGACCGCGCGATTGAATTCGGCTTCAGCTCCATCAAGATCCCAGTCCAGAATACGCTTGGTCTCGGCAAGATAGACGTGCGCTTCGGCCTCCTCTTCGTCCAGTTCCAAAGCGCGAAGTGCAGCGTCACGAACCCTGGGATACGCTTCAAGCGGCGATACGTAAGCGTCAGCCAGCCAAAGCCAAACTTTCGCGATTCCAGTCCACGCCCGACTAAACTTGGGATCCTTTTCGAGCGCCTGCTGAAAAAATTCGAGACTCTTGCGCAATTCGGGTTCGGTGTTTTTGTCGGAATAAACGAGGCCCTCCAGATAAGCATCGTAGGCATCCGTACTCCGAGCTGGACGCGACGCCGAGATCGCAAGTTTTAGCTTAAGAGCATCGACAATGGAATGAGTGATCTCATCCTGTAGCGAAAAAATTCCGTGCATTTCACGCTCATATGTTTCCGACCAAATGGTAAATCCGTCACCCGCGTCAATCAGTTCTGCGGTGATTCGCACTCGATTGCCGTCGCGACGGACACTACCTTCAAGCACGTGCCCAACATTCAATTTTGATGCGATTTCACCTAACTCGGCCTCTTTGTCCTTAAACCAGAATGAAGACCTGCGCGCGGCAACGCGCAGGCCATCAACTTTCGCCAGCGCTCCCAAAAGCTCCTCTGCAATACCCTCGCCGAAGTAGGCGTGGTCTTTGGACGGGCTTACGTCGTTGAAAGGCAAAACGGCAATCGATTTTTCGGTTGAATCGTCTCCACCAGAATCGCGCACAGATCGGACGGTGTTGATACTGCGAGCGTCGAGATCAGGCGTTCGGACAATTCCGTATCGCGTAAGATCGAAGAACCAAGAAAGTAGGAGCGCGACCGGAAATCCCAATATGATTAACAGCACAATAAGGCGCACCACCCAAATCGGGATGTCGAATACCGGCAAGACTTGAGCGATTCCTTGAGCAAGCGCCCACCCACCGATTAGATAGGCGACCGCGACGCTATAGACTTTTCTTCGCTTTAACTCGGCAAAAAACTTTTTTGGATTCACTGCTCGATCGGCAGGTCAAGCCTCATCTTTTGCGGACGATTGGCAATCGACAAGTTCGGAGTTCAATTGAAAACTGCCGAGCCCGGAAAAGTCACTTCGCTGGTTGTTCAAGCAGTTTTTGAAAGCGCGGATCGCTTCGAATCGGGTCCCATTCCCAGCGATGTTTCAAATCGTTGATGGTGATGCTGTAGTCGACACTGTCCACTGCGCCCGGCGTTTTGAGCAATCGCGCGAGGAGCGGAAAGGCCAGGTCTTTTTCACCGACGCGAGCATAAATCAACGCGAGGTAGCAATTCACAATCACGCCGTCGACGGCATCTTTAGATTCCGGCTTCAGTTCGACTGCACGGCGGCCTTCCCGGATTGCGTCGTCCTTGCGCCCCATAAAAGCGTAAAACCAGCCCAGGTTAGCATGACGAATGGCGCTGGAAGGCGCCTCTTTGACCGCGTCTTCAAAAACAGATTGCGCATCTTCAAAATACTTTCGAGCCGCCGGGACGTCACCTTGCGCCAGGGCAATGCAGCCCTCAAAGAAAGTCCGAGGCGTAGAGCTCTCGCCCGTGTACGAGAGTTCTTTGGCACTTGATGCATCGATCGCGCGCCTGGCTGCCGCGTAATCTCGATCCAGCATCGCGACGTCCCATCGTACCGAGGTAACGCTGCCATCAGGATCGACACCGAGAGGCACCTGATTCAGCAAGGACTTCAACAAACCGGTGTCTCCTTTCCACCAAAACTCAACGTAGCCCCTTTGAATTTTCGCAATAATGGACGCGGGCGCCATAGCGCGCAGTTGCTCCACCCATCGTGCCGCCTCCGGCCAACGACGCATCGCCGTGTTTGTAAAGATAAGTTCCCGGACGGTATTTGGATTTTGCGGATCCAGCTTTGCGACCCGCTCGTACTCTTCGAGCGCTTGTTTCCATTTACCCTGCCTGCGTTCGATTGCTGCAATCAAGCGCACAATATCTCCGTCGCTCGGCGATAAACGGGTAGCGATATCGAATTGTTCAAGAGCGCGCTCGTAATCCTGGTCCATCCAGTAGATGCACTGACCAAGGGCAACATGCGCTTCTGCAAGGTTAGGTTGGAGACGCAGAGCGATTTGCGCTTCGGAGCGGGCTTTGGTTTTCCAATCCTCAGTCGGCTCGTAATAATGGAAAATCTCGGCGCAAACAGATGCAAGTCGTGCGTGGGCAAGGGCAAAGTTCGGGTCGAGCGCAATCGCCTGCATGTAAAGTTGCTCCGCGGCTTTGTAATCCTCCAGCAGTGTGTCAGGGTTTCGCGAGAGTTGGTTGGCGCGTAGATAAAACACATACGCATCCGGATTCTGCGTGGGTTTGGCTGTTACCCGCGCTTGCTCATCCGTGCTCAACGTAGCGCGCAGAGCATCGGCGATTTCACTGGCCAACTCGCCTTGCAATCCCAGCGAGTCAGCCAGAGTGCGGTCGTAACGGTTGGCCCAGATCTGCCGGGCACTCTGCGCATCGACCAATTGCACGTTGACCACGACCCGGTCCCCTTCCCGCCGCACACTACCCTCGAGGACATTTGCAACGCCAAGCGCTTTGCCGATCTGACGCAGGTTCTGCTCTGCGACGTCGCGAAACTTCATCACAGACGAACGGCTGGTGACCCTGAGGTCTTTAATCTTTGCCAAACTGGTGAGGATGTCGTCCTGCACTCCGTCTGCGAAAAATGCATTGTCCTTGTCTGGGCTAAAATTTTGGAACGGCAATACCGCAATAGTTTTCTCCGGACCTTGCGATGTTACCGCCGCTTGTTTGAAATAGAGCCAAACGCCAGAGCTGGCGATGGCGATCAAGAGAACAGCGCCGGCGATTAACACATGTTTGCGCGGGGGCGTTGATGACTGATCTGCTGCCTGCGCGGCTTGCTCCGATTGCCATTGTTTGACCTTCTCCGGCAATTGCGCGTTCCCAATTTCATCCGTGTAGAGATTCACGATAAAGACGGGGACACCGTGCTTTACGGCGCACTCGCCCAGATCATGTAGATATGCACGCCATTGACGAGAGTGCGCCAGATCTTCGGCGACCCGCTTGGAAAGAAGGATGTGCCCAGCATCGCCGCAATCCATCACCCGCTGTGCAAGGTTAATTCCAGCGCCTGCAACATTTGCTCGATCATTGACATCCTGAACTTCATTGACAGGGCCACTGTGGATCCCCATCCGAAGCTTCAACTGCGGATATTGCTTTAGCCTTTCACTGATCTCGATCGCGCATCTCACCGGCGCCTCGGGACTACTGAAAAAAACCAGCGCCATCCCATCCCCAACAGGAAGACGAATCAGTTTATCTGCCGCCTCCGCAGCGTGGACTTGCTCGGTATCGCGGACGATTTCAGTGAGCCGTTGTAACTGCTCGCGCTGCTCGTCCAGCCGTAACTTGGAATAGCCGACCAAGTCCATGAACAAGACATGGCCAATCTTCAGCCGATGGCCGGCCTCAACGCCAATGGACATATCGTTTCAGCCTGCCCAGCAGCTTGTGAAATTCATAACCGCTTCTGTCTGCCGTTCTACTATGCATCACGCCGTTGCCAATGCCCACAAATTATCATATTGGACCAAAGCATGATAACGCGACGTCAGTCTTTGAAGCGCTTGGTTGGTGTTGCCGCGGCGACACTAACCATCCCGATGATCAATCGGGGTTGGTTTCAGGTCTTTGCGGAAAGCGCAACAAAATACTCGGCGCGCGCCATCGATCTCGTCCAGCGCAGCACGGTTGTGGATATGCTTAACCCATTCACCCTGCTTGGGGTGCTGGCTCCCTTCAAGGCCGATAAGCGCCCGACCTGGTTCACTAATCCCGAGACATTTACTTCCGCCGACTTTCAGCGCTTTAAAGATTCCGGAACCGATGTGATGCATGTTGGAGTCGGAACGGTTGGACCAAATTCATACGACCAGGTGATGTGGTTCCTCGGTCTGTGGAATGGATTTATTGCGCATCATGGAGAGCACTTGATGCGCGTGGACGACGCGGCAGGCATCGACACTGCGAAAAGATCCGGCAAAATCGGCATTATCCTTGGTCTTCAGAACTCGGAGCATTTTCGGAGCCCGGACGATGTCGATCGTTTCTATCAACTGGGGCAACGCGTGTCGCTGCTCACGTATAATACCCGTAACTTGATCGGCAACGGGAGCACGGAGCGGCGGGACGACGGAATCAGTGACTTCGGCATTACGATAATCGATCGGATGAATAAGGTGCGCATGGCCGTCGACGTCGCACATTGCGGCGACCGCACTACACTTGATGCTTTCGAAATCTCCAAAGCGCCTGTCCTGATCACTCATGCAAATTGTCGCGCACTTAATCCTGACCAGCCGCGGTGTAAAACGGACGAGGCGATTCGCAAAATGGCAGAAAAAGGGGGAATCATGGGTATCACTGGCGTTCGCAATTTCGTTTCTCCAAAGGAACCGACCACAATAGAAAACGTGCTCGACCATTACGATCATGTCGCCAAGCTCGTCGGAGTAGAACACGTAGGCGTTGGCAGTGATATCGATCTCGACGGCTATGACGCGCTCCCGGAGGACTATAAGAAATGGCTAAGAAGCCTCTACAAATCCAGTTACGCTTTCCGCGATAAGATGGACACCGATGGCGTGAATCATTATAAGCGTGTGTTTGACATCACTGACGGTTTGATTCGCCGGGGCTATTCTGATGCAGAGATCGAGCTGATCCTCGGCGGGAACTTCCGCAGAGTTCTGGGACAAATCTGGACTGCTTAGGAGACTGTTGAGATACCGGAATGGGTCGCGCGTAGAGGCAGAAGGGGCGGATGGCAAGAAGCGAGTGAGACGCATCCCCTTTAGCGGGCTGTAACGAACGAGCGACGCCGCCAGACGCCCCTTCTGCCTCGCGCCCGGAGGGTTGCGTCGATTTCGGCGCTGGCCGGCGTTGCTCGCTTGGCCGAGATCGCTGCGGATATCGGTGCTGCACTCGCGCCTTGGCCAGCACCAAAATCGAACAGCAACGCGGCCCATTCCGGTATTTCAACAGTCTCCTAGAGCTCATCGCCGCCAGACGGGCACTGGGAATTGTCGGCAGTCGCTGCTAGATTGTTTAATGCCTTTTCAGCTCGAATCGAACTACAAACCGCGAGGCGACCAGGGCCAGGCAATTGCCAAGCTGATTAAGGCCGTTGAAGCTGGTAACCGTCACCAGACGCTGATGGGCGTCACCGGTTCGGGCAAAACTTTCACGGTCGCAAACGTGATCCGGGAGCTGGACCGACCTACCCTCGTCATTTCGCACAACAAAACCCTGGCCGCGCAGCTTTACTCCGAGTTCAAGCAATTCTTCCCGCGGAATGCTGTCGAGTATTTCGTCAGTTATTTCGATTATTACCAGCCTGAGGCTTATATCCCCCGCTCCGACACTTACATTGAGAAAGATTCCTCCATCAACGAAGAGATCGAGCGGTTGCGACTTGCGGCGACAAGCGCGCTGCTTTCGCGCCGCGACACCATTGTGGTAGCCAGTGTTTCTTGTATCTACGGCGTCACGTCGCCGGAAGACTATTTACAGATGCTGCTGACGGTAAAACGCGGCCAGCACATTTCACGGGAAGCGGTGCTCGGACGCTTGATCGATATGTTGTACGAACGCAACGACGTTAACTTCGCACGCGGCAGATTTCGCGTCCGGGGTGACGTGGTCGAGATTTATCCCGCTTCCGCTGATGAAGAAGGCATCCGGATCGAGTTCTTCGGCGACGAAATTGAGGCGATTACACGGTTTGATCCTTTGACCGGGCACTCGCACGAGTCGCTCTCCGTCATTACTTTTTTTCCGGCGAAACAATTCGTGACACCGGCGGACAAACTCAATCGCGCATTGCGCACGATTCGCGAAGAGCTGGAAGAACGAATCAAAGAGTTGGAGTCGCAAAGCAAACTTCTGGAAGCGCAACGGCTGCGCATGCGCACGGAATACGATTTGGAAATGTTGCAGGAAATGGGGTTCTGCAACGGGATCGAAAATTACTCACGCCATTTGTCCGGACGCCCGCCGGGCTCCAAGCCGTACACGATTATCGATTTTTTCCCGAAAGATTTCCTGGTCGTCATCGATGAATCGCACGCCACCATCCCGCAGATCGGCGGAATGTACGAAGGCGACCGCTCGCGCAAGAGCGTCCTTGTAAATTACGGGTTCCGTCTGCCCAGCGCTCTCGATAATCGGCCGCTTAATTTCGACGAGTTCATGAAGACGACCAACCAGGCGATTTACGTCAGCGCAACGCCGGCAGAATTTGAAATCCAAAACAGCGTGGCTGGAAACAAAGGTTATATTCCGCACCGGCGACAAAGGATCGGCAAAGATGAACCTGTGCCGTTTGCTGTAGCCGGCGAAAAACGCTCGATGCTCAATTCCGATAAGTCGCAAGCTGGGGCCCGGCGCTCAAGGTACAATTCAGAGGTCCGCGTTTCACGTACGGACGAGCCTGCGGAAAAATTCGACGTGCATACGCCCGGTGCGCAGCTCGTTGTCGAGCAGATCATCCGTCCGACTGGACTTCTCGATCCGAAAATCACACTCAAGCCGCTCAAGAATCAGATCGACGAGACGATCGAGCTCTGTCGTCAGCGCGTGGAAAAGAGCGAGCGAGTTCTGGTGACAACCCTGACTAAGCGGACAGCGGAAGATTTGGCTGATTATCTACGCGACGTCGGATTGAAAGTCCGGTACTTGCACAGTGATATCGACGCAATCGAGAGAGTGGAAATCTTGCGCGGATTGCGCGCAGCGGATTTCGACATTCTCGTGGGCATCAACTTGCTCCGGGAAGGTCTCGATCTTCCCGAAGTTTCGCTGGTGTGCATTCTGGACGCGGACAAGGAGGGTTTTTTGCGCAGCGAGACTTCTCTCATTCAAACCGCAGGTCGCGCCGCACGACATATAAACGGTGAAGTAGTGCTCTTCGCAGATCAGGTCACCCAAAGTATGGAAGGGCTCATATCGATTTCGGAATATCGGCGCGCGAAACAGCTGGAATACAATGAGAAGCACGGCATCACGCCGCAAACGGTTCGGCGAGCCGTGCAGGAAAGCCTGCATACCATTCTTCGCGGGCGAGAAATTGCCGCCTCTATCATTCAGGAGGCCGGCGGCGATTTTAATGTGACTGAATTGCTGCGCGAATTGGAAGACGAGATGCAGGAAGCCTCGGCTAATCTTGAATTCGAGCGCGCGGCGCTTTTGCGCGACCAGATCATGGAAGTAAAGAGCGGCACCGGCATTTCGAAAATCGAACCCAAACGAAGGCCAGTGAAATATTCGCGCAACTCTGGTCGCCGCCGATCGCGGGTTTGACCTACGGCGTGTTGCAGGCGCACGTCCATAGTTCCGGATCGAGCGCTGCTTTCGCGCGCTTCGCCAGATTTTCTGCGTGTGCATCTTGGTGCATCACCGCGAACATTGTCGAACCGGATCCTGACATCAGCGCCGCGCCCACTTCAGATTGACCGAGCAGCCACATTTTCAGATGCGCGGGAAAAACAAATTTTGCAAAAACCGGACGTTCGAGATCGTTCACAAAAGTCTGATCAGCGAATTGCTGCGCTTCATAACGAACTCCCGGGATCTCTCGAGAATCTTGCCAGCGCGAGTATGCCCAAATGGTTGAGATGGCAAAGGCCGGTTTCAACAACAGGATCGAAAATTGTCTCTTCAAATTTACGGGCGTGACCGTTTCGCCGTGCCCCTTGCAAAGGGCTGCGGACTGAAAAACAAAAAATGGAACGTCTGACCCAATTGGCTCCGCCATTTCGGCGAGCGCTTCTCGGGATAATTTCGCGTTGAAAAGTTCGTTGAGCGCGATCAGGACGGAAGCGGCGTCGCTACTTCCTCCGCCTAATCCAGCGCCGTGCGGAATTTTCTTTTTGAGCTCAATGGAAATCGCAGGCTCGATCTTAGTTGCCTCAAAAAACGCATTCGCCGCCCTAACAGCCAGATTGTCGTCATCTTGTGGGACTGATGGATCGTCGCAGCGAAATTTGATTTCGTTTCCCGGACGCTTTTTCTCAATCCTGAGTTCATCGTATAGCGAGATCGGCGCGATGAGCGTATCGAGCTCGTGGAAACCGTCGTCCCGTCGGCCAAGGATCTTCAGCGACAGATTGATCTTCGCAGGAGCGAAAACTTGCATATCGTCATGTCGAGCGTAGTCGAGACATCTTGGCATGCCAGTCAAAGGTGATGTCACGAGATCCCTCGATTTCGTCGGAATGACAAAAGCAGCTGAAAAAATCATCGTCGCACTGGATGTGCCGACGAAAACGGGAGCGCTTGAGCTCGTTGAGAAGCTGCGCGGGCAAATCTCGTTTTTCAAAATCGGGCTGCAACTTTTACCGGCGAAGGCCCGGAAATCGTGCGCTCTGTTTCGTCCAAAGGCTCCAAGGTTTTTCTCGATCTCAAGCTGCACGACATTCCAAACACGGTGGCCCGAGCTGTCGAATCCGCGGGACGCCTTGGCGTGCAGATGCTCACCATTCACTTGAGCGGCGGCGGTGAGATGATCCGTGCCGCGATTGCGGCACGAGCAAACAATACCTTACTCCTGGGTGTGACAGTTCTAACGAGTTCGACCGAGGAGACACTGCGCGAAATTGGAGTTCAGGACAAAGTCGACGATCAGGTGCTGCGCCTGGCGAAACTGGGTGTTGATGCAGGAATCGATGGAGTTGTAGCCAGCCCGCACGAAATCAAACTCATTCGTCGTGAATTCGGTGACAAAATCAAGATCGTTGTCCCGGGGATTCGACCGAGCGGAGCAGAAGCGAATGATCAAAAACGTACGATGACACCGCGTGACGCGCTTGAGGCCGGCGCGGACTATCTTGTCGTCGGTCGACCGATCACAGCACACCGAAATCCGAACGAGTCCGTCGCGCAGATTTTGGAAGAGATGAGCTAATGCTGTCATTCCGAGCGAAGTCGAGGAGGCTCTTGATATTTCCAAAACAGCTAGAGATGTCTCGATTTCGGTCGACATGACAAAAAGGTTTTTCGGCGCATTGGAGGTTTGTCACGACAAAGTCGGGCATTCGGCTGCGGTGAACATGGCAATTGACGAATCACTGCTCGAATATGCCGCGCTTCCCGCGATTCGTTTTTATCGCTGGCAATCCCCTGCCCTCTCATTTGGATACTTTGGCCGATTCGCCGATGTCGTCAGGTACCCGCGCGATTTAGTCCGGCGCTGGACGGGCGGCGGGATCGTGTTTCATGGAGACGATCTGACTTACTCCATTGTGATTCCCGCCAACGATGCAGCTTTTGCCGAATCATCGATGTCGATCTATGAAAAGATTCATCGCGCTCTCTGCGAAGCTTTGAGCGGAATCGGCATGTGCACAGAATTGGTAGGGTCGGAGCTCTGCGCCGACCGGACGTCGCGGAGCGGCGTCCCTACCTACAGCTGTTTTGCAAACCCCGTGCGCGCGGATGTGATGATTGGTGGTCGTAAAATTGCTGGCGCAGCTCAACGCCGCACACGCCGCGGATTGCTGCAACAAGGAAGCATCCAGGGAATCGAGTTTGGAAACAGCCTGGCCGAGCAATTCGCGCAAGCGTTGTCCACCAACTGCTGCGAGCGAAAGGTCGACGAAGAAATCTTGAATCGGGCTGGAGAGCTCGCTGACCAAAAGTACGGTACCGAAAGTTGGCTGCGAAAACGCTGAGGGTTGTAGGGCGTCTGTGTCAGACGCCTCCTCTTATGGCGTTCACAGAAACGCCCTACAAAATTTGCGTGTTGCTTTGACAACACACGTCTCGCCCCGCTATTCTCGCCTCGTGGA
>Ga0193721_1000408_pt1 | contig 12174 bp, 9 predicted proteins | sample U2s2metaG_FD_145078 | JGI IMG/M metagenome (GOLD analysis project Ga0193721, IMG submission 145078) | Soil microbial communities from a riparian zone of the East river system, Colorado, United States - U2s2 | ecosystem: Environmental > Terrestrial > Soil > Riparian zone | place: USA: East River...
TACAAAGGAGAAATCGCCGACAAGATCGACAATTTCATGCAGGCCAATGGCGGCTTCCTGCGGAAAGCAGATTTCGAGAAGCATACATCGACCTGGGTCGACCCGGTCTCGACGAGTTATCGTGGCTACGACGTCTTCGAGCTTCCGCCAAATGGTCAGGGCATCGCGGCACTGCAAATATTAAACATTCTCGAAGGATTCGATCTCCGCGCGATGGGACGCAATTCACCCGAAACGCTGCACACGATGATCGAAGCGAAGAAAATCGCGTGGGCTGATCGGGCAAAGTTTTACGCTGATCCGGACTTCGCGAAGATCCCGCTCGCCGGTCTGCTTTTAAAAGAATATGCGACCGAGCGCCGCAAGCTGATCGATCCAAACCACGCCGCGAAAACGGTCGAGGCAGGCAATCCGCAAACTGGAGCCGGCGCGCCCCCGCGCCGCGCTGCCGAGACCGCGGCCCGAGGGCGGGCCGGCTCCAGTTCGTTCATTGATGACGGTGACACGATTTACATGTGCACGGCTGATAACGAAGGCAACCTGGTATCGCTGATTCAAAGCAATTATCGCGGGATGGGCAGCGGAATCGTGGTGCCCGGCCTCGGCTTCATGTTCCAGGATCGTGGTGAACTTTTTTCGATGGATCCGACTCACGCGAATGTTTACGCTCCCGGCAAACGCCCGTTTCACACCATCATTCCCGGTTTCGTGATGAAAGACGGCAAACCGTGGGAAGCATTCGGCGTTATGGGCGGCGGTATGCAACCGCAGGGTCATGTACAAGTGCTCACGAACCAGATCGATTTTGGTTTGAACGTGCAGGAAGCCGGGGACGCATCGCGCTGGCAGCATGAGGGCGACAACGAACCGACCGGAGAAAAGATGACCGGATCAGGTGGCTACGTTGAAGTCGAGAGCGGTATTCCGTACGAGACCGTGCGGGAATTGCGCAAAAAAGGTCATGACGTGCGTTTTGATGTCGGCGGCTACGGAGGGTATCAGGCCATCAAAGTGGAAATGCACGACGGTCAGCGGGTGTACGTCGGCGCCAGCGAATCGCGGAAAGACGGAATGGCAGCGGGATATTGATGGCGGGCTTCTGACACAGACGCCCTACAATAGTCTTAATTTCTCGGCGGCTTGAGATCCGCGAGCTTTTCTTCCGCGCGGCTTACGTCGGATGCGTTTGCCGCGCCGAGCTTAAGAAGTTTTTGCTGACGATGCAGGTTCGCTTCCGCGGCCTCAAGTTCTGCGCGCTCGCGCTTAGCCGTGGCGGTTTGGGCGGCTTCAGTTAATTGCGCCAGAGTTGCTCGCGCGTTTGCAAGATCGTCTTTCGCGTTTTCACCAGATGCAACGCGCGACTCCAATTCGGCAACTTCTCCTTTGCAAACGGTGACCCGGGCGTTTGCAAGATTGCATTCGCATTGAACAACTCTTAACAACCGCTGTTCCAATTCGACTTTCGAAAGCACACCGATCTTGCAAAGGCGTTCCGCGCCTCCAGCATTTTGCTTTGCTTGCTCGAATCGCTTTTCGAGGCGCGCGACATCGGCGTCCGGTGCGGGTGTCGCAGCTGGCAGAAAATTTGAGAAGTTTTGCTTTAGAATCGGCGGCTCTATGTCAAACGAATCGGGTTCTTCAGATTTGTTGCGCCGTGATTGATCCGCAGCCGCTGCCAGCATCACGGTAGCGAAAAACGCGGCCGGCAAAGCAAACCCGCGGGTCATACCCAGAGTTTATCACAAGATTCTGCGCCAAGGAAAATTCCCGAAATTTTTTCTTTCATCCGGGGGTCGCCCTTTATACAAGAGGGCCCCGGGGGAATTTATCTGTCCGGTTAATCGTCAAATTTTGTTCGGCATCGTTGTTTTGGCATTGATTGTTCCTTCGGCATCGGCCGATCTCTTTCCGAGGTCCGGACCTCTTGTGTCGGGGAAGACCGCGCGTCTTCGTTTTGGCCGCGCGGCGGCGCCGAAGAACGCGCCGCTTCAAGTGAAGCGAGCGGTCTGGGCTGCCAATCAGCTTCGCTGGAAGCCGTATCGTTATGGCGGCGGCCACAAATCATTTGATGATCACGGTTACGATTGCTCAGGGACAATTTCATACGTGCTGGCCGCAGCCGGTCTGATCGCCTCACCGATGAGCTCAACCGAGTTTCGCAGCTACGGCGAGCGTGGCCCGGGCAAGTGGATCACGGTCTACGCGCGCGAGGGTCACACGTTCGCTGTGATTGCCGGGCTGCGACTCGATACGACGCCGTTCGATCGTTACACCGGCAAATGGGCGCCGCGCTGGCAAACCATTTATCGGCCACCGCGCGGTTTCGACGCCAGGCATCCCGTTGGGTTGTAGTGTTGTTAGCAAAACAAAAGCGATGCGAAGACGCATCGCACTCCAAAGCAATTCGTGCGAAATGCACGCAAGGCGCCGTTCTTTGTTTCGCGTACGCTTTCGGAGTGCGCACGCGTCCTGGCGTCGCTTTGGCCCAAACGTCTGATTAGTTCAATATTCTATGCGAATCATCCGTTCGAGTAGCGCAATACTACTTACGCTGCTGGCGTTCTCCTCTGTAACTGCAGAGGAAAAACCTCATGTTACTTCCGAGCAGGTAACTCGAGCTATTCAAGAACTCGAAAAACTCGCACAAAAGCAAATTCAGGAAAATGCGCTGCCGGGACTGGCGATCGCGGTCGTTTTTCAAGACAAGGCGGTGTACGCGAAAGGATTTGGGGTTCGCGATACCAGCGCGAAAAATCCGGTGGACGCGGATACTGTGTTTCAACTCGCGTCGCTGTCCAAACCAATTGGCTCGACGGTGGTTGCAGAGCTGGTCGGTGAAGGAAAAATCACATGGGACTCAAAACTGAGCGTCCTCGATCCCACATTTGCGATGTTTGATCCGTGGGTCACGCGCGAAATCACGATCCGGGACATGTACGCGCATCGCAGCGGTTTGCCCGAGCACGCGGGCGATTTGCTGGAAGATCTCGGTTTCACACGCGCGGAAATTTTGCATCGCCTGCGCTATCAACAGCCGAGCAGCAGTTTTCGTTCACATTATGCGTACACGAATTTTGGCATGACCGAGGGGGCCATTGCTGCAGCAAAAGCGTACAGCGTCGAATGGGAAAACGCCTCCGAACAAAAATTGTATCGCCCGCTGGGCATGAGCTCGACCAGCTCGCGTTATGCGGATTTCATGGCGCGCAGGAACAAAGCGTTGGGACATGTGCTGGTCGCTGGCAAATGGGTGCAAAAATTCAAACGCGATCCAGATGCGCAATCGCCGACCGGTGGGGTGAGTTCTTCTGTAAACGACCTGACGAAGTGGCTGCAGTTGCAACTCGCGAACGGCAAATTTGAAGGTAAACAAATCGTCGATGAAAAGGCGCTGGCCGAAACGCATCACCCGCAGATGCTCACCGGCTTTAATCCCTTCACGCAACTACCGACTTTCTACGGTTTGGGATGGAACGTTGGCTACGATCAGGAAGGTCGATTGCGCTTAAATCACTCCGGCGCGTTTGGCCTCGGCACGGCCACTTATGCAAATCTGGTGCCAGGCGAGCAACTGGGCATCGTGGTGCTGACGAATGCGTATCCCCTCGGCATAGCGGAAGCACTCGGAACGACCTTTGTGGATATCGCACTGTATGCCAAACCCACTCAAGATTGGTTTCCGCTGTTTAAACAGGTGTATTCCAACCCGGCAGCGATTGGGACGGTGCGTGGGTTCGATTACTCCAAACCACCGGCATCGGCGACACCCGCGCTGAAAAACAGCGCCTACGCTGGGAAATATACGAACGATTACTTTGGCGACATTTCCATCGTCGAAAAGGACGGCGGATTAGCAATCGTGCAGGGCCCAAAAAACAAGGCTTTCCCGATGAAGCATTATGATCGGGATACGTTCACGTATGAGACGGAGGGCGAAAACGCTGTGGGCAGGAGCGGCGTCACCTTTACCGTCGGCCCCGATGGCAAAGCCGCACAGGCGCTCGTGGAAAATCTCAATGTGCGCGGTGAAGGAACTTTCAAGCGTCAGCCAGCACCACAGAGCAGCGCGCCAGTCCCTGCAACCGGTGATTTTGCCGGTCTGGTCGAGATCGGAGACGGCCGCAAGATGTACCTCGAGTGCCGCGGCTCGGGCAGCCCGACTGTGATTCTCGAGTCTGGGTATCGGACTGATGCCGAAATCTGGAGCACCCCGCTCGAGCCTGGAATGACCACTGTGTTTCCACAGGTTGCCAGGTTCACTCGGGTTTGTGCCTATGATCGCCCGGAAACTTTTCTTGACGCAAATCATTTGAGCCGGAGCACTGCGGTCCCCATGCCGCGCACCGCGCGCGACCTCGTTTCCGATCTTCATGCGTTACTCCACGCGGCGAATGTCCCAGGACCATATGTCTTCGCCGCGCATTCCTTTGGTGGCATTTTTGCCCGCTTATACGCCAGCACTTATCCGGATGACGTTGTCGGAATGGTTCTGGTTGATGCGCTGTGCGAAAAGGTGAGGTCCGGTCTAACACCCGAACAATGGAAATTGTATGTGAACTTTGGATTTACCAAGCCGACGCCCGGGCTCGAAAAATATAAAGACATCGAGACGCTCGACGTAAATGCCAGTTTAGATCAGATCGAAAAAGCCGCTACCGCACAACCGCTCCGCGCGATTCCACTTTTTGTTCTGACGCAAGGTCAACCGTTCGACCTAAGTCCATGGCAGCCGTTGCCCGCTGATTTTCCCGCGGCGCTGAACAAGGCATGGCACGTGGGACAGGATGCGCTGGCGGCCCTTGCACCAAATGCCAAACACACAGTCGCCACAAAAAGCGCGCACTATATTCAAATCCAGGAACCGCAACTGGTGATTGACGCAATCAAGGAGGTTGTCGAGGCCGTCCGCAATCCATCGGTGTGGACGACCGCGCCTTAATCGATCCTTGACCGAACGATTAGACAAGGCGCGCTCGCGATCCTTCAACATCGATCAACGCGGCCGACTGACTTATCTCGCCTCGCCCTTTGTAAGGGGAGAGGACTAAGGTGAGGGGTTTTGGCGGCTACGCGCCTCACTTGCTCTGAATAACCCTCACCCTCCCCCTCTCCCTTCGAAAGAGAGAGGCGACCCGTAGGCGCGGGCGCTGTAGCGTCCGCTGTCCTCAGCGGATTTGCGCTCCCTGCGGGGATCAGATGCGCTGAGGACAGCGCACACTACAGCCCATTACCGGGGAAGGTCCGAGCCCAGCAGCGAACATTTCGGGTCGAATTTCTCTGGAGCTTGCGTGTTGAGTGTTGCAGCTTCCTTCGTGCGAAGCACGGATACTTGCGGTTTCACGCCATCGGAGTTGCGTCAGTTACGCGCTTTGAAAACGCCGGCCGGCATACAGAAATTTCTCGACGACTTGCCTTACAATCTGAGTTACACCGCGCGCTCGCCAAAGGAAGTGCTGCACGATCGCACCGCATCATGTCTTGAGGGCGGAATTTTTGGCGCGGCCGCGCTCCGCGTTCTCGGATTTCCACCGCTGATTTTTGATTTGGAAGCGGAACAGGACACGGATCACATCGTTGCGATTTTCAAGGCGCGCGGGCATTGGGGCGCGGTAGCGAAATCCAATTTCACCGGCTGCCGTTATCGCGAGCCGGTGTATCGCAGCCTGCGCGAGCTGGCCATGAGTTATTTTAACATTTACTTCAACCTGCGCGGCGAACGCACCCTCCGGCGCTATTCGCGTCCGGTGAACCTCGCGCGATTCGATCATCTGCACTGGATGACGACTGAAAAACCGACCTGGTTCATCGCCGAACATCTCTGCGAAATCCCGCACATCTCATTGCTCACACCGGCAATGAAAAAAAAGCTCACCCGCGTCGATCGGCGCACGCTGCGCGGCGAGATGATCGGCCACAGGAAAAAGTAGCTCCTTTCGCACGCGTCGCATGTTTCTGGGGAGCACAGGCTGCCAGCCTGTAGTTGCCGGCAGCCCTGCCGGGAACATCTTTGGACACGCAACTCTCAGATGACGCCATTCCTGGTCTTGGCAAGCTGCCGAGACCTGCAGGCTGGCAGCCTGCGCTCCCCAGCACGCAGACACCCGTCCTACAGCGCGTGTTGAAAAAACGCGTTCTCGAACGTCGGCTGGAACGGCCCAGGGGCGGTGTCGCCGATTCGAAATCGGGGACTGATTTCGAACTGTGTGGCGCAATGGATTTCCAGATCGAGTTTGCCGCACTTCGCCATGGAAGCGCGTACCGTCTCCAACGCAAGTGCAGGCGTGTTGCAATCCCGGCTGAGGTGTCCAAGCAGAACACGCTCGATTTTTCCCGGCAACAGTGCCTCGATCACGCTTGCTGCCGCTGTGTTCGACAGATGACCGTGCCGTGATTGGATCCGTTGCTTCACCGGCCACGGCCGATGCGTGTCGTTTTGCAAAAGTTTTTCATCGTGATTGGTCTCGATCACGAGCGTTTGCACCTTGCGCAAGCGTTCGACGATCAATTTAGTCACGTAACCGAGATCGGTAATGAATCCAAGGCTGCCTGAGCCTGCGTGAAAGACGAACCCCAGCGGATCAACCGCATCGTGCGGCACGGGAAACGTTTGAACTGTGATGTCGCAAATCGAAAACTCCGCGCCGGTTTGGAAAATCCGCCAGTTGCGATATCGATCGAACGCGTTGTCGCACCGAATCGTCTCCGCCGTTAAGGCGTTGCAATAAATCGGCACGTCAAATTTGCGGCAGAAAATTTCGAGACCGCAAACGTGATCGCCGTGCTCGTGCGTAAGCAGGACGCCATCGAGTTGGTCCGGTGTCACGCCGCAATGATCGAGACGCAACGCCAGTTGTCGCGCGCTCAGGCCGCCATCGACCAGAAGCTTGCAATGATCGGTCGCGACCAGCGCACTGTTTCCCGCGCTCCCGCTCCCGAGCATCGTCAAGCTGAACACGGGTCTTAGATTAACCGCGTGATTTCAATTTGCGCAAACGGAAATGCACAAATCAGCCCGATAATTGTGGTTCGATCGCTGTTTCACAGATCAGACCGTTAATTGCGGAAATCGCGTTTAGTTGAGAGGTATATGATCCGAATGCATATGCGAAATTAAATTGATGTTTTAATGAGTCGTTGATAATTCGGAGCGTTTTGAAATCAGAAGCAGAATACAGATGAGCCCGGGCATTGACGACATGCACGACGGATCACAGCTGAGACGCGTCGCAGCGCTGTTAATTGCCATAATTTGGACTGTCTCACTCGCTGCACACGGACAATCGCGATCCCCCACCACAGGCAGCACGAGCACGTCTGACTTCATGCTTCCGCGCAACGTAGTGGTCCCGCTGAGCGTGGTTAAAAGTTCGTTTTCCGAAATGGCCCAGGAAACGAGCACGGGCCAAAACTTAACCGCAGTCGGTAACCCCAAAGCTACGAGGAGTGTCATCTACACGAACAGCGATGGCTCGAAGAAAATGACGATTACCGTAGATCAGTACGCAAACTCGAGTGACGCGTCGTCGGCCTACGAGGAAGCTATTCAGAAGAGCAAAACTGTTCCGGGTTTCAAACCAATTTCCACACCGGATCTCGGACGGCACGCCTTTATCGGAACCGTGACTCAGGGCGCCGAGACACATACCGGTGTTGGTGCGCTAGATGGCACACTCATCGTGGGAGCAACATTGGCAGGCTACGATCCCACGCCGGGTAACACAGCCAAGCTCATAGCCCTGACCCACGAGGAAGAAGAAAGTGCCAACGCGGTCCTCGCTGCACCAGTGCTGGTCGCGGCAGATGGCCGATCTTCGCTTTTGCCCGCAGCTAAGGACAAGATTGACGCGCTTATCCAATCTCAAGTCACTGAGGGCAAAACGCCCGGAATCGCAGTGGCGATCGCGAAAGACGGACAGACGATTTACGAGAAAGCGGATGGCGTGCGCGACATACCTTCAAAGGCTCCGATGCTGATTACAACTCCGCAGGCCATCGGATCGATTACCAAGCAGTTCACTGCGGCTGCTATTCTCCTGCTTCAGCAGGAGAAGAAGCTCTCCATCGATGATAAACTGGCAAAGTTCGTGCCGGAGTACGTGGATGCCGACAAGGTCACTCTCCGTCAGATGCTCAACATGGTAAGCGGAATTTCGGACAACGATCCGGCCATCTACGGAGACCATCTTACGCACCCAATCGCGCGGAAGGAGATGTTTGCGAACCTGAACAAGCTGCCGCTGATGTGGTCGCCGGGAACCCATATGGTTTATACCAACACCAATTACAATCTCCTGGGGTTGGTGATTGAGCGGGCCTCAGGAAAACCATACTTGACCTACTTGCGCGAGACGATTTTCGGTCCCCTGGCAATGTCCTCCACTTCGACCGTGGACCAACCACCGCAGGATATGGCAACCGGCTATTATCATGACAAGCCTGGACAATCGTTCTCAGCTCGGGCAGAACTGCATCCCGATTTCTCCTTCGGCACTGGCAACCTGGTCTCGACGGCGCAAGACCTTTTGAAATGGGATGCTGGCCTGCTTGGCAAGAAGGTTCTGGATGAAGCTTCGCTGCGTAGCATGTTCACCGTGCCTGGCGACGGCAAAATCAGCACCGTTCTGGAAACGGACAAACGCTTTCCAGTAATGCTGCATGTGAACGATGGGAAACCAACGGTTTACGCGATGGGGTGGATGCTGCCCAATCCGCATACGAGATGGCATGGCGGACACACCTTCGTTTTCGTATCCGCGAACGTGCTGTTCAGCGATGGGTATACCGTGGCAATTATCGGCAACGCCCGCGACGGAGGCGCGTTTGAGCCAGAGAACCTGGCCGTCGAGGTTCACAACCTCTTGAACCCTGCTCTGAAGATCTCGCCAGTGACAGTTGTCACCAGGCAACCTTCCGAGCCACTCGAAATCCCGCAGGTAGAGTAATGCACAGCATCTCGCGGCGAGTTTCGTGCGGATGCTGGCGGGCGTGCCATTCCTCATGGCCGCGCCATGGAGAGCTTTCGCGGCGCCTCATTGATATCTCCCGCTCTTCTCGACATGATGCGCACCGGGAATTACATTTGCGCCGCTTGAAATCACGAGTTCTCGTTTTCATCGCATCGGGCGTCGCGCTGCTTGGAGGCATGAATTACGCTGCCTCACCAGACATTGCCGCAGCGGATAGCAGCACGCTGGATTTCAAGCAATGGGGTCTGCTCGCGATGCAGGATGGCGGCCGCCGGAAGCCGATTGACACATTTGCAAAGGAGACCCTGATCCGAATCACTGGAAAATCGACATACACAGATAACCGCGGCCGCAAATGGCAACCGAACGATTTCGTTTTGTCGGCTCTGCTGGAGACGCACGATTGGAAAAACGAGCCGATGGTGCTGGTCTCATTCGGCAAGCTCAAGGAACAACTCGGGTTCGACAAAACGCAGCGACGATTTTCGTTCGGGCAATTGGCTGGATCGATCGAATTGCAACGGCTTGCCAACGAGGCGCAGGCGCTCAAGCGCGCAGAGAAACCGCTCGACCGAGTTCAACAGGAAGCGTTGGGCGTTAGCGATCGGCTTACGCTTTTTGCTCGTGTGATAGATGGAAGCGCTTTGCTGATCGTCCCCGCGCCGACAAACGAAACGGACCCGTGGGTCGAACCATCGGGATGGTCGAAATTTTATTCGGAGGCACAATTTGCGCCGGCCCAAACCCAATTGCAGACAGCCGCCACTGCGTATGTCAATGGCGACGGATTTAACTTTAGCCGCGCAGCGAATCAGGTTCGCGACAATTTGCGCGGCCTGAGTCCATCAATTTATCCGCAGGAACGACAACTGCGGCTTGAGTCTTTCTATAATCATTTCGAGGCCTTTTACCGTGCGATCTGGTGTTACGGAATTGCGTTCGTGATTCTTATTGCGGCACATCTGCGGAAGCGCAGTCGCGCGCTGCAAAACATCGGCGTCGGAGTTGCGCTTTTGGGCCTCGCGTTCCATGCCTCGGGAATCGTGATGCGCTGTATGATTGCGGATCGGCCGCCGGTCACGAACATGTATGAATCGATCATCTGGGTTTCGTTCGCCGTTTCATTTTTCGGGATGATCTTTTTCACGCGGTACCGGGCACCGGTCTATTTGCTTGCAGCGTTACCGGTCACGCTCGTCGCATTATTGCTCGTGCATCAGATGCCAATCGCCATGCCGTCAAGCATTGATCCACTAGTGCCAGTGCTACGCGATAATTTCTGGCTCACTGTTCATGTGCTCACAATCACGTTGAGCTACGCGGCGTTCGCACTAGCAATGGGTTTCGGGCACATTCTGCTTTGGCGCTACGCGCGCAATCCCGCGGCGGCATGGGCGGATGCGCCGATGCATTTCTGGCTTTATCGCGTGCTTCAGCTCGGAGTGCTATTGCTTGCCACAGGCACAATTCTTGGGGGCGTCTGGGCAAATTATTCCTGGGGCAGGTTTTGGGGGTGGGACCCGAAGGAAACCTGGGCGCTGATTGCCCTGCTTTGTTACATCCTGGCGCTGCACGGCCGGCTCGCAGGTTGGTGGACGCAATTCGGTTTGGCGGTCGCTAGCGTTGTCTGTTTTCTCGCTGTGTTAATGGCTTGGTACGGCGTGAACTTTGTTCTGGGAAAAGGTCTGCACAGCTATGGATTCGGCATTGGCGGTGAGACATACGTGGCGACATTCATTGTTCTCGATCTTTTATTCGTTGCGTTCGCGATCTGGCGATATCGCAGCAGCAAATTGGGGGTTCCTGCTGCAGATGAAATAGAAGGCCAGCGCGTCGCCGTATAGCTGTAGCCGGCATCGGTGGTGCCGGCCGGGGTCACCCCGAAAGCTTTCGGGGCTACAGGGTCGCTATGAGTGGGTCAATGAATTCGCGAGGCGTCTCGGCTTGGAGCAGCCTCGAGCGGATCGCATCATTCTTCACCAAGCGCACCAGCATTCCCACGCAGATTAGATAATCGTTCAGCAAGCGTTCCGGCACCCCGATTACAAAAATCAATCGAGCACGCTGTTGATCTGCGCCGATTGGAATCCCGGCGCGACTGCGGCCGATGCCGATGACAATTTCGTTTACCAAATCAGTTCGCGCGTGAGGAAATGCGACACCGTTTTCCACTACACTGGGATGCGCCTGCTCACGTGCCAGAACTTCTTCAAGAAATATTTCTGCATCGTCGATCTTCCCATTTTGCGCGAGCACCTGAATAATTTCGCGCAGTGCGTTCGGCAGTTTTCGTGAACGCAACCGCAGGACTACCTGCTTTTCATTCAGCAGCTCGGAGAGCGCGATAGCCATTGATACAGAGAATTATTGGATTATGCGGCAAAGCCAGTTATCCAGTTAAGTAACCAGCCGTGGCAACACAAAACACAGCGGTAGGTTCCAGCGAGGAGAGAACAGTCTCCTTTCAACGGAGCATTTACGACCCGGGCTACGTCAACGCCATGTCGCATTTTTATCGCGGCGAGATGGGCCGGATCATGGTTTGGCGGCAGCGGCTGGATGTCACCACAAACTGGGCGATTACCAGCACCACCGCCATTATTACCATCGCATTTTCTACTCGCGAAGTGCCGCACATCATTTTCTTTTTCAATCTGGCCATTGTCTGGGTGTTGCTCTGGATCGAGGCGCGGCGTTACCGCTTTTACGACGCATTCCGCGCGCGTGTCCGGATGCTCGAAGCGCATTTTCTTGTCCCGATGGTGATGGAAAACCGTGAGATGCTTCAAGGCGAATGGAAAAAGCTCGTCTGCGAAGATTTGATTTTGCCCTGCTTCAAGATCAGCAAACTCGAAGCGGTTGGCCGCCGCCTGAAACGCAATTACGTTTTCATTTTTATTTTGATCCTGATGGCTTGGATAACGAAAGTATTTTTACATGCCAGCGCGCCGATTAATGATGTGGTCTCGTTTTACCATGCGTTGCGGATCGGGCACATCCCATCCTGGCTGGTGGCGCTGATTTTTGCCGGCACGTTTATCAGTGTGATTGCAATCACGATTTACGTCAGCAAACGATCCTCCGGCGAAATCTCCGAGTTCGGTACGCACCGGTCGTTATGGCGGATTTGAAGAGGTGATCGGTGATTAGTGATCGGTGATTAGTGAACAGAGCGCATGTCCGATCACCGATCACAGATCACCGATCA
>Ga0193721_1000409_pt1 | contig 12172 bp, 12 predicted proteins | sample U2s2metaG_FD_145078 | JGI IMG/M metagenome (GOLD analysis project Ga0193721, IMG submission 145078) | Soil microbial communities from a riparian zone of the East river system, Colorado, United States - U2s2 | ecosystem: Environmental > Terrestrial > Soil > Riparian zone | place: USA: East River...
CCACCGCCCGCGTTGGAAGCGAGAGCCACATTGGAAGCGTCGGGCGGAGCGGGTTGAGCTGGCAGAACGGGGACCGGCGTTGCGGTTGGAACAGAAGCGGCTTGGGCCACTGCTGGAGCTTGAGCATTGGCGGGGTTCGCGGCTGGCCCTGGTGTAGCCACGGCAACCTTCGCAGGCGTTGCTGCAGACGCCAGCGTAAACGGGGTCGCGCCTGGAGCCGCGGGTTTCTGAGCAATCACCGGCGGCGCCGCACTAGCTGCCGGAGGTGGCGATTCTAGTTTTTGTTTCTTGCCCCGTTTACCTTTCGGCGGCGGAGTGGGATTAGCGAGCTTGTCATTCTTTGCTAGGACTGGCGCAGGGGGCGGTTTACCAATCGCAATCGCTTGCTCGACCCGGACCAATTCATTCGGAGCGGGCGGAGGCGTCGCGCTGGCGCCGATGCCAGGTACGGAAATCGGACCGCCTTGCGCTATTGCCGCTTTTTGCTGGTTCTCTGCGTAACGTTGTTCAATTTCCTTGCGTTGTGGCGCCTTAAACAATGGCCAGCCGGCAACCAGGTTGAGACTGAGCGGCGGCTCGAGGCGAAAGGTTCCCAGACCACGTGTGACCGTATAGCTTCCGTAAAGCAGGGGGATGGCCGTAATCATCATGCGGCCATCGGCCAAACGCTCGGCGTGAATCACCGAAGAAATGTCATGTGAACGCTCCAGCTTGATTTCCAATCCGACATTAAGCGTCTGTTTCATGAGTGGCAGGGCTTCCGGATTGGCCGGGTAAAGATGTTCCATAAGCAATTCGCCGTTATCGACAGCATTGGTTAAGGCGACCATACCGGAAGTAAACACATCGCCGGGTCCGAGCTCTCGGACAGCGACAATCTTGAATCGGCCAACCACATAGGGAACCAGGCCGCGCACCGTCTGATAATTCCGAATATAATTACGCGCCAGCTCCCCATTCGTTCTCGCGAGTTCAGCGTTGCCCATTTCCGAATAGCGCTCGTAGAGTTGCTTCGAATTTAGAAATTCGCCTGCGGGCGCGGCCGTCAGTTCAAAACGCTTGGGTGCCTCGATCTTGTGCAGCCTTTGTAAAATCCGATAGCTGTCGGGGCGTTCGGGTTGACTGAAGATATAAAAACTGCCCAGCCACGCAGCTAACGCGAAACCAGTCAGCAGCAGAATGGCAACTGTCCAGGCAAAATAATTGATCCGTCGCCGTGGACGAGCGTATGGCTCGTCATATGGATAACCACCATAGTCCATCAGGCCGACACGAGAAGATTACCCGGTTTCAAGCTGATTGAGTCGTTTCAAACGACGAACCGCATCCGCAAGTGCGCGATGCGTTTGGATTCACGACCTGAAAACCGGTGCCGGTCAAACCACCGCTAAAATCCAGGGTCGCGCCGCGCAGGTAGGGGATGCTTTCGTTGTCGATAAAAAAATGCATTCCGTCCCGCTCCACCACGGCATCGCCATCTTTTTTTTCTTCGAGAGTCATCTCATAATGCAGACCTGAACAACCGCCTTTCGCAACCTGGACGCGTAGACCCTTTCGCGAATTTTCGTCCTGCGCCGGAAGCAAACTTTGGAGCTGGCGAACAGCGTTGTCCGTGACATTCATCATACTTCGAGAAAATACGACTGCACCGTAACCAAGTCAAAACTGGCGCTCCTCGCCAGCATAAATCGACAAGACCTGTCATCCCGAGCCGCGCAGACGGCAAGGGACCCCGCAAATGGAATTCGCAACGCACAAGCTAAATAGCGCGCTCAATCAGCCTGCGCGAGGTCCCTCACTTCGTTCGGGATGACAGGATGTGCGGTCTTGGTATGCCGGAAGGGTTTCGTGTTTTTCTTCGCAATCGGGCGATCTGGAATCTACAATTTGAAATAGAAAATGAGCCGGATCCGATTGTTATCAGAAACCGTGGCCAGTCAGGTGGCAGCGGGCGAAGTCGTGGAGCGACCGGCTTCAGTAGTGAAGGAGTTGATTGAAAACAGCATCGACGCCGGAGCGCGTAAAATCGATACAGTGATTCGTCGCGGAGGAATCTCGCTTGTCCGAGTGATCGATGACGGCTGCGGTATGGATCGTGATGACGCGCTGCTGTCTCTGGAACGACATGCCACGAGCAAGATTCGGTCGGCTGCCGATCTGCAAGCCGTAGCCACATTGGGATTTCGCGGCGAAGCATTGCCAAGCATTGCCAGTGTGTCGCGATTTCGTCTGACCACTCGCGAGCCAGACGCAGTGGCAGGAACTGAAATTGTCGTCAACGGGGGCAAGATCGACATTGTGCGCGATGGCGGCGAAGCGCCAGGGACGCAAGTGGAGGTGCGCTCGCTTTTTTATAATCTGCCAGCGCGCCGAAAATTTCTTCGCTCCGAGAATACCGAAAGTCGCAACATCGAGCATCAGATCCATTTGCAGGCAATCGGCCATCCTCAGATTGGCTTTTCGTTATTACGAGACGACCGCATGTTATTCCAATTACCGGCCGCGGCGACACTGGGCGATAGGATCCGGGACCTTTATGGTATGGAGTTATTGGAACGTCTTGTGGAAATAAACGACACGGCCTCGCGGAACATTCGCATCGGTGGATTCATCGGGCAGGCGGGACTGAGTCGGCAGACGAGAGCCCAGCAACTCATTTTTGTAAACGGTCGGGCTATTGAAAACGTGCTTCTCACTGCGGCCATCCGTGAGGGCTACCATACCGCGCTCATGAAAGGCCAGTACCCGGTTACCTTTCTTTTTCTGGAACTCGATCCGGCGGGTGTCGACGTAAACGTTCATCCGGCAAAGCGCGAAGTGCGCTTTCGTGATCCCACTGCAGTCCGAGAGGCGATCGTAGATTCAATTCAACAAACTTTGGAGCGCGGCCGGGTGGCCTGGCAGGAAAAATTTCGCGGACCTTTGGCTGCTTCCGAAAAAACAGCTTCCGACCTCAAGTTACGACCTGAGGTGACAGCTCCACAGGAGGCGCATCGCGAGTTACCTCACCTTGGTCCAAGTGTAGCCGCGGTCGTCCACTCCGGCAGGCCATCAGCGCCGCAGGCTGTAGGGCAGGCGCTCCGCCTGCCAACCGAGCAGATTGATTCGGCAAGCGATGCGCGTGCCCTACAACAACAGGCCAGCAAAGCTGCCCATCAGCAATTCCAGATCATCGGTGTGTTAAGCAAGCTTTATGTTTTGATGGAAAATGCCGACGGGCTCGTTCTTGTTGACCAGCATGCCGCGCACGAGCGGATTCTCTTTGAAGAACTGCGCCGAAGAATGGAAGAGCAGGGAGTCCCAACGCAAAAGCTGCTTCTACCTCAGACCTTTGATGTTCCGCCGCGAGACGCCGATTGGATCGAGTGCAACATATCGATTCTGCAAAAAATGGGAATCGGCATTGAGAGTTTCGGCCCTGGCACGTTCAAGATCGATAGTCTCCCTGGTTTTTTGAACATCTCGGATCCGGCGCAATTCATGCGCAAAGTGATTGACGACCTGAAGAGCGCTGGCAACAGCACCTCGCCACTGCGCTTGGGCGAGGAGATGATTGCCACGACGGTTTGTCGGCACGCCGTCAAGGCCAATGATCCTTTACGTTATCGCGAGATAGAAAAACTGATTCGGGATTTACTCGACTGCGACCTGCCTTATTGCTGTCCGCACGGACGGCCTACCATGATTCAGATTTCGCTTCCGGAGTTAGAGAAAAAATTCGGACGGAAAGTCTGATGATGATAGGTGCGTCACTCTCCAAGCGTGGGTCGCAGCACTACCGTGGTTTCAGTTGGCAGAACCCATTGCTCCTTAGTCGCGGTGGCAGCGGCGCCTGCTCCGCCGTAGCTGGGAGACTCGCTTGTCCAGATTGTTTCCCAGATGCAGCGCGATGGCGGCGCCAGAAGAGGTTCTGAAGCAGGATGCAGAACCTGTTGTTCCCCGAAATTGACTAACAACAGGCGCTCGTCTTCCTTCTTTGAGAAATACCTAAGGACGAAACTCGTGGTTCCCAAAACAGCGCCATCGATTCTGCCACGGGTTTGGTGGCGAAAGCGCGAATCCTCCCGCCGCAATTTCAAAAGATCGATATGCAGATCGTAAAGCTGCTGATTTCTTTCGCGCTCAGCGAAATCGAGTTTGCAGCGCGCGAATGCGTCCGGATCATCGGGCGCTGGCAAAGCCTTCTGCGCTTCTTCCTCGCTGAGCGATAGGAATGGCGCGAGCCATTCGGCGCGGCCTTTCCGTATTGCATTGCGCACGGAAACATCGCCCATGTCGGCAAAGAACAGGAACGGACTCGACGCGCCGAACTCCTCTCCCTGAAACAGAAGCGGTGTCCAGGGCCCGAGCATGAGTAGGGCAGTCATGGCGCGATAACGCGCGGGTGAAGTTTGAAAACGGACTCGTTCACCCGGTCCGGTATTCGCGATTTGATCGTGGTTTTCGATGAAACAGACGAACTTCTCTGGGGAAATGTCGAGAGTGGAAGATCCTCGCAATGCTTTTTGCCACGAGAGTGCCTGACCCTGATAAAGGAAACCATATTTCGCCGCAGAAATAAATTCCTGCGGCGTGCCATGGTAGTCGTCATAGTAGGCTTCCTTGCGCCCGGTTAATGCCACCACCGTGCTGTGATGGAAATCGTCGTTCCACATTCCGTCCAAATCGTCACCGCCCTGGGTGCGTGATCTCACCATCCTTGCTTCCTGCCGATCGTTCTCGGCGATCAGAATAATTGAGCGCGTACCGGCTGCCTTGCGCGCCGCGCGTGCGACGGCACCGATGATGTATTCGTTGGACCGATCGCGGACGGCATGCAACGCGTCGAAGCGAAAACCATCAAAATGAAATTCCTCGATCCAGTAGCGTCCATTGGTGATAAAAAACTCGCGGACCGGCTCTGAATCCGGACCGTCGAAATTGATCGCGTCGCCCCATTCATTTTCATTTTCGCGAGTCAGATAATCGTCAGAAAAAGCACCCAGATAATTTCCCTCCGGACCGAAGTGGTTATAGACGACGTCGAGAATGACACCCAGGCCTAACGAGTGTGCGCGATCAATGAAGCTACGTAAATCGTCCGGAGCTCCATACAGATGTGAAGGGGCGAAAAGATCGACGCCATCGTATCCCCAGCCAAACTTGCCGGGGAAATCCGCGACCGGCATCATCTCGATCACGGTGATTCCGATGTGCGCCAGCTCTTCCAATTGCTGCGCAGCAGCGTGCCACGTTCCCTCCTTGGTGAACGTACCGATATGCATTTCATAAATGATCTGGCCTTTTAAGGTAACTCCCGGCCAGTGTGAATCGGTCCACCGAAATCCTGCCGGATCGACAATGCAGGAAGGACCGTGTGGACCATCGGGTTGAAAGCGCGAGGCGGGATCCGGATAAGACCTGTCGTTTACGCGAAAGCGGTAGCAAGCGCCCGCGCTAGCCTTGGCAGAACCTGAAAAATATCCGTTCTTTTCTGGTGCCAGCGCATGAAATTCCTGCCCAGAAGTTTTCGCTGCACTGCCTTCCAGAACAAGATCGACACGCTGGGCCTTTGGCGCCCAGACGCGGAAGTGGGTTTGGTCTGGCCCGATGAGTTCCGCGCCAATGGGGTAACGACGTTTTCCAAATGACATCGAGAAGTAACATGACGCGGCTCGGTCACTAAACAACCACGCGGCACCGGGCTGTAGCGTGCGCTGTCCTCAGCGCATCCGCCGTGGCGCCCTTAATTTGTCCGCTGAGGACAGCGGACACTACAGCGCATGATCGCTGCAAAGAAGGAATTGTAGGGCATGCGCTTCGCTTGCCCTTGCCATTATAGACATGGCAAGCGATGCGCTTGCCCTACAACGCGCTTGATCGCGCTGCCCAAACCACTTCACAATCCGGTGAATGAACGGGACCGAACGCAACATTGAAATCTTCAAGCCGTTTGGTGAAGCGGTCGAGCTGATGAAGAAGATTCTTTTTCAGCCGTTTGATTTGAAGAAATGGTTTGTATTTGGCTTCGCCGCCTGGCTGGCGAACCTGGGGAGTGGCGGCGGCAGTTTCAATTATCAGTTCAATCGCCGCGAAGAAGCGCAGAAGATAAATGACGCGATCAGCCAGATTCCGCATCCGATTCTGGTGCTTGGCATTTCTCTCCTGATATTGTCCCTCCTTGCGCTGATCGTCGTGTTTGCCTGGCTGCGGGCACGTGGGCGCTTCATGTTTATTGATTGCATCGTAAAGAACCGCGGCGCGATTGCCGAACCGTGGCGCGAATTTCGGAAAGAGGGTAACGGCTATTTCCTCTTTTGGTTACTGATTGCATTTGTCGTTCTTCTTTTTGCGGCATTGGTCTCGCTGCCGCTGATCATCCTCGGAATTAAGGGTCATTCTTACTATCTACATCGAGATAGCCTGGATCTTTTTGTTATATTGGCAATCGGAGCATGGGTATTTGCGATCCTGGTCGTGATCATTGCATGGGCGTTGATTGCGAGCTTCATGGTGCCAGTGATGTACCGCCGTCGTTGTCGACCTTATGAGGCTTTTCGCGCGGCAGTGTCGTTGATTGCGGCACACTCCGGCGAGATTGTTCTCTATTGTTTGTTCCTGGTTGTCCTGGTGATTGCGACCGGACTAATCAGTTGTTTCGCGATCTGCGCTACGTGCTGCATCGCAGCAATCCCTTACATTGGCACAGTGATTTTACTACCAGTGTTTGTTTTGCTCCAGGCGTTTTCGCTCTCGTTCCTTCGTCAGTTCGGTCCGGATTATGACGTTTGGGCAAACTCTATGCCGCCGGAGTCTTTGCCGATTTTGTCAGGCGCACCGCCTGCGCCGCCCGAACCGCCCTTACCTACTGCGGTGTGAAATGAACGACTAAAGTCACGCGTTCGCTAGAACGAATTCTTTGTCGGATTGGAAGTCAGAGGACCAGAAAGGAGGATTCGAACGTGTTAGTGTATAGGCATAACATCACTAATGAAAAAACTCGACATTACCAGTAGCCGAGTCACTGAGGAGTATGTCCATGGCTACGCGACCGCTGAGCAGGAACGTCTATTGCGGCAAGCGGAGCATTGGCGCGATGAATTGATTCTTGCAGGTACGACACTCTATCCAGGAACACGCCTGCTCGAAGTCGGCTGTGGCGTCGGTGCGGTGCTGGGTATCCTGGGTGTGGCATTTTCTGGAATCATCCTCGCTGGCGTGGACATCGAGGCGCGCCAGCTCGGAGCAGCTCGCGCTCACCTCGCTCAGCTTGGTTTGGAAGCTGACCTTCGCCAAGCGGACGCACTCGAGCTACCCTTTCCAGAGGCGGCCTTCGACCACGTGTGGATGATGTGGTTCCTCGAGCATTTGCCGGATCCGGTCGCTGCCCTGCGGGAAGCGCGACGCGTGTTGGCGCCGGGCGGCACGCTGACAGCAATCGAAGTTGATTACAATACCATATGGGCATCTCCAAGCAGTCCGGCACTCAAAGCGTTGTTCGTTACTGTGGCCCGGACAATGGAGGCCGCGGCTCGGAGCGATGCTGGCAGTCGCCTCCCCGAATGGCTGGTGGAAGCAGGGTTTAGGTCCGTTGATCCCGGCGAGATCCGGCTTGCTTATGCCGGCGAGGGTCTCACCCGCCAAGTCCCGTACGTCGCCGCGGTCGTCGAGAGCACCCTGCCAACGCTTGCTCAAACGCCCGGAGCGTCCGCATCGCAGCTCAAAGCCGGTTTCGCGGAGCTGCGTGCCTTGCCTACTACTCCCAACGCGGCGCTGGGCTGGGTAGTCCACAAGGCGCAGGCGCTGCGCTAACCGACAAGGTAGCGTCGTGTGCAAATCAAGGGTCGCCGGAGCAACCGAGCGCGGTATCGTGATCAGTTGCAACGAGCCGGTCAATAAAAGCTCAGCGGTCAGGCGGCCAGAAAACAGTCGACCACACCGTTTGTCTGTCCTAAGAATCTCTTATGAAAAGAGAATTTAGTCTTTGTTGTTTCACCTTGGTTGCGGCTGCTTCCATTTGCTTTGGCCAGGCAAGTCCGAGCCCGACTGCTAGCTCGAGTCCGAGTCCGACTCCGTTCAAGACGCTGAGATCGGCGACTAAAGCGGCGGCAATAGAAAAGTTGGAAAAATCCGTCACGGATGCGTTCAAGAACAAGCAGACAAATTTGTTTAAGCAATATCTGGACCCTGAGTTCAGTGCGGTTGACACCGAAGGAATCAAAGATGCGGACGCTGAAGTTGAGGACATGCAGAAGACTGATCTGCGGAATTACTCGTTCGCCGATATGACAGTGACGCTTTTGAGTTCCAAAATGGCGATCGTTAAATACAAAGTTACGACCCAATCGACTTCGTCCGGTCGTGATACATCGGGTACCTATTACGCGTCCACAGTGTGGAACAAACGGAGTGGAAAATGGCTAGCTGTGTTACACACGTTTGTTAAAACGCAGTAAGGCTGAACGTTTTTTGCTTTTCTTTGCGACAATATTGATGGGCGCCTCGAAGCAACCATCCAAGCCAACAAAAGATCAATCGTGGTACAGGTGGGGAGAGTCATGAAGTGGCCATATGCGCGACAAAATAGTTCTGAAGTCGCTGACGAGCTGAAATAGCGACAAGGTGTTTACCTGTGGTATAGCACAGAGATGAATTGGGACGCGGTTAGCGCCATCTCGCAATTAGTGGGTTCGATCGGTGTCGTTTTGTCGGTGTTGTACCTCGCGGTGCAAGTCCATCGAAGCACGCGTGTGGCCAAGCTTGCGACTCAAGACGCCGCGGCCACTGCAATGCGCGACGTGACCAAGCCTTTTATGGAGAACGCGGAGCTGGAACGCATCTGGCGCGTAGGCTTGGAAGATATTGGCGCGCTTTCCGTCGAAGAGCGAACTCGTTTTTTCCATGCTGCGTATCAATTTTTAAAAGCGTTCGAGACAATTCATTTTCATTATGTTTATGGGATGATGGACAAGCAGCTTTGGGAAGGCTGGCGCGGACTCCTCCGGCATTACATAGCTGCGCCCGGGATTGCGCATTACTGGAACGTTCGCCCTGATGTCTTCTCTGAGCGGTTTCGCAATTTCGTTAATTCACTCGAACCTCCCACGGAGCAGCGCACTGTGGGAACTCTTTTCGGAGAGGAACGAAAATAAGCGTGTGACTCTTTGTTCTTTCGGAGGTAACGCACCGGATATGGCGGAAAATGAAAAGCGATGCGAGGACGCATCGCACTCCAAAAGCACTGCGTGCGAAATGCGTAAGGCGCGCTGCGGAGTTTCGCGTGAGCTTTAGGAGTGCGCACGCGTCCTCGCGTCGCTTTTAGGGGGCTGCAAAACTATCTGTTACTTACACGGTCCCGGCACAGGGATAACAAATTTGCCGTCCTTCTCGGCGATGAAGTTTTCACTCGTACTGGTTGAGCTGCCGTTGGCGTCTTTTTTCTCGACCTTGATGATGAGTTTTTTGGTCGGTTTGAGTGTCAGACAAACTTTACCGCCCGTCGGCGAATCCATTGGTGTCGCTGCTTTTTTTGCGTCTTCCGGCGTAAGTTCGACCAGCTCGATGTTGGAAATTTTTTCGCCGGCTTCTCCTGACTGCATCATTTTGTAAAAGCCGAGAATCGCCGGGTCGGCGCCTTGCGTGTAAAGGAACGATTCCAACGTGGCCGTATCCTTTCCTTCGAACGCCGTCTTGTATTTATCAGTAAACGCTTTCTCTTGCGGGGATGTGCCGGCATGCAGCGAAAAGGAGAGTGTAATTATCACGGCACAGGCCAAGGTGCTGATTCTCGAGAGATTGTTCATAGGTCGTGAGGGTAGGGGGGTCGATTCAGACAGCGCAAGCACATTATGAGAAAACCGTTGCTGACCAGCCTGTAGCACGCTAATTCCACTTCTGCTCAGCCACAGATGAATATTCACGAATATCAAGCCAAGGAATTGCTAAAGAAATTCGATGTAGCGACGACACGAGGGAGGGTCGCGTCAACACTAGACGAAGCGGAGCAAATTGCGCGCGAACTCGGCGATATTGATATCGTCGTCAAAGCGCAGATTCACGCTGGCGGCCGTGGCAAAGGCACGTTCACAAACGGATTCAAAAGGGGAGTACACGTCCTCAAGACGCCGGCGGAAGTGCGCGGTGTCGCGGCAAAGATGTTAGGTCAGATTCTGGTTACCCATCAGACAGGACCGGCCGGTCGCCAGGTAAACAAAGTGCTCGTGGCCGAATCCGCCGACATTGCGCGCGAGATTTATTTTGCCGTCTTGCTCGATAGGGCGACAGCCGCGCCTGTAATTGTCGCCAGTACCGAAGGTGGTGTTGAAATTGAAGCAGTCGCTGCGAAATCGCCTGAGAAAATTATTCGCGAACCAATCGATCCATTGGCAGGCCTACAGCCGTTTCAGACTCGGAAACTAGCGAAGCAACTCGGGTTCGAGCCGTCACAGCTGAAAAGCGCTTCGAAATTATTTGAAGGACTCTACCGCACGTTCATTGCGTACGATTGTTCGATGGTGGAGGTGAATCCGCTCGTGGTGACAAAAAAAGGCGATGTCTTGGCGCTCGATGCGAAGTTTAACTTCGACGATAATGCCATTTATCGTCATCCAGAAGTCGCGGCGCTGCGCGATATTGCTGAGGAAGACCCGCGCGAAGTCGAAGCGTCGAAGCATGGTCTTAATTACATCGGTCTCGACGGAAACATCGCCTGCCTGGTAAACGGAGCTGGTCTCGCGATGGCCACGATGGACATCATCAAGTTTTACGGCGGGGAGCCGGCCAACTTCCTTGATGTGGGCGGCGGCGCCACAGAGGAACAGGTGACTGAAGCGTTCAAGATTTTGATCGCCGACAAGAAAGTAAAAGCGATTCTGGTCAACATTTTTGGCGGTATTATGAAGTGTGACATCATTGCGCAGGGAATCATCAACGCAGCAAAGACGCTAAAGTTATCGGTCCCGCTGATCGTTCGCCTCGAAGGAACCAATGTCGAAGCAGGGAAAAAATTGATCGCGGATTCGGATCTCGCCGTCATTGCGGCTGATGATTTAGCCGATGCTGCGCAAAAAGCCGTGAAAGCCGCAGCCGGGAAAAAATGAAACCGAAGAAGATTGCATTTACTGGAATCCCAGTAACGGACATAAAACGTGCGCGCGCCTTTTACGAAGGCGTGCTCGGACTCAAGGTCTCGGGTGAATTTGGCGAAGGTGTTTGGATTGAATACGAGATTGGTCCGGACACCCTGGCTATCGGCAGCGTGGGCGACCAATGGAAGCCATCCGAAGACGGCACCAGCGTCGCCATCGAAGTCGAAAACTTTGACGCCGCCATGAAGAGCCTGAAGCAAGCGAACGCCCGATTTGCGGCCGAAGGAATTGAGAGCCCGGTGTGCTGGATGGCCGTCGTCCAGGATCCGGACGGTAACAAGATTATTATCCACAAACTAAAAAAGGCATAACATCATGATCAAGGAAGTTGCATTTGTTGCAGTCGCCGTTTCAGACAAGGAGCGGTCGCGCGAACCCAAATGGATGGCGCATGGGTCGAGTACGATCTTGGCCCAACTACCATCGGTGTGGGCTGTCATCCAGCATGGAAACCGTCACGCGACGGCACCACGATCGCCTTTGAAGTAGAAGATATCGATGCCGCGATCGACAAACTTAAAGGACGCGGTGTCACCTTCGATATGGAAAAGACTGAAACGCCGGTGTGTTGGATGGCGCAATTTCGCGATCCAGACGGAAACAAGCTGGTGATTCACAAACGAAAGTCTTCCTGAGGAGCTGAGGCAAATGATCAAAGGGATAGCATTCACCGGTTCATCAGTGACAGATATGAAGCGCGCGCGCGCATTTTATGAAGATGTTCTTGGTCTCAATCCGAGCGAAGAGATGGCAGGAGGAAAATGGATCGAGTACGAAGTAGGCGGGGGAACCTTCGCAATTACAAACATTGATCCGGAATGGACGCCGAATGATCAGGGCACAGCCATTGCCTTTGAGGTGGACGACATGGATGCGACAATAGGCAAATTGAAGAAAAGCGGAGCGAAGTTTTTCTTGGACAAAAGTGAGACACCAGTCTGCTGGACCGCGATTATTTACGATCCTGATAGAAACAAGGTTGTGATCCACAAGCGCAAGGCTGGTTAGTCATGTCGATCCTGGTCGATAAAAACACGCGGCTCGTC
>Ga0193721_1000410_pt1 | contig 12165 bp, 3 predicted proteins | sample U2s2metaG_FD_145078 | JGI IMG/M metagenome (GOLD analysis project Ga0193721, IMG submission 145078) | Soil microbial communities from a riparian zone of the East river system, Colorado, United States - U2s2 | ecosystem: Environmental > Terrestrial > Soil > Riparian zone | place: USA: East River...
AGAGCGGGTGCCGGGAAATTTTCATGGAAGAAAAGGTTCCGCATCCTCTTGGTGTCGAGAACCTCGGCAGCAAGGAGGAATTGATCGAGGCCATCACGCAGATTCGGGCGAGAAAGCCTTCGATGAGACAACTCCTGGTCAAGCTTAACGAAGGTGTCTCAGGCGAAGGTAACGCTGTTATTGACCTGGCTGGCCTGCCAGCGCCTGGCGATTCGAACGAGAAGGTTATGCTGGAGGAGCGCCTTCGAGCCATGCAGTTCGAGTTAGCTCGTGTTACCTACGATACTTACATGAAAAAACTGCAGGAACGAAAGGGAGTAGTCGAAGAGCGAATCATGGGAGAAGAAATCAGGAGTCCCAGTGTCCAGCTTCGCATTACTCCGCTTGGCGTGGTGGAATTGTTATCGACGCACGACCAGCTCCTGGGCGGCCCATCCGGGCAAAGTTATCTGGGTTGCGTATTTCCGGCCGACCCCGGGTACGCGGCGCTCATTACCCGCGAAGCTGCCAAGATTGGCAAACGTCTGGCGAAAGAAGGAGTCATCGGGCGTTTCGCGCTGGATTTCGTGGTCGTACGTTCGAATGGAAAATGGGAACCGTATGCGATCGAGATTAACTTGCGGAAAGGCGGTACCACGCATCCGTTCCTAACTTTGCAATTTCTTACTGACGGATGCTACAACCCCGAGACGGGGATCTTCACTGCGCCCAACGGGCAGCAGAAGTTTTTTGTTGCCAGCGATCACGTCGAGTCGCCGTCGTATCGAACGCTGACTCCGGATGACCTTTTCGACATCGTAGTGCGACATGATCTGCACTTTGATCAAACACGCCAGACAGGTGTCGTCTTTCATATGATGAGCGCTCTGGGTGAACTGGGAAGAACAGGGCTGACAGCCGTGGGAAACTCCCATGAGGATGCCAAGGAGACCTACGAGCGCGCGGTGGCTGTGCTCGGTCAGGAGACTGTAGCCGGGGGCGGTGACCCCGGCTGAACGCGCGATCACGCCGCAGGGTTGCCGCGGTCAGCGACACGCGGCTACAGGGTTACGGCGCGACAGGCGAAATCGAGATGACAAACCAATGATGAATGACGCAGCTCGAAAAGAGCAGCTTGTGCCAGCTGGACTTTGTTATTCTTTAGTTATTCGACATTCGTGCTTCGTAGCTCTTTCATGATCCGCATCGTGGTCCAAGCTACGGCAATTATACGGGGAGAGTTTGTCAATGTATTGAAAAACGTTGACATTTTGCCGATGCTTTAAGAGAAACGACCCTTCTACGTTCAACTCTCCTCCTTCACTTCTTAACCACTTATGAAAAAGAAATCCACTTCGCAATCTGCCTTTTTTCACCTGCGTGTCTTAATCGGCTTGTTCATCGCCGTGGGTGGCGTCTTTCTGGCACTGCTGGCCTTTGGCACATTTTCGGCACGCGCCACTCCCGCTACGAACGCGGCACAAGGGAATTACGATCCGCGCACATCCACCTATGACCCGCTCGTTCCCGCCATGTTTGACTGTTCCAAAATTCACGAACTGGGCATCGACAAACAAGAAAATATGCGCGCCCAGGCCATCATGATTTTCTGCGGCGAAGCGGAAGGCGGTAAGCTTTCCCCTGCCTCTGCTTTCGCCGAGTTTGTTCAGAATCTGATGCCTTCGCCCCTGACTTATGGCACTACCGATGAGGATCTGGTTACTGGCACTGAGAGCTCTCCCCACGTTACCCAGTCCGAAACATTTGCTCAGGGGAACCCGGATAACCCCCTCCAGGTCGTCATTGCCTACAACGACTCACGCGGCCGCAATTTCAGCCCGATCAATATCTCCGGTGCATCGGTCTCCAACGACGGCGGCAACACCTTCACGCGACTCACCAAGGCAAACGGTCAAAGTCCCTTCGACAATACGTTGGGCGACCCGGTTATTTTGTATAACCGTCCAACCGGCACATGGTACACAGTCTGGCTGGACGCGGCGTGCGGTGCCCAGGGATTGGGCGGATACAAGTCAACCACTCCTGATGATCCGAATAGCTGGACCCATTTTTGCGTTCACACTAATTCTCAGGACGATCGAGAGTCCGGCTGGACCGACAGCAATCCATCTTCTCCTTTCTACGGGCGAATGTACGTTTCATTTAACAATTTCAATGTTGGGGGAGGCGCTTTGTTTGTACGTTTTTCTACTGACAACGGGGCTACATGGGCTAACGAGCGACAGATCACCAATACCTTTATCCGCGACGTGCAAATCACCGGCGACCTCACCAACGGCAATGTTTACATCGCCGGTATGGACGAGATGGGTGGGGGACTCGGCAACCGTGCCAACCGCGTCTACGGTTCCACCGACGGCGGCAACACTTGGACCAACACCTATATCAGCCCCGCCTTCCCAGGGCCCGGTCGCGGCGCTTCGGGCTTTTTCGCCTGCATGTATAACAGCCCGCTTTACTGGCGGCACCAGGGCTGGGGTCAGCCTGCTGCTCACAATGGTGTGGTGCATTATGTTTATGCGGCCCGCAACACCGCCACCGGCGACCCCGGCAACGTTTTCTACATTCGTTCTACTGACGGCGGAGTGACCTTCAGCACCCCATTCCAGCTCAACAGCAATATCGAGCCGACCAAGGCCCAATGGCAGCCTAACCTTTCGGTGACCTCCGATGGCACGCTTCTGTCTGTGTGGTACGACGAGACGCCAAGAATAGCGGCCAGTTGCCAGCCCAGCAGCCCCGGCACACCTTGCTACCAGATGCATGCTCGCAAGTCCACCGACAATGGCGTGACATGGCTAGCTGATGACACCTTCTCGGATGTTGCCAGCCCGCTTCCCCTACAACCCGACCCGGGCATTCAGGCGCTCTATGCGGGTGACTACGATTACAGCTCCTCGATACCAACAGAGCACCTTCATTCATGGGTAGACGGGCGTAATGTCATTAACAGTGCCTCTCAGCAGGATGCCTTTTTTGACAGGGAACCTGGTTCGGGCACGCCATCACCAACGCCGACAGCGTCACCGAGTGCAACCCCGACTTCGACGCCAACACCGACGGCTACTGCCACTGCTACCGCAACGCCCACAGCCACAGCAACTGCAACTGCAACTGCAACTGCAACGCCCACAGCCACAGCAACTGCAACTGCAACTGCAACTGCAACGCCCCCAGCCACAGCAACACCTTCTGCAACCGCCACAGCTACAGCGACCGCCACCCCCACAGCGACGGCCACCGCAACTCCTATGGCAACGCCAACATCGACTCCAACCGCTACGCCTACGCCAAGACCAACGCCCACTCCACGGCATCGCCCGACACCAAGGCCTCATCCGACGCCACATCCACGGTAGGTCAGGCATCGCTGTCGTCTCGATGCGTCGGGACTCGGGGTTGTGATTGAACGTTTTCGCCCTTCGTGGGGCGCTTCCGCCAACGTCGAACTGCTTCCACCATTCAGCAGATCGGCTTGTCCCGCGCCGGCCTCGCTACGCGCTACGACGGCCAAAAAAAAATCACGTGTGCCGAAAGCGTGATTATCGAAAGTATTAGACGGCCGAGCCCCAGTGCCTTTTTGCCAACGTGTTGAGGCGTCGCCGCGGCGACCATTGCAACTTGGGCAGGGCAACGCGTTCCGCCGTCGCTGGCTCCGCCAAGCGGAAAGATCTTCAAACCTCGGCTTAAATTAATGAACTAAAAGCGGCACTCATTTTTTTTGAGAACTTCGCCGCGCGGTTTCCGTAGAAAGAATAAGAGGAAGAAGACTGCGAGATAAAACAAGGGTTGCGTCGGTTTTGGCGCTGGTCCTCGCGTGAGAGTGCATGGCTGATATCCAAGTTGATCTTGGCCATGGGAGGAACGCTGGGGCCAGCACCAGAGGCGATGCAACTCTCGCAACCTTCCTTGTTGTCGTACCTGCAGCGTTTTAACAAAAAGCGCCGCATTCACTACAAAATCGACGTTCAGCCGCGGTGGCGCAGCGATGGCCCAGGTCCCAGGCTACGAAAGGACGGAGATAGCGAAACCGCCAAGGAAGCATCGCGCGCTTGATAGGCGTTTTTGGAGTGCGGCCCGCCTGAGGCGGGTCCGCCGCTTTTGAGGAGCCTGTTAATCGACAATTGGCACGAAGTCGTTGCTAACACTCAACGCGTCGATCTTAAATTTGTAGATCGATTGCACCATCGCCGGAGAAGCCACTCTTTCAAACCATCCCCTGCCAAGCACCATCGATACTGGTTCGCTACCACTGCCAGCCCATGCTTTACCGCTGTCGCGCGCCAACGGCGCATGATTCATTACGAGTCTGGGGCAGCGCCGCAGGTTTTCATAAAAAAAGAAAATCATCAGCGCTGAAAGCGCGATTCACTTCCCGATAGTCACGGTTGATTCGCGCTTTCAGCGCTTGCTTTTGGAAACTGGTTGTTACCTGGGGCGTTGCCCCAGGCTTAAATGAGCAAGCGGCCTTGGCGCTAAATAGAAAATAATGCGCTTTGAGATACGTGCCAAAAATAGGCGCCACTTTCCGAAAGTTGATGCTTTGGCGCGTGCGACCAGGGCGTTGCACGGTCGGGCATGGGATAAGAGTGACCAGATGAGCGCCGGCGAACAACGATTTTCGATTTGGGAAGGCTTCTCAAAAGCGGCGGGGCACCGCCGCACTCCAAAGCTACTCCGTGGATGCGAGGCGCCTTCGAATTCGTGATCTTGTTCTTCTATAGATAGTTTCGCCATTCCTGTTATCCGCTTGCCAAGCCGTGGCCCAGCGAAGGTGGGTGCATTCGCCTGGCCGCCGTAATCCTTGTTGTGCTGTAGGACTGCAAAGGAAAATGGCGAAGGCGGGTGGCTTCGGACCTCCGATTACAACGTTGTTAAGAAATATCTTGACACTTTACTAAAACGGGCCTCCACATTTGAAAACCGCACACGCTCTTCTATGAAAAAACAAATTAACGCGAACATCAAAGCTCATCTTATCCGAAGCTCGGTTTACGTGCTTCTACTGTTAGTCGTCTGCATGATTCCATTTGCGCGTGGGCAACGGAACACCAGCAAAAAAAATGTAGCCGCCCAAGTATCGAGATTCAGTAACATCAACGGCACGGTGCCTGCGGCCGCTAAGATGAATCGGATGGCGCCCCTCGTACCGCCGGCCCCGGTAGGAGTGATATGCCCGCCCACAATTACGGAATCAACAAGCCAGGCGATCGTCGAGGGAAACTCGGTGTCGTGCAATAACGGCGTTGGTCACGCCGATAATAGTTACTGGCGTGCCTTTGATATGAACACCTTTACCGGCGGTCAGGAATACGATATCACGTCGATTGAGTTCGGGATTGAAAGCGCAGTGTCTGGGAGCGGTACGGGCCAACCGGTGACAGTAAACCTCTATACCAACAGTGGCGCGCCTTTCCCGGGAGGGACCCGGACATTGCTCGCCACCTCAGGGTCGATTAACATCCCAGATCAAACAGCGGCCATATTCAGCGTGCCGTTGACTGCCACGGTGCCTGCCGGCACTCTCGAACTGGTCATGGAAGTATTTACACCGAACGGAGAGGATGTGGGCAATCTGCTCTTCATTGGTTCGAATCCGGACCCAGAAACGAGGACCAGCTACATCAGCGCAGAGGAGTGCGGCACGCCGGATCCCGTGCCCGTGGCAGATATTGGTTTCCCGAACATGCACTACGTATTTAATGTGAATGGCAGTTGCCCAGGGGGTGGAAGCCCAACGCCAACACCTACACCGACAGCTACGGCAACAGCAACGATCACACCACCCCCATCAGCTACGCCAACGGCCACCGCCACAATCACGCCGAGGCAAACGCCAACGCCAAGGCCGCGGCCTACGCCACATCCTCGTCCGACGCCGTAGCTTTAGCTCGTAGTCGATAGCTAATAGTTGATAGTTTCAAGCAGCCGGGGTCACGAGATCCCGGCTGCATGTTTTCTGGATCGTTGCGTTCGATGGCTCCCACGCGGTAAGGGTTAGTTAAAAGAGTTCCTTGCTTTATAGGGCTGAGAGCGGTGTGCGGTTAAGATTGGAGGGGCGAGCTCCGCGAGCCCTTGGCCCCGGCGTCGCGGAGCTCCGCTCTCCATGACGAAGCGAGCAGCTGGCTGATCCAGCGTCCGCTTTAACCCTTCAATGCCTTAACGCTTTAACGCGGCAAAGCCATCCGCGTTGTCCGGGGTTAAAAAATCATTCCAAAAGAATTGTTAAGAAAAAAGTCTTGACAGTTTGGGGCGCTTTCTTCAAAAAGAGCGTTCCCACATAAACCTCTTCTATGAAAAAACAGATAAACCCCAACACTAAAGCTCATCTTATCCGAAGCGCGTTTTACGTGCTTCTACTGCTGGCAGTGTGCGTGATTCCATTCGCGCTGGCGCAGCGAAACACAAATAAGCGCAGCGTGCCAACCAGGCCAAAAGTTGCTGCCACAAAAATTGCTGCGACCAAAGCGCAGCTCGCGGCGCAGCTCGAACGAGCGAAAGCCGTGCCGAGCTCACTGAACGGCAAGAGGCCGCTCCCTCCGCAGCACAAGTCTGCGAGCGACCAGGCGCAGCTTCCCTATGACGTCCGCCGTGCTCCATCCCTGCCTCGGGTATCGCAAGTTCCCCTGAACAACACTGGCCTTATTGGCACACATCCGATCAGCGTTCCGCCAAGGCCGAAGGGTGTGCAGGTAGTCCTCTATGACCAGTACGACAATGCGGGAGGCGCCGCCAGCCTGTCCGCGACGTTTACCGACTTTCCCACCTTCAGCTCCGATCTCGCTGACGACTTCGTTGTACCCGGCGGTGAGACCTGGAACGTGGACTCGATCGACGCCGATGGGACTTACTTCAATGGCGCTGGACCTGCCACCGATTGGAATGTGTTCATCTACACGGACAGCGGTGGCCTTCCTGGCACACAAATTTTTAGCGCAACAAACATACCAATCGTAAACGTTGGAACTACCTTCACGGCAAATCTGGCTCCTGCTGCGGTCCTGAGTGCGGGGACATATTGGATCGAAATCCAAGCCAACATGACCTTCGGTACGCAGGGCGAATGGGGTTGGAGCGACCGGACTGTGCAATCCAATTCTCCGGCGGTCTTTCAAAATCCGGGCGATGGGTTGGGCACCGGTTGCGTGACTTGGACGGCAAAATTAACCTGCATTCCAACCGCAAGCGGACCTGACCAGGTCTACCGAATCAACGGGACGACAGGCGGCGGTGTGACACCGACACCAACGCCCGGCGGCAATTGCGGCGATTACACCTGGACCTTAGGCACGGCTACCTTCGTGCCGGGCGTGGATGACCTCCTCTTGGATTGCGACGATTGCGGCGCCGACGTTGTGCTGCCTTTCACGGTCCACTTGTATGACCAGGATTTCACCCAAGTCCACGTCGGCTCCAATGGTCACGCGACCTTTGGGACCTCCGACGACAGTTTTGGAATCACCTGCTCGCCGTTTGGAATCGCCGGCACGACCTACGCGCTGGGACCTTTCTGGGACGACCAAACTGTTTTCGCTGCAGACGGACACGGAGTCTTCACGACCACAACAGGCAGCTCGCCCAACCGGATCTTCTATATCGAGTGGCGCTCGTTTTACTTCGGCGAGGCTGATGAGTTGAATTATGAGATTGCCTTCTTCGAAGACGGGTCACTACCGTTCCAGTACATCTACAATACGATCACACCATCGACGATACCAAATCCCTTCTCCCAGTTGGTGATAGGATCGAAGCAAAATGACTCAAACGTCAGTCAATTCGGGTGCGATCCGACTGGTGGGCAGGCCCCGCCGGTCGCCTCCGGTGATGCTCTGACCCCCACGTGCGTAGCAGGCGGGGGTTCACCCACACCGACCCCAACCGGTACACCCGGCGGGTGCCAGGTAACCGGAGCTATAGACACGGGCGATCCCACACAGACTGACCGGCTCTTCCGCAGCGGTATTCCGCAAACCTGTCCAGCGACTACGTCATGTGCGATCTTTGGTGATCCAACTCCGCGGCACTACGATGAGTATACCTTCACCAATACGACCGGCGCGCCCCAATGCGTGACGGTGGATACCGATACCGCTTGCACAGGCACGAACTTCATCTTCATCGCCGCTTACCTAGGCAGCTTTGATCCAGCCAACATCTGCACCAACTGGATCGGAGATTCAGGTAGCAGCCCCGATATTGGGGTGCCAGCCCCGTTCTCGGTTGACCTCGCTGACGGGCAGACGGTTGTGATCGTCGTAAGCGAAGTGACTCCTGATGCAGGTTGCCCCGGTTATACGGTCACTGTCTCCGGGATCTGCGGCGGAGGAGGAACACCAACACCAACGCCCACGTGCATACCAGGGTCACCCAACGGCGCAGCCGGGCCATGGACAGCAGGTACCGCGTACCCGACAACGATTGTGCGTTATGGCTTTGCCCAGACTGCGACGCACTTCTACGTCATCGGTGGTGTGGATAATGGCGCCACCACGAGCGCCGTGAACCGCATGGATCTCTCCACCGGCAATTGGGAGCCGCGCGCACCTTCGCCATTTTCCGGTGAAGCGCCTACCTGCGCTCTCGATGAAAGTGCAGGCATCATCTATTGCACGGACGGACTCAACAGCAACGGTTTTGCAGCCTATGACATCGCCAGCGACAGCTGGACGACATTGGCTTCCGATCCCTTTGTTACGGATCACTACGGTTCTGCGTCGGGTGCCTTCGGCGGCAAGGTGTTTGTTGCGGGTGGCACTGGAGCCTTCTCGGCCCAAGTAGATGTATACGACATAGCCAGCAATACGTGGTCGGCTGGTACGGCAGCGCCAACTGTCTTCCTGCTTGCAGGCTATCACCAGATTGGTCAATTCCTGTACGTAGTGGGCGGCTTCGACCCAGCTGCAAATAACAATCCAACCACCTGGCGTTTGGACATGAGTTCAGCGCCTGGGGTGTGGGAGACAGGACCGGCATTCACCCCGCAACTGGCAGACTTCGGCCTGGCTTATGATCCGGGAACGAACAAGCTGTACTCGCTGGGTGGCGACCTGCCAAATGATGGTAATTTCTTCAACTCGACCAACCAGGTCAATGAGCTCGATCTGTCAGCCTGGCCCGGCGGAACCTGGAACCCATCACCGCCTGACCTGCCAACGCCCAACCGCCAGGCGGCCCAGGCCGGGTTCTTTGGAAACGGCGATATCTGGGCTGTAGGCGGCATAAATGGCGCCACCTTCCAGTTCCTCAACGAGGTATGGCATCGCAACAACGGAGGCGGCGGTTGCCCCACGCCAACGCCAACGGCTACAGCGACCGCAACGGCGACAGCGACAGCGACGGCCACAGCTACAGCTACAGCTACAGCTACAGCCACAGCTACAGCCACAGCTACGCCAACCGCGACTGCGACGGCAACAGTAACATCTACTGTAACGCCGACACCCTCGGCGACCCGACCTCCGCCGACGCCAAGGCCGCGGCCCACGCCGTATCCTCGGCCGACGCCCTAGGCGATAGCAGGTCAAAAGAGTTACAAAGTAATCGGGAACTCGCGAGGCAACTCGCGAGTTCCTTGCTTTTGTTTGGGGGAGGGGCATGCAGTTAAATGGAGGGGCGAGCTCTGCGAGCCTCGGGGATCATGGGACATTCGTTAGGCGTCGCGGAGCTCCGCCCTCCATGAAAAATCGCTCTGCTCTCAGGAGGAGAAAATGGAGGCGCGAGCTCTGCGAGCCCGCGCGTGCTTACCAGTCATGCGACTCGAACACATTGAGTTCGCCTAGGCAACGCCAACGCGCTGAGAAGCCGCTCGCGTAGTGTAGTGTGCGCTGCCCCCAGGGCACCCCAGCACACTTGGGAGCTGGTTCGCCGATTCTCCGTTGAGGATACCAACTCTACAGCAGCTATCCGCCGGTAGAACACCAATGATTTGTTAGCCAACGAAACACGCGAATTACGCGAACAATTCGGCAGACAGAACAATCAGACCTTTCGTTTCTTTCGCGTATTTCGTGGGCTTCTTCCTTCGTCATTCGACATTCGGGCTTAGCCATTCTCATCATTCGTATCCCTTCGCCTGCCACGCCGGCTTGTCACGCCGTCTCCTCGCACGAAGGCGCGATTCGTGGTTTAAAAATTGTTAAGAAAAGTGTCTTGACTAGTCTTCGGTATTCTGACTAAAAGGGGACCCCCCCGCAGCCACAACCACCAAATGCCCCTCCATGAAAAAACAAATGAACCCCACTATTAAGGCGCATCTTAATCGAAGCGCTTGTTACGTAATTCTACTGCTCGCCGTCTGCGTGATTCCATTCGCGCTGGCACAAAGAAACACGACCAAGCGAAGCGCGGCAAGACCAAGCATGGCCGCGGGCATGAAGTTGTCGCAGGCGTCGCCCTCCACCGGCGCGGTTGACGGTACCGTTGCCAGTCCGGCCAACCCAACTATCCCTAAAGCTTCCCAAATAGCTCGCTCGCGGCTTGGCAAGGCACCTGTTCCCGTGGCTCTTCGAGGGCAGGCGAACACCCAGGCAAAGAACCAGCTTCGGCGCGGTCCTGCCTTTGTGGAAATAGGGAAGGTCAGCACACCAAAGCTACCGACTCCGAAGGGCCCGGCGGTAGTGCTATACGATCAGTACGATAACAATACAGGCACGGCATTCGAGTCGAACTTCCACGCCGACGCCCCGGACGTCGTAGATTACATGGCTGATGATTTCGCGGTGCCCGGCGGCGAGACCTGGACGATCACCGAGGTTGATGCCATGGGCATACAATTCGGTTCGGGTGGTGCAACGTTCAACGTCCAGTTCTACACTAATGGCGCAAGCAATCTGCCAGACGTCCTGGTTTACGACACAAACAACGGAACCTATACCACTAACGGGACCGATTGGGTAATCACCATTCCTCCTGCAATCCTGACGTCCGGTACCTATTGGGTGATGGTGCAGGGCAACGGCTCCAATAACCCGTTCAATTCATGGTTCTGGCAAGGTCGCTCGGTACAGTCGAACGATACTGCGGCCTGGCAGCAGCCGGGTAATGCTTATGGTCGGAATTGCATCACCTGGGAGCGAAAGCCCATCTGCTTCAGCGAAGTCCCGGACGATTTCGATCAAGTCTTCCGGCTCGTCGGGACAACAGGCGGCGGCGGCACGCCTACGCCAACGCCGACGTCGACGCCGTCGTGCATCCCGGGCTGGCAAAACGAGCCGTCCATGGCAAACGGGCGTCGCAACGCAGCCACGGCGGTGGTCGGCCCTAACCTGTATGCCATCACGGGGTTCAACGCTGCTCCCGACTACACTGACGCAAACGAGCGCTTCGACGGTACCACCTGGACTGTCATGGCTCCTATCCCGGTCCAACACGCGCAGAGTAGAGGAGCCGCGGTGGGCGACAACATCTACGTGCCGGGTGGATTCAATAGCGTTCAGTTCGGCGGCCCGCTCAACACGATGCAAATTTACTCCACCACAGGAGACATCTGGAGCGCGGGCATGCAACTGCCCCAGACACGCTCCGGTGTGGCCACCGCAGCTTTCAACGGCCTGGTGTACGTGATCGCTGGTTATACGGACCCGTTCCCCACGGTAGCCGACACCGTATATATCTACGACCCGGGGTCGAACAGCTACACCAACGGGGCACCGATGCCCGCAGGTCAAGGCAATGTAACTGGTGTGCTGTTTAACGATGAAATCTATGTGGTAGGTGGCGGCACAGCCCCAGCAGCGCACTATGCTTACAACCCGGCGACGGACAGTTGGCGTACCATCGCGCAGATACCCACTTCGGACACTACTTGTCAAAGCGACAACGGATTCGTTTTGAACGATGAACTGTGGATAGTAGGGTGTCTAAATCTGCCCATCAACGAGCAGGTGTGGATCTACAATCCGGGCACAGATACCTGGAGGGCAGGGCCGCCGTATAGCCTCAACCACGACGGACCCGGGGCTGCGCTGTTCAACTCCCGGGGCTTCGCAGTAGGCGGTGGCCCTGATTTCTCCAACGCCGTCGAGTCGGTCGGTGCGTGCCAGCAGGGAACGCCAACACCTACGCCGACGGCGACGCCAGGAGGTTGCCAATTCCACGTGCTCATCGTCTATTCGGATAACGGTTTGCCCAGTCAGCTTCAATCGGAGATCCAGGCTGAACCCAATG
>Ga0193721_1000411_pt1 | contig 12161 bp, 10 predicted proteins | sample U2s2metaG_FD_145078 | JGI IMG/M metagenome (GOLD analysis project Ga0193721, IMG submission 145078) | Soil microbial communities from a riparian zone of the East river system, Colorado, United States - U2s2 | ecosystem: Environmental > Terrestrial > Soil > Riparian zone | place: USA: East River...
GGTGTCCGGCCGCTTTCTGCTCATTGATGTCAAACGGCGATGCTTTCGTTAATGCGGCCCTTCGCGCCCTGCGTTTCGAATCAATTCCTGGAGCTTCTGGCGTCCGGTGAGGTTTGACAGTATGCCTTTTGGACTAGTATCCTTTAAGGAGCTAACTGTGGATTCATCTATTCAAGTAGGGGTAAGAGGCCCGACCATATGGGTGAAAGTCGAGGGGAAGGGTAGTTTTCTCAATAGCGGCAACCTCAAGGAGTTCGCGCGCGAGATGTTGGACCGCGGGTATCGCGAATTTGTCGTAGATTTAGCAGATTGCGCCATGATGGATTCAACATTCATGGGAACGATGGCCAGTGTGGCCTTGCGGTTGAAAGAACTCGGTCGCGGTCACCTTCACATCGTTCACTGCGGGAATCGCAGTCAGGAGCTTCTCTCTGGACTAGGCCTCGATCAAATATTTGATATTCATACTAACGGAGCGCGCTCGCCGGAATGCGGAGCGCTCGAGCAAACTCCGGAAGACAAGTCGCGAGAGGCCCAAAAACAGGAGCAGGCAGAGACGATGCTAGAAGCCCACGAGGCACTTTGCGAGGTTGCACCGGAAAATCGCTTTCGATTTAAGGACGTTCTCGATTTCTTAAGACAAGACCTTCATCGCGAGACGCCTTCGAAGTAAGCTGGCCCTTGCACGATGTGGCCGACTGTTCTCCTCGGACTGCTTGTCGCGTCCATTGCCGGATGGATTGCCACGAGCTATTTCCAGAGACAGCGGATTCGCAAGTTAGAGCGGTCGCACGAGGAGATCCAAGTCGAAGAGACGCTCGTTTTCGATTTCCTGCACGGACTTGGCGAAGCTTTTCGAGAGACGATTCGACCTCAGGAACTTCATCGGCTCATCGTTGAGGGGGCTACGGGCATTCTCGACGCGCATGGCGGCGCGCTTTATGTAACGGATCGGACTGGCGGAAAGCTCACGCCGGCTTTCATCTCCAAAGGCTGCCCGCCGTTAGTCGATATTCCGAGGAATATTTTGCAACAAGCGGCCGCTTCCCCCAGCGCTGTTGAGGGGTTTTTACGGCTGCATACAGTCGCCCCGGGCGAAGGATTGATCGGACGCGTCTGGCAAACGGGCCAATCTGTTTGCTTGAACGAACTCTCCGATGCGCCGGAGTTGGCGAGGTTGCGCGGCAGCGCATTTGGAAGTGGATCCATCATGACGGCAGCGCTCCGTTATGGAGATCAAGATTTGGGGGTCTTGGCGCTAGCTAATGGCCCGATGGCTGCATCGTTTTCGCAGGGTGACTTCGTCGTCTTTAAATCGATCGCTGAGCAATCTGCCTTTGCGCTCTACAACGCCATCATTTATTCGATGGCCAACGAAAAGAAACGGCTGGATCACGATCTTGAGATCGCACGGGACATTCAGCGAATTCTGCTCCCGTCGGAAGCGCCAGCCATTGATGGATTTCAGATCAGCGGCATCAACGTGCCTGCCCGCCAGGTGAGCGGCGACTATTTTGACTACATCGAAGTGGATGACCAACGGCTGGGCGTGGCGATCGCGGATGTTTCAGGCAAAGGTGTCCCGGCATCGCTCATTATGGCGATCTGCCGCAGTGTTTTGCGTGCTGAGGCGGCGCGGAACCCTTCTCCGGCAGATGTCTTACGAAAAGTGAATCGTCAGCTTTACCCCGATATCAAGGAAGACATGTTCATCAGCATGGCCTATCTGATTCTGGATCACCAGCGGAACGACATTACCCTCGCTCGCGCCGGACACGACGCGCCGCTACTGTATCAGCGGCGATCGGAGATTGTTGCGCCAGTAAAATCGCCGGGCATGGTCGTCGGAATTGACAGCGGGAGCGTGTTTGATAGGCTTACTGTTGACTTCGCCCTCTCCCTCGAGCGCGATGATTGCCTCGTCCTCTACACCGACGGTGTGACCGAAGCGCTTAATACCGAAGGAGACGAATTCGGCGTTGATCGCCTGATGCAGTCGGTTCGCTCCAGCGCGAAAGATGGCGCCCAAGCGATTGTAAAGAAAATCATCCAAGACGTGCGCGACTTTACCGGCTCGGCACCTCAAAATGATGACATGACGTTGATTGCGATTCGCAAAACATGAAAAAACTCCTGTTGCTGAACAAAACAAAGAAATGACGGACTCACGCCCGGTAAAACATACGCCTTCATCCAAAGCGCCCGCCGCTGAGCGCGAGGAATCTGAAGCGGAAGATCCAATGGCCGGCTTACAAGCCGATCTAGACCGGTTCCGCGATCTCGCCCTGCGCAGCCAGGCGGACTTCGAAAATTACAAAAAGCGCTGCGCGCGCGAAAAGGAAGACGCAATCAAGTACGCCAACAGCTCGTTACTTCAGCGGTTGGTCGCAATTATCGATAATTTTGAGCTTGGTCTCGCAGCCGCGAAAGAGCAGGGGGAACAATCCCCGATTTATTCCGGAATGGTTCTCGTCCAGAAACAACTGAACGATTTGCTCGCGGAAAATGGGCTGCAACCGATCGAAGCCGAAGGCAAACCATTCGATCCAAACCTACACGAAGCAATCGCACACGAGCCGAGCGACGAAGTTCCCGAAGGTACCGTGCTGCGCCAGGTCCGTCGTGGTTATCGAATTAGAGACCGATTGCTTCGGCCTGCGAAAGTTGTGGTTTCCAGCGGGCCGGCAAAAAAGTGAGCCTGCTTGCTTGCTGCGCCTCCCAATCGCATAGGTCACGCACGACTTGTCGGCCACATGGCAACTGAGAAACGCGATTACTATGAAGTGCTGGGCGTTGGGCGAAGCGCCACCGATGAGGAGGTCAAACGCGCCTATCGCAAACTCGCGGTCAAGTTTCACCCTGACAAAAATCCGGACGACCCGCACGCAGAAGAAGAGTTCAAGGAGTTAGGCGAAGCGTACGATGTCCTCATGGATCCGGACAAGCGCGCGGCCTACGATCGTTTTGGTCACGCGGCGTTCGGTCCGGGTGGTGTCGGATTTGGACGCGGTGCTTTCCATGATCCGTTCGAGATTTTCCGCGAAGTTTTCGGCGGCGGCGGATTTGGCGCCGAGATCTTCGAGACGTTTTTCGGCGGTGGCGGTGGCGGTGGCGGCCGGACAGAAGATCGACGCCGCGGTTCAGATTTGCGGTATGACATGGAAATCAAACTGGAGGCGGCGGCTTTTGGAGTCGAAAAGCAGATTGAGATCTCGAAACTGGACACATGCGATAAATGCCAGGGCAGCGGCGCTGAACCAGGCTCGCGCAGGATCAGCTGTTCCACTTGCGGTGGCCGCGGTCAGGTCGTCAGTTCGCGTGGTTTTTTTCACATTTCGCAGACATGTCCCCGATGTCACGGAGCCGGTGAGATCATTGAAAAGCCGTGCCAGAAATGCCGCGGCGAGGGACGCATGGAAAAATTGAGCCGAATCAAGTTGCAAATTCCCGCTGGGATCAGTGAAGGCACCCGGCTACGATCGTTAGGCAATGGCGAGGCCGGCATCGGTGGCGGTCCGCCAGGCGATCTTTATGTGGTCATTCACGTCAAGGAACACAAGATATTTCAACGCGAAAGTGATGATCTGTATTGCGAGGTGCCAATCTCATTTTCCATCGCGGCTCTAGGCGGCGAGATTGATGTGCCGACTTTGGAAGGCAGAGCGCATCTCAAAGTGCCAGCGGGCACGCAAAGTGGACAAATTTTCAAGCTGCGCGGCAAAGGCATCGTGAACGTCAACGGCCGCGGGCATGGTGATTTGTTCGCGCGTCTCATTGTCGAGGTACCGTCGCACTTGAACGCGGAGCAGCGTCGCAAGCTCGAGGAATTTGCAGCGCTTTGCGGCGACGAAAACACTCCAATGCGCAAAAGTTTCTTCGAACGCGCGAAGGAATTCTTCAAGTAAGCGTCGGAGATTCCGTGGTTCGCAAAACCGTCAAATTAATCGAATGCCCACGTGATGCCTGGCAGGGTCTCAACCGGCAAATCCCGACAGAACTGAAGGCGCTCTATCTGCGCGCTCTAATGGAGGCGGGATTCAAGCACATCGATGCTGTAAGTTTTGTTTCTCCTAAAGCCATCCCGCAAATGGCCGATAGCGAGAAGGTGCTGAAGCAAATCGATCGGCCTGAGGACGTCGAAATCATCGGCATTGTGGTGAATGAGAAAGGCGCCGAGCGCGCCATAGCAATGAAAGCAGTTACTACTCTGGGTTATCCTTGTTCCATCTCTGAGACATTTCTGCGCAAAAATCAAAACCAAACTCTCGAAGATTGCTACAAAGCGCTGGAATCGATCAAAAGCAAAGCTGACAACGCGAGGCTTGGTGTCGTTGCCTACATTTCAATGGCGTTCGGGAATCCATACGGTGATCCGTGGAATGCAGATGAGGCGTACGAGGCCGTAGAGAAACTGGCCGCGATTGGTATCCGGTCCATTTCGCTGGCTGACACCGTTGGAGTTGCTGGCCCTGATCTGATTCATGGCATGGTCCAGTCAGTGACGAAGTATCACGCCGATTATGACATCGGCGTGCATCTTCACAGCGCACCAGAGACAGCCGAAGCAAAAGTGCTAGCAGCCTACGATGCGGGTTGCCGCCGTTTTGATTCTGCTATCGGCGGTCTTGGCGGATGTCCATTCGCGCAGGACGCGCTGGTCGGAAACATTCCCACCGAGAGCGTGTTGGCAGCTCTTCAAGCGCGAGGCATAGAGCTGTCGATAAGCGAATCACTAGACAGCGTGGTGGCGCTAAATTCCGAAATCGCCTCGAGCTACGCATAGGGAAATAAGTCCCGTAGCTTCCATGCATCGCTTCTACATCGCGCCGGAGACTTGGAACTCGGTTGCGCCAATGTTGAGCGGATCGGAAGCGCACCACGCGCACGACGTTCTGCGCATGAGGGTTGGGGACAAGCTGGTGTTATTCAATGGACAAGGACGCGAAATCACTGCGGAAATTGTCGATCTTAGCGGCGACGAAATCAGACTGCGAAAATTGCACGAGGCTGAAACGTCGCCGCTGCAATGCCGGATTGTTCTCGGACAGGCCATTCCAAAAGGGAAAAACATGGACCTGATCGTGCAAAAGGCAGTTGAGATCGGCGCAGCCGAAATTGCGCCGATCATTTCCGACCGCACGATTGTGCAGGTCGATTCCGAAACCGCCGCGGAGAAGCAGTCGAAATGGCGGCAGATCGCGATTGAAGCAGCCAAGCAAAGCGGTCAGAACTGGCTGCCGCGTGTGCAGACACCGAGAAAATTAGCAGAATTATTTTCTATGGCTTCGGAGGAATCATTCGATCTTCGGCTAATCGGATCGCTTCAGTCTGACGCGCAGCACCTTAAGAAGATCCTGGCAGATTATTCCAGAGAACATGAAAGCCGCCCTCGCAGCGTGCTAATGCTTATTGGGCCCGAAGGCGATTTTACGCCCGCGGAACTTTCGCTCGCGCGTCGCCATGGATGCCAGCCGATCACGCTGGGGCCAATCATTCTGCGAGTAGAAACGGCGGCAATCTATTGTCTGAGCATTCTCTCGTACGAATTACTGATCTAATCGCTGTGGACGGCGGCTTGCTCAATCGGCGGTCGATATCGCCAAAACAAAAGCGGCGATGGCGAAGGCGATCGGCCTGAGCTGGACTGGCATTTAGCACGCGAGGCGCACGCGCTGCCAGATCTTTGGCCGATTAGTCAGCCACCGCCGCTTCAACGGCAGATTCGTCTGGAAGATTTGTTGCAGGCGTCCGGTCCGGCGGCGCGGCTTGGATTGAAGTGATTGTAAATTGAGTGCCGTCGTCGTCTTTGTTCAGAGAGACGGTTTGGCCGACTTCACGACCGAGCAGCGCCTGTCCAATCGCCGTCTGATACGAAATGATGTGGCGATCGGGATTTCCGTCCCACGCGCCGAGGATGGTGTACGTTTCTTCTTTGTCTGCCTCCGAGTTGCGCAGTGTCACGATTGTACCGATGGAAACGCGCGAGGTGTCGGGGTTCTCAAAGGAAGTCCCGCGCGCGTTGTGCAGCATTTGTTCGAGCTCTGCCTTGCGCCGCATCAGGACGCTTTGCATTTGCTTCGCCGCTTTAAATTCAAAGTTCTCGCTTAGATCGCCATATGACCTGGCGAGCGCGATCTCCCTGCTGTTCTCTGGAATTTTTGTTTTCACGAGCTCTTCATATTCGGCCTCACGTTTTTCCAAGCTGCTCCAAGAAACGATAAGTGGTGCAGCCTTTTCCCGTGGTTGCGCGCCTGTGATCACGCTTTCCAGTTCTGGATAGACTTTCACGATCCGCGCCAATAGGGAACGTTTCGTCAACTCGTCAAACAGCGGGCTCAACTGGAGCCGCCGCATCGCATCGCGCGCGAGACCGACATCTGCGTTTGTAAAAATTTCGCCAAGCAATTGGCGGTCGTCGACCAGGGCGCGTTGTAACTTGCTGGCGCGACCAGGAGCGTTGTGCTGTTCGCGTTCCAGCGCAGACAAAATTGCACTGAGCAAATCTGGCGTAATGAGCTCACTCCAGCTTTTCCGTTCACTACATAACCAAGCGAGCATTTCGCTCGTGGCCGAATGTTCGCGAATGCTTCGTTCTAGCACTGTCCGAAGCTCGGCATGCTGGCCGGCTTCGCTTAAGAGGCGCGGAATTTGTGCGACCATGCGGCCGTGACTGCCTTGCATCCAATTTAAGGCGCGCTCCGTCCAGCGCGGACCAAGCGCCGACGGCAACGCTTGCAAGATTCTTTTCTCTTTTGCCGCCGGCAATTTGGGCAGGATTGATGTCAAACGGTTTTCTTCCTCGAGAATTATCTTTGAAAGGGTCAAACCAATATGGGTCGTGTGCAGAGATGGAACGCGTCCAAGCAAATCGTCCCGCGCAATGATGAACTCGAACGCGAGCTCAGGATGCATTTTCTGGTTGCGCACTGCCGTGTTCTCGATGGCGACAATGATGGGTTGAAGCTGTTTTTCAGGCTCCTTGAATTGCTCGTAAAATTTTATGATCTGCTCGAAGGCACCGATTTGTTCTTTTGGCTGTCGCGCTTTGTTGAAAGCGGCGATCAGCTCCTCAGCGTGCGATACACCTTCGCCGCGAATTTGGATCGGCTCGGTTTTTTTTGCGGGGATAGAAAAAGCGCCGCTCGCCTTCAGTGCCTTCTTGGTTGATTCCCACCAGCGTTTCCATTCTGCCTCGGTGAAAACATCGCCTATCAGCCATTCACCGATCTGCTGGGTGGTAGCTTTGCCGTCCAAACTTTCCACAATATTTCGGACCACTGCGACAGGGTCCTCCCTTGCCAAATTCTTAATCGCGGCGAGGTCCGTCGCCTTGCGGGCAAGAAAATGCTCAGGCGCGAGAGGCTTAAGATTCTCCGCCGCGTACTGAACCTGCATGGCATGGGACTTTTTGCTGGCGAAATCGATTTCAATCTGATTGAGCAGCAGGTTCCATTCGCGTACGCGGCCGAATCCCCAACTCTTATGGAGACAAAATGTGCCCGGCCTTAGTTTTTCCAGTTGCTCGGCGGCTTTGGAGGTGAGCTTTCCCGATTCGACAAGCTTTTCTAACTCAGCGTCCATTTTTGGCAGTGGACACAATATCACCTCATGGCAGATACGCCATAGCTCTCATGAGACGAATGGGACACGTGCAATTTGCGATTGCCGCGCGCCTCGCCGCATGAAAACCTGCCCGCCGTGACGACGAGCATCTGGTTCTGGATTGCGTTTCACATTGGCGTCTTCATCGCGCTTGGAATCGACCTGTTCAGCTCCAAGCGCCGGGGTCGGGAATTAAGCATACGCGCTGCGTTTCGTCGGACGGCGATTTGGGTCATCGTATCGCTTGCATTTAACGCCCTTGTCTGGCGAATCAAAGGACCACATCACGCCCTCGATTTTCTTACAGGGTATCTCATCGAGTATTCGCTGAGCATGGATAATATTTTTGTGTTTGTGTTGATTTTCGCGCATTTTCGCGTTCCTCCGCTCGCACAACGCCGCGTTTTGGTCTGGGGAATTATTGGAGCACTCATCATGCGCGGGACCATGATTTGGTGCGGTATCGCGCTGGTGCAACGCTTTCACTTTGTTCTTTATCTTTTTGGTCTCTTCCTCCTTATCACAGCAGGGCGAATGTTTTTTAAGAAACATGCAGCGCGTGATTTCACAGAGGGCTGGGTGTTGCGGACATGCCGTCGGATCCTTCCGATTACGCGTGAATTCCATGACGAACATTTTCACGTGCGCGTCGATGGCCGATGGATGTTTACCCCGCTCGCTCTGACCATGATCGTGATCGAGGTTACGGACCTGATCTTTGCCGTCGATTCGATTCCCGCGATCTTCGCAATTACGCGCGACCCGTTCATTGTCTACACGTCCAATATCTGCGCGATTCTCGGCTTGCGATCGCTATATTTTCTGCTGGCCGGTTTGATGGATCGTTTCATTTACTTGCGCACAGGGCTTGCATTCGTGCTCGCTTTTGTCGGCATCAAAATGATTATCGCGGATTATTTGCCCATACCGAGGAGCCTTTCACTGGGGATCATCGTACTCATTCTAGCAGTCACCATAGTTATTTCGATGATGAAGACGCAGAACCTTGCTGCAGCCGAAGACCGAAAATAAAGTGTTGCTTTCGCTGTTTGGAATTATTTAACTGATTTGGAGCGCCTATGAAAACCATCCTTTCCCTCGCAGCGGTCGCTGGCCTTGCCAGCGGAGCTTTGGCCGATATTCAGGATCCGCCTTCGAATGATTATGGGCCAACGCGCAAGCTCGGTCGCGGTCTTTCGAATTTTGTCTGGGCTCCGACTGACTTTTTTGTGACGGTTAATCAGGTTAACCAAACAGAAGGTAATTCCGCGGGGGCTAGTTATGGTGTTGTACGCGGCCTGGGACGCGCAGCGACACGGCACGTTGCTGGTTTAATCGAGATTTTGACATTTCCGTTTCCAATTTGGCGAGAAAGCTATTACCCCATTCTGCCGCCGGAGGTGCCATACATCCATGCCGGCTACGCCGAATTTCCGCCTGAGGTCGGTAACGAGTCGAAATATCCCTATGTGCGCGATACGCACAACGATTTCAACTAGCGTACGCTTTCGTCGAGCTTGCAGTATTGTTCTAGAAAATTCCTAAGGTGTCCGCCTTGTCTGGTCGCTAGTCCCCGCGAGCAGCCGTATTGACGTAGTTTACGCCAGCGTAAAAATAGACGACGGATAAAGGCGGTTGGGCGATGCAATCGCGACGTTTTTCTGGGCTGCCGTTCATCGGCATCTTAGCGGCTATCTATTTCATAGTCGGGAAATTCGGTTTGATGCTGGCGTCATTGCACGCGAGTGCATCGCCGGTGTGGCCGTGCGCGGGAATCGCGCTGGCGGCAATACTCTTGTTCGGTTATCGCGTATGGCCAGCCATCTTTGTTGGTGCGTTTCTGGTGAACGTTACGACCGCGGGAAATGTGCCCACATCATTTGCCATCGCCATCGGCAACACGTTGGAGGCGCTGGCCGGCGCATGGCTCGCGAATCAATTCGCTGGCGGCAAGGAATTCTGTGATCGGCCCCAAGGCGTCTTCAAATTTTCCCTCGCGGCAGCGATTAGCACCATCATCAGTCCTGCTTTCGGTGTGACGAGTCTTGCCCTCGCCGGCTTTGCCAATTGGACAAACTACGGCGCGATCTGGCTGACATGGTGGCTCGGCGATGCAACGGGCGATCTTGTTTTCACTCCCCTTGTTCTTCTCTGGACCGGTGCCTCAAAACGACGGTGGAATAAAAAGGAAGCTGCGGAAGTCGGCACGCTCCTCCTGTTGCTGGTGCTGCTGAGCAGTATCGTCTTTGGCGGTTGGCTCGAAATTTCGTCTCGGAATTATCCGATCGCTTTTATTTGTGGACCCATTGTGATTTGGATGGCCTTCCGCTTCACTCAACGCGAAACGGCCACGGGGATTTTCATCCTGTCCGCGATCGCGGTGTGGGGAACGCTGCGTGGCTTCGGGCCATTCGTTGGAGAAACGGAAAATCAGTCGCTGCTCGCCCTGCAATCGTGGACAGCGGTGCTGGCAATTACCGCGATGGCGCTTTCCGCCGGTATGGCCGAGCGACGGCGCATTGAGGAAGAGCTTCAGCAGCAAAAGGCGATCGTGGAAACCGCTAATCGCACCAAAGATCATTTCATGGCCATGCTTTCGCATGAACTACGGACGCCGCTCACCCCGGTCATTTCCGCATTGGAATCGCTTGAGACAGAACCGACGCAACCTGAAGACACCAGGTCGGCCCTGGCCATGATCCGTCGCAACATCGAATTGGAGACACAGCTCATTGATGACTTGCTCGATTTCACCCGAATCGCCAGAGACAAAATGCAACTTCGATTCGTTCCAGTCGATGCGCATCTGGCTATCTCAAATGTCGTGGAAATTTGCCGCGCAGAGGCCGCATCCAAAAAACTTGACGTGCATCTCAATTTGCGGGCGAACGCGCATCACGTAGCGGCAGACGCCGCAAAGTTTCAGCAAATCGTCTGGAACTTGCTCAAGAATGCGGTCAAATTCACACCGGACGGTGGTGAGATCGCAATCTCTTCTTCCAATCCGTCACCAGACGTCTTGACGATCACCGTGCGCGACACCGGTATAGGCATGGAACCAGAAGTCATGCAGCGCATTTTTGACCCCTTCGAACAAGGCAACCGCTCGTTTGAACGCCGATTTGGCGGCCTGGGCCTTGGCCTCGCGATTTCAAAATCTCTCGCCCAAGCGCACAGCGGCACTCTCACCGCGCAAAGCGGCGGATGCGATCGCGGATCGACATTCATCTTCTCGCTGGCAACGCTTTCGCCGGCTGAAGTAGCCACGGTCCCTGCTAAAGTAAGACGTGCGGCTTCGCAGCGAGGCCTGAAAATTCTGCTCGTCGACGATCACCACGACACGTGCGCTGCGCTGGCGAAATTGCTTGTCCGCCGCGGGCATCTCGTGGCGGCGACTCACAATGTCCGCTCGGCCATGGAAGCGGCAGCGCACAATAAGTTCGATCTGCTCATCAGCGATATTGCTCTGCCGGACGGAAGCGGCATGGATCTCATGATGCAATTGCGCGCTATCTCTAAAATTCCGGGGATCGCAATCAGCGGTTTTGGGAACGACGGCGACATCGAAAGGAGTTTGCACGCAGGTTTTTCCGAACATTTAATCAAACCGATCAAGCTCGAAAACCTCGAAGCCGCCATTGAGCGTGCTCTTGCGGGGTAGTGCACACCTCTCGCGAGGTGATCCTATGCGCGTTGTTGATCTAAAAATCGAAGACGTCGCTTTTGGCGGGAACGGCGTTGGACGCGAGCAAGGCAAGGCCATTTTTGTTCCGTACACCATCGAAGGCGAAACCGTTTCAGCGGAGATCGTGCGCGAGAAAAAGCAATTCGCCGAAGCGGAGCTTGTCGAGGTAAAGCAAAGCTCGGCGGACCGTGTGGAACCGCAGTGTCCTTACTTCGGCAGGTGTGGCGGATGCGCTTACCAGCACATTAGGTACGAACACCAGCTCGCGATTAAATGGCGACAGGTTCGTAACGCGCTGCAGCGAATCGGTAAACTGAAAGATGTTCCGATGCGACCGATCATCCCTTCCCCCAAGCAGTACGCGTATCGCAATCGCATAACTGTGCACGCGCAGGACGGTGTGATCGGTTTTTTTCGACGCGATTCGCACCAATTGATCGATATCGAGCATTGCCCGATTTCGACTGATGAAGTGAACCGTTCGTTGACGGAGTTACGGGCGCAACCATACGTGCGCGATGGCCATTACACGTTGCGCGCTTCAGCCAACGCGCGCGTTTTTTCGCAAACCAACGACGCGGTCGCAAATGCGTTACGCGATTTGGTTGTCGATCTCGTTCCGCCGAATCAACAACTGTTGATCGACGCTTATTGCGGGGCTGGATTTTTTGCCAAGGCGTTGCGCGATAAGTTCGAGCGAGTGATCGGCATCGATTGGGACCGCTTTGCAATTGCGGTCGCGAAAGATAACGCCACCGAAAAAGAGACTTACATCGCCGGCGATGTGGAAGTGGAATTGCAACAGGTAGGGGCGGTTCACCTGAACCGCCCGCCGCGCGCAAACGAGGTGGGGAGCGGGCGATTGAGGTCAATC
>Ga0193721_1000413_pt1 | contig 12155 bp, 9 predicted proteins | sample U2s2metaG_FD_145078 | JGI IMG/M metagenome (GOLD analysis project Ga0193721, IMG submission 145078) | Soil microbial communities from a riparian zone of the East river system, Colorado, United States - U2s2 | ecosystem: Environmental > Terrestrial > Soil > Riparian zone | place: USA: East River...
TTTTTAGATCAACTGGAATATTCATACTGTAAACGAGTACTTTGTTCGTATATTTCCTTAATTCATTTACCATAAACGTATTATACTTACCTATTTTTTCCCACTGGTCGGAGTTATGGACTTGAGGTTCACTGAGGAGCTCATAACCTAATGTACTTTTATGCTCATCTACAGTGTCCATTATTTTTTTGAAGAATTCAGCTTGTAGAGTCCATCCATCGGTACCATTAGAATCTACTACTGCTCGATTCCACCAATCCGTCCACCATACTTTTGCGGGTGTATATTTAGGTCCACCACCATTTCCAGCAGGATAAGAGGGATTGTTTTGAAAAAGAAATGAAGGAAACCCTGTTCCTCTTTGTGGATTAAACCATGAAGAGGTATGAAATTGATGATTATCATAAATTACATTAACATTCCATTTATCTGCAGCTTGTGCCACAGATTGCAGTTCAAGCATAAAATTTGTAGGATCTTTTTCGTATGCTTCCCAATAGAATACAAACCGTACGTGATTCATCCCTGCTTGCGAGATTAATTTAAAACTATCAGCAAAATAGTTCGACGGCATCACACTTCCTATAGTTCTGCTCTGAGCCATACTAGTATAGTATCCTTTCATATCGACGCCATAAAATATTTGATTTGTGTTTAAAGCATGTACATGAACTACAAGTGAACTAGTTAGGAATAAAGTAAAAATTACAATCAGCAATACCAGTTTAGAACTAACAAGGCATTTTGGTATACTACTAATACTTTGCATTTAGATTAGGGTAAATATTAACATTATAAAATAGTTTTCCGGCCATCCTGTTATAAAATTGAGACAGAATAAACATTTGATACATTTTTCTTAATTAACCTCAATAATCTCCCCGTTATCTGGAGCTATTGCGTCAAGTCCACACTTCTCTTTGATTTCACTAGCGAATTTAATACATGACATATCGTCTCCATGAACTGCAACGACTTTTGGATTACCTTTTATTTTCTTAAGTATTTCAAACAATTCAGTTCTGCTACTATGTCCGGAAAATTCAAAATGTTTTACATCTGCAAGACTTTTTTTTGTTTTTCCATTATAAGATACAAGTCCTTTCTCCAGTAGAACACGACCCGGCGTACCTTTACCTTGATAGGACACTAAAGCAATACCATTATTGGGATTTTTTGCAATTTCTTGCAAATAGAATATTGCCGTACCGCCTACAAGCATTCCTGCAGGAGAAATTATTATACCTGGTTCTTTTACCAATTGTTTTCTTCTATGCCATCCTTGAACCCATTCTACTTCAGATATAATTTTTTTAAATACTTTAGGGTCTCTTAAAAATGATGGATTTTTTAACATTATTTCATTAGCTTTTAATGCCATCCCATCCATGGCAATTTTATATTTAAAGTTGAAACTTTTCAAAACAGATGCAATCTCTTGTGCTCTTTCCACTGAAAACGCAGGAATGAAAAGAGTCCCTCCTCTTTCAACAATATCAGACGCAAAATTAGCAAGGTTTTTTTCTGATTCCTCTCGAGGCGTCTGCTCTGTTTGAGAATAGGTACTCTCAATTATTAACATATCAATTTCAGGTAACTCTAAATCTGCAGATCTAAGTAATTTTGAACCTCTAATATTTATGTCCCCGGTATAGAAAATACGTTTGCCTTCACTTTCTACAAGAATTGAGGAGCCACCTATAATGTGCCCAGATTCATGAAGAGTGATTTGCATATCATTAATCAAATATTTTTCCTTATACTCCAAGATTTTTGAATGATTCATCATGTTATACAAATCTGCATATTCAAATGGCAAATAAAAACCAGATATTTTGATCATATCTTCAATAAGAAGATTGGAAAGATCAAAAGTTGGATTTGTTCCTAAGACTGGGATATTAGAATTAGATGAAAAAAGTGATGGAACAAATCCAGAATGATCTAAATGAGCGTGGGTAATAACAACAGTATTGATATCTTTTGGTCTAACATGAATAGGAAAGGATGGTTCTTTTTTTAAAAGCACCCCATAGTCTAACAAAATGTTAGTATTATCCGATGTTACCGTAAATCCAGAACGTCCAACTTCTTTACCGGAACCTAAAGTAGTTATTTTCATTTTAATAATCATTTGTTTATGTAGAAGGTTTTAAGTCTTTCATTTCTATTAATTATCTATTATAAATAAGAACGACAGAATAAAATTAGAGTAATTACAAATTTAAAACTTGTCAAGAATCGTCATTACTGGTAATCCAGGAGTAGGAAAACGTACAATCAGTAATATGTTGGCAAAAAAGTTAGGATTCAAAATAATCAATATAAATGAATTTGTAATAAAAAATAAGGTCGTATTCAGGGATAAGCAATTAGAAGTTTATGATATCCATGTAAAAAAAGCATCAATGATGCTTAGACAGGAAATAAAAAAATATAATGATGTTATCATTACAGGACATCTTGCTCCATATGTAATAAGCCCTAATCAGGTTGATTTAGTCGTAGTCTTACGACGTTCACCTAAATATCTTTTACAAACGTTTAAAGAAAGAAATTACACAATCATGAAAATTAAGGAAAATGTAACAAGTGAAATAATTGGTATATGTTTATATGATAGTATAAAAAAATTTGGGTTAAATAAGATCATTGAATTTGATACCACAACGAATTCTAGTAAAGAAATTATCAAACGTTTAATCAAAGCTTTACATGATGAGTCAGAAAGGAGAATTGCAAATATTGATTGGATAGCTACTCTAAACGATGAAAAGGAATTGTTGAAATTGGTGTCATATTAGTTATCCATACATTAATTTTCTATTATTAATTTCATCCATTATTACACTAAAATCTAACAGGATTTAAATAATAAGCAGCGATTAGAAAAATATCATGCGGTTTTAATGATGAACAGAGTAAGAATCGGTGTTGATGTTGGAGGAACATTTACTAAATCAGTGGCAATAGACATGAATAATTGGAAGATAATAGGAAAGGTCACAGTTCCAACTTCACATTTTTCAGAAGAAGGAGTATCGACTGGAATTATAGAATCACTAATCAGATTAATCCAGAAGGAGGACATTAAAGAGTCAAATATTGAATTAATATCTCATAGTACAACACAGGCCGTTAATGCGTTATTAGAAGGAGATACAACAAAGGTAGGAATTATTGGTATGGGAGTAAGTTTGGAAAAAAATGATATTATCAAAAGAACAAACATAAGGAATGTTAAACTGGCCCCAAACAAATATTTGAAAACATGTTATAGATTTTTAGATACTTCAAAATTTTTAGATAAAAATGAAATTGATCAACTAATAAATGAACTGAAGGAAGAAGGAGCGAAGGTTCTCGTAGTCAGTGAAGCGTATGGTGTTGATGATCCCAGTAATGAATTATATGTTATGGAAAAATCCGACCTTCCTGCAACTGCAGGACACGAATTAACGGGAATTTATGGTCTGGAAATAAGAACTCTCACTGCTGCAATAAATGCAAGCATATTACTCAAGGCTCTTAACACAGCAAAATATGTTGAAATGGCAGTACGTCAACAAAAAATCTCTGCCCCACTTACGATCATGAAGGGTGACGGAGGTATGACTGATATGAATACATTTAAGACTAAACCTATTTTGACTGTTTTATCAGGACCTGCGGCAAGTGTCGCGGGAGCATTACTTCATTTAAGAATACTTAACGGAATTTTCATAGAAGTTGGAGGTACCTCAACAAATATTTGTATTATAAAAAATGGTAAACCTGAAATAAAATATGTTACAATAATGAATCATCCTACATGCATAAAATCGTTAGATGTAAGAGTAGTTGGAATTGCTGGTGGTTCGCTTGTGAGATGGTCTGGTAAAAAGATAACTGATGTGGGACCAAGGTCAGCACATATTTCCGGTTTAAGATATTCATGTTTTGCTGAAGCTCAAGAATTGGAAGGAGGACAGATAATAACATTTATGCCAAAAGAAGGAGACCCTATTGACTACATAGGAATAGAGGTGGGTGGGGGTAAAAGGTTTGCAATAACTACTACATGTGCTGCCAATGCATTAGGACTTTTACCTGATGATGATTATGCAAAAGGTGACCAAAAATCCGCAAAAGTAGCGTTATCAATTTTAGGACAGAGATTAGGAATGGGAATGGAAGATGTTGCAAATAAAATTCTTGATATATCAACTAAAAAGATACTGGAGACAGTAAGAGTTTTAATAAAAGAATACAAATTGAAAGATGAAAAATTTGTGTTAATAGGCGGAGGTGGAGGTGCATCCGTACTCGTTCCATTGATTGCAAAGAAACTGAATTGTGAATATAAAATTGCTGAAAATTCAGAAGTTATCTCGTCTATTGGTGTTTGTACGGCATCAATACGAGAGGAAAGGGAAAAAATCATAAATAATCCTAATCCGAATGACATATCACTCTTTATTCAGGAGGTCGAAAAAATTGCGATCTCTAAGGGAGCGCTTCCTGAATCAATTTCTACTCAATCTGAATATATAAATGAAAAATCTCTTTTACGTGTTACTGTTTATGGAAATATGAAGTTGGATCTTGGTGCTGCTCAGGATACTAAAGAAATTGATGACGAGGAAGCAGAAGTATTAGCTTGCGAGTTATTTGGTATTAATGAGGGAGTACATAGAATATTTGATATGAAGGATTATTACATATTTGCATGTGAAATACATAAAAAGAAATTGTTTTTAAAATCAAAAAAACAACCTGTGTTAGTCCTTGATAAGTATGGTCATGTTAGAATATCTATTGAAAATGCGGATATCTACACTGGTAATCCTAAAGAGATGAAAGAAAAAATTCAGTCGGTGATTAAAGATCATGATCTGTCTAAAAATGAACTTGCTCCACAGATTCACATCGTTGATGGAAAAAGGATATTGGATTTTTCTAGTTTATCATCTACTGCACATGTCTTAAAAGCAGTAACTGAAGAGCTAGATAAAACTGTCAATAACCAAGTGACAATAATAGTAAACGTATAAAAGATAGTATTATTTGTTTAAATGTTATTGTTTCAAAAAATAATTCGATATTACATTGCTTAAATCAATTTTGGCAAATTCATTGGGTATTGAATTTGTGGATATTATTTCCTTGATGCCTGCATTGCGTAATTTTTCTTTGGCGTCATCTAGTAAAAGTGCATGGGTACTTATGACATACATATCACCAATGTTGTTTTCTTTCAATACTTCAGTCGCTTTTATAATACTAGTACCAGTACTTATCATATCATCTACAATAAGAGCGTCTCTTTTTTCAAGCGACTGCTGGTCACTAAATGATATTGATATATTTCCAGTAAACCTATCTCGTGTTTTAATTAATGAAAGCATATTTGCCTGGATGATTTCTGCAAATTTTTTAGCTCTTTCAATTCCTCCTTGATCAGGAGATACAACAATTGGATGATTTAACTTGATATTTTTCTTGATATACTTGGCTAGAAATGGAATTGCTGTAAGATCTATTGTTGGAAAAGAGTAATTAAGTGTGTTTGGATTATGGATATCAATAGTTATTAATTTTGTAGTCCCTAGTGATTCTAGAATTTCTCCAATTAAATTAATACTTATTATCTCTCCTTCAACAAAAACCTTATCCTGTCTTGTATATGCCAAGTATGGACTTACTACACAGATATCACTAGCACCATCTTGCTTACATTTATAGACAATCATGAATAGTTGCATTAAATGCTGATCTGTATGAGGATGAGTAGAATGTATAATTATGCAGTTCTTGTTACTGACATTATCTAGTCTTATTTTGCTCTCTCCATCGGCAAAAACGCGTAGCTCAGTTTTCTTGTATTCTACATCTAAATCCATTGAAATTTTTTTTGCGAGAGAAGAATTTCGGTCATCTGAAATTATAACAGTATTATTTTGTTGCAATGTAAGAATATGGAAATGTTTTTGCACAACTATTTAAAAGTGTTAGATTAGCTAGCTGAATCGATTATTCTGTATACGGAATATGAAATGTTTTCATATCTTCTGCAAAGTCTACATCATTGTGAATAGTTTTTGCTTCATTTAGAAGAATTGTTGCATCACTATATCTTGAACTGAAATGTGTAAGTATTAGCTTATTAGAATTCGATTCTTTGGCAAGGAGAGCCGCTTCGGCAGAAGTAGAATGAAATGTCTCGATTGCCTTCTCTTGGTAATCCTGATTGTATGTTGATTCGAAAATTAGGATATCACATGAATCAAAAAAATTTCTCAGCTTCAAAGACGGTCGGGTGTCTCCAGATATACCTATTTTTCGACCTCTTCTTTTAGGTCCAACTATTTCATTTGATTTTATTAATTTACCATCAACAATTACATCTTCACCATTCTGGAGTCTACGGTACATGCCTCCTTTGGGAATGCTTAGTTCGATAGCTTTATCAATATTGAATATCCCCGGTCTTGGATGCTCTTTGATACAAAAAGAAAATGCCGGAACTGAATGGTCAGCTCTGCAACAACTGACTTGGTAATCTTGTTCATTTATTATAATACCTTCTTTATCAATTATGTGAATTGTGATTTCAAATGACAATCCAATATTGATAATACGAAAATTTTCATTCAGAAATTCTCTTAATCTTGGTTCTCCATAAATATCAATTTTTTTTGTGCGTCCTAAGAGAGACATGGTTTGAAAAAATCCTAAAAGTCCTAAACAATGATCAATATGTAAATGAGTTATGAAAACTTTCATTTTCTTATTTATTCCTAATTTGGCTTGAAGAAAATTTCTTTGCATTCCTTCGCCCACATCAAATATCAACAATTCACCCCCTCTCTTAATAACAATTGAGGATAAACCCCTTCTTTGAGTTGGAATGGCGGCTGATGTTCCAAGAAAAACAATCTTCATGTCTGCCATAAATGATATATCAGTAAGTGAGTTGGTAAATTATAAGGGTTTGTTTGGACAGTAACGCCATAAAAGTCCTTTATAATTTGTAAGTATATCATATTACAAATTAGTATTAGTATTTAGCTTTAAGAATTTATGAAATATGTATATTAGTTTTAGTAAACTCGTAAGTATTGAAAACGATTGTTGGATTAAGAATTAGCTTACTATCTTGAAAAAATCTTTTAAGAGTTGCTTTTGATTTTGAGATAAAACATCATAAGATTCGATGAATTCTCTTTCTAAAGATATTTGTTCTTTTATAACAGAACGAAATCTATCAATAGTTATGGGAGTTATGTTATCAATTGTACCAGTGCTATATGCATAGATATATGCACTAATAATCTTTATTACAAAAGATGGTATTGTTTTTAAAAGCAGTAAAATACTTTTTTTCATGATTTCATTATTAGATGCACTCACATTCATACCATTAAAGTATGATTCAAGAATTTTTATTCTGCTATCACCTAATTCTTCAATGGATGATGCGACAAGAATGCCGGTTTCTGTTAACTCGTAGAAAGGAACTCCCTCTAATTGAAGTGCTTTTGGACCGCGTCTTAATGGAAGACGTCCTCCCTCCTTTACTACTCCTGAAGGTATTAGAACCTCATCGAGATCTTTGAAGATACCGGAGTAAATATTTTGCCATAAAATACCATTGTTCTTTGCTATAGCATGCGCAATCGATGTCCGTGTTCTCAATTCAGGATTTTTCTCCATAGCTAAATGAATTATAATTCCTCTCTGTCTTTTGGCTTCGCCCGTAAACTTATTTTTCTTTGTTTTAAAGGTATCGAAAATAGCAATGTGAGATTTTTTCTGCTTCAAATATTTTCACCGTTTATTATCAATATGATTTTTACTTATTATTATAGTCTTTAATATTCTAATTGTAATATCATATTGTTTAGTAAATTTGAAATGGATTGATAGACTACCGAAAGTACTAGATAAAATCGATAATTGTGTGCTGATCTTTTACATTTTGCTTAAAAAGTAGGCTTAATTCTGTTTGTAAGGTGTTTATCCTGTTTGTTAAATATTCATTAATTTTAAATTCTGAACAAATATTTAATGCAGTTTGTACATATTTTTCAACCGTACCTCGTGTGACAGTTTGTGTTAATTCATTATTACATTCAAGACATCGGCCGACAATCGGCATTCTTCTGTATTTTTGTCCACATTTGGTACACCTAAATGATTGTGAAGAGTACGCCCTTAAATTTCCCATAATATCCGGCAAAATATGTGTAGTTAGAACCATGGACATTACTTCGTCTGCGTCAACTGCATTTATTAACTTCGCAGTACTAATTTGCATTTTTAGTTTTTCTTCCATTGTACTTAAAATCGAATACAAACTGTGTGATTCGTCTAGCATAATATTGTCAGTAGTATGAGTGAATTTGTAATCAAAGAATTGATTTGCTTGTCCAAGTCTTTTTTTGACAATATCAATATTGTCAATTACATTAGTCGTTTTCTCCAAATTCCATGAAGATCTGTAAAAATCCAAGGGATATGTATCATCAATATCTATATTGTGGGCTTGCCTCTGGACTTCATGTGGAAATACTAAAGGTTGAATTAATAATGGTGCATCCATAAGTCCACCAATTCTATCAGGTAGATATTCCCTTGAAAAATTCAGAAATATATCCATAAGCAACATTACAGAATCTGCATCACCATCACAATCCCTGCGTTTCGCAGAATGCCAAATGGGCGAACCAAGACAAACTTGCGAATTGATAAATCCAATAACTCTACCAATTATGCCAACGGATGTATGCGGTGCTAAACCCACAATTAAATGTCCAATTAAATCATCTATAGTGTGAATTCTATAAAATGCACCAACTCCATAGAATCTTGTAAGTTCTTCATCTACAAATTGAGCGATTTTCAAAAGATGCTCTGCAGCATGAATAATTCTACTAATTGTTCTGGTGATTCTAAATCCTTACCGAGATGATCTTTAACATATCCAAGTTCTCTTAGCCTTGTGATGTTTGTCTTAATCCATTTGGGTTTAAAGTGGGTTAATGGTTCATTTGTAGCGTCAAAGCGTATTGTGCCATCCTTAAATGTAAATAAATTGTGTTTTTGCCTTAAGATTCCTTTTTCTAAAGGCTCTGCACAACGATTTTTACCCATCAGAGATTTGACTCCTTTTAATGGTTCAATTGGTTGTATGTCAAGAAATTTCTTTGCTTTTTCAATAGCAATTTTGAGTGGATAGTTGGTTGGCGAATGTGTTTTTAAACGGTTTCCGCACATAGGACAAGGACCGTTTTGTTCTTGATTGTTAACTTCATACTTACATGTTGAACACATTGTGTGAATTGGAGTGCTAGAGTGACATTCTTGACAGGATACGCTTATAGTTGGTGATTTGCAATTGTTACAAAATCTGTTTGCAATTTCAACATAAAGTGGTTTTTGCATTGCTTTCAAAATATCCCTTGTGGGGCCACCGTTTGTCCCTATAGGGAATAATACATGAACGGGAGGTTTCATTTTTCTATCTGCAGCTTTTTCAGGACGGCCTACACGAACTGCAATTGAGGAAGAGAATTTTTCTTTTATATTAACATCTAGTAATTCAGAAATTGAATCTAAAATATGTGTTTTAACATTTACATGATTTGCGTCATCGTTTGTGAAATCATCAGATTTTAAGAATAATTTATTGAGTTTTGTTTCATACTCCATACATCTAGTTATCAATAAGGTTAGAATGTATAGATGATTGGGATCATCTATTCTTATTTTGCTGTCGTCAAGACAAAGTGAATGAATTATACCAAGTTTTTCAAAAATTATTTTTAATTCTAAACTATTAATAAAATACTTATTTTCATCAGTATTATTTACGATCTCCCTGTTTTCTAATAATTTAGTAATCAGAATAATGAATTCATTTAACGTTAAAGCGGTCCAATAAAAAAGAAATCCAGGATAAAAAGGTATATCAAAGAATTGACTAATCTTAAATGCTTCAATAACGGATGGTTTTTTTTCCAATGGATGTTCTGTTAATTCGATTAATCTTTTACTATCAAAAATTTTTGAGTTTAAGTCTGTATTAAGTAGTTTAGATTTTAATTCCAGGGCCCAAATTTCCTCAACATATGATGCCGGAAGTAGTTGGCTATTATTTTCAAGGAAGTCGCCGTAGCTTATTAGAATATCTCCTAAATATAGAATTTTTGTTATCTTATTGGCCATAGTTTTAGCTTGATTTATTGATTCTATCTTCATAACGCTTCCATCATGTAGCTTTACAATAGGTGGTTCGATACTATCTACTAGCGCGATAGTAGAGGCTTTTCCTGGTGCATCAATTTTTATTTGCGTACCAACAGCGATTGCATAATTTAATAATATTGGAATGGTTGGATGAATTCCAATCGTAGAAAATCCGGTGTTACAGCTTCTACCGTACCGCAATCTAAAACCACCTATTTTCTTTTGCATCGAAAGAACGGGTCTTCCAGTAATAACTTCAGTCATTCTATGTGATATAGTATCATCTTCTGGAGTTTGAATTGCTCCCTCTAGATTCTTGAGCCAATCCCAACCTTCTATTTTTAGTGTTTCAACTATCTTCAATAATTTTCTACTTCTGCCGATCAAACCATCATTCATTACTCTTAGTGCACCACCACGTACTCTATTAGTAGAAATCCTTTGCAAGTTACGGTGACCCACTACCTCAACAGGGTCCGTGTCAATGCCATCAATTTCTACAGGCAGAGAGCTTATGCAACTAATCACATCATCATCGGAAACCTTAAACTGGAAGTTCCCTACCTCTCTTTCATAAATTCTTAATTCTTCAACATATCTACTAATTTCATCATCATATGAATTTGGTATATATTTGTCTAATCCGATGATCTTTCTGACATGATCAGCAATTAACATTGTCAAGGCAGCTTCGGTTCCCCCTGCAGATCTAATTGGACCAGCAAAAGAAACTGACAGATATTGAGATCTGTCGGCATTTGATTTTATCTTTACATCATAAATTCCTTGCAATGGTGCCACAGTTACTCCTTCTGTTACAACTGACAGTCCAACTCTTATTGCGTTGTTTAGTTTTTCTTCAATGGTTTCTCCTCCATATCTACCCAACACAATTTCTTCCGCTATCTTTAACGCAGTTTGTTCTTTTCCTAATTTTGGGAGCAGTGTCCTTAATCTATCAGAAATATCGATATCGTGTATCTTTGCTATTCTGTCTGGTAAGTCATAACCTATCTGTGATTCTACTTTTTCAGAAATATCAAGGCCTTCTTTCTTCGCTGCTTGTGCAATAGATATGGTATCTTCAATATATTTTGAAATCTTCTGGTGATATTCAATATAAAATGGAGGAATTTCGCTATTTCTTGCTTCCTTAATACGATTATTCAATTTCTTATTGCTTTCATAATATTAACAAATTCTAACTCCCAATCTTTTTCTCTTTCGATCATCGTACCTATAACTATGATATCAGCGCCTGCATTAGATACCTCCTTGGCAGTGTGTGCAGAATTGATTCCTCCACCAACTATTAAAATTCCCTTATAGAATTTTCTTACATTTCTTATCATCTCTGGTGATATATTTTGTGATGCACCAGATCCGGCTTCGAGATATAAAAATCGCATACCCATATATAATGCCGCTAAAGCGTACATTACTGCAATATTTGATTTGTTGAATGGAATGGATTTAGCTTGACCTATAAACCATGCAGTAGAGCCTTCACCAATAATAAGGTAGCCAGTTGGGATTGCTTCTAGATTATATTTATTGATGATTAATGCTCCTTGGGCTTGGGCGCCCGTTATATAATAAGGATTTTCAGAGTTAAGTAGAGAACTGAACAAAATTGCATCTGCAGCTGGTGATATTCCTGTGATATTTCCAGGAAATAGGATGATTGGAATGTGAATATTGTTTTTTAATTGTGTCACAAAATTTGATAATTCAATTTGATCTGATATTGATGAGCCGCCAACTAATATTGCGGAAGCGCCCATCTTCTCTAATTTTTTTGCCAGATCTATGGTCTTAAATGAGTTTTCAGAATCTATAAGGGGAAAGCATAAGGTCTTTTGTTTCTTAATTTCATTCAGAATGTAATTTTCAGTGCTGCGTATTTCCATCATTTCTCAAAGTAG
>Ga0193721_1000414_pt1 | contig 12153 bp, 15 predicted proteins | sample U2s2metaG_FD_145078 | JGI IMG/M metagenome (GOLD analysis project Ga0193721, IMG submission 145078) | Soil microbial communities from a riparian zone of the East river system, Colorado, United States - U2s2 | ecosystem: Environmental > Terrestrial > Soil > Riparian zone | place: USA: East River...
ATCCCTTTCCGCGGTCAGAGCGGTTGCTTCCGGGACCTGGCCACCACCTTTGAGAGCCTCTCCATCGGCCTGAATGAGGAGGGATTTGAACCGCTCGATCGCGGAAAAGAAAGTTTTCGACGTTTCACCGCTCAAACTTGTTGCGTCCAGCTTGGCAAGGAACGACGTCGTCAATGAACTGACCCGTTCTCTAACGCGCCGCGAATTGAGAATGGCGAGCGCCCGGTAAAACTGTGCCCCAAACGAAGGAGTGGCTTTTAGTCTTTCGGCAAGCAAGGCGCTCGGAATCTCAAGCAAGAGCGAACTTTCGATGGCGATCACCGTTGCGGAAGGGAGCATGTTTTCAAGGAATGAAATTTCGCCAATGATCTCCCCCGGGCCCAATCGGCCAATCTCCGCATCGGGAACCGAAGCAACCCTGACCCCGAACAAACCCTCAAGAACGATGTAGAGATAAGCGAGTGGTTCGCCCTCACGCACAACCACGGTGTTTGCAATGACCTGGCGTTCGAAGCCAGTGCGAAAAATCCAGTCAACGTCTTCTTCGTCCAGCTCATTCAGCAAACCGAGCGCGGTCTGCATGATCATGAGACCGTCAATTTCGCTGCTCTCAATTCCCTGAGCTCTAGACATACATTCCTCCCCTTTACAAAGAACGCCAGTCCTCTGCAAACCCAGACGAAGCGATAGCGGATTCGATACCGTTGCCGCGGAGGTCACCGCCCACGATCTCGTAATCCACGAAAAACAGATTGCCCGCGCTATCAAAAGCCATGTCCCGAGGCTTGTACAATCCGGCCATGTTCTGCGCAGACGCACCGGAACAGATCAGAATAACTGCTCCCAACCACACTACCCAAGTCTTGTCGATGTGCTCGTCCATCTTCTCTTAGAACGTTGTGAAAAGAGTTGCCTGGAAGTTTAATGCATTTCCCTCGAAACGCTGCGAGGGGTTTGCCTTCGAAGGACCAAAGTAAAATGCCTGTGAAGGATTTGCCGTGCAGTTGAAGCCAAGGGCGAGGGAAACTCCGGGTCGAAGACGCGCCAGGTAACCGACGGTCGCCGACCATGTTTCGGGCTTCCCGTATGTTCCGACGGCATTAAGTGTGTTGAGGTTATCGACCAGATAAGGGCTGTTGACTTGATAGTAAGCAACCAGCGAGACAAGGTCCTTCGGTCGCGAAGCAAAAGGAGCCTTCATGTACAGGCGTCCTTCATAATACTGAGTGATTGGCGTCGTTTGCGGCCGCGCATACATGATCGTCGCGCCAGCGTAGAGGCCGCGAGAAGCCGTGTTGGTTGAGTCTGACGGCGCCTGCCAGATTTGCTGATCCAAAAGGAGGTAAAAGCCAGCGTTTCCCTCCTTCGTCGGACCGATCGCGCCTTGGACCAATCCACCCTCGGCGACGGATTTCGTGAAGTCGTGGAAGGTGGAGTTGTTATACATTACGCCAACGCGTGCCCATGTGTAGAGCGAGCTCGGCGTCGCGTCCTGCTTGTAGCCAAATTCGTCGACGAAGAGCTCACCCGTTCCAGGCGCCCCCACCTCAGCAGTCGGGCTAAAGCTCGACGTATTCACGTTCCAGTCTAGACGAGTCGGATTCAGCTCATCGGTATCGAAAAGGACGTTGCCCGTTGGCCCATTCACGACAAGGCTGCGCATCACCGCCGTTTCATTGTAGAACTTGCCCAAATGGCCGGTGACGCGAAACGACCACGTCGAGACCGGGGTGGCTGACATGCCAAGCAGGCTAATGATGGAGTTTGCCGGGCCCCCCGTTGTCGCGAAATTGCCGCCGATGATTTGGCCGACGAATTCATTCTGGTTAGGCACTAATCCGAATTTAACTTCCAGTCGTCGATCAAATAACGTCTGGTAATAGGCCAGGTATTGAAAGGTCAGCGTATTAGGATTGTAGCCTTCATACGTCGCGTAATTGACGATGCCGGCAAGCTGCAGTTGGCCATCCGGAACGCCAAAGCGGCTTAAATCATAGGTCAGGGCCACGCCGCTGAGGTCAGCGAACGAAGGCTTCTGTCCCCAATAGTTCTGCTTGCTCTCGAAGAATGCGTTGAATCGCGGCCCTTCCCGCGGTGTGTCCAACATATTGGCTTGGAAGCGAGTGATGTTTAATTCGATCAGGCCGATGCCCACTGACGCCAGGCTCGAACGCCAGCCACCCCAGTTCTGCGTGACCGTGTCGCCGAATGACGGGAAGTTATAGTTCCAGCCCTTGAGGCCAAGCACTTTGTCCATCTCGGCGAGCGACCACTGGGATGATGCAGCCGTGAGATTGTCCGATGCTCTGGCCGCGTTGTTCGGAGCAGTGACACAGCTCAATGTGCCAATTTTCCCTTGGACATTTCCTGTCGTTAGGTCGTTCGTCGCCCACCACGGCGTGGCGTTCTCGGCACAGAGGAACCGGATACACGAAACTGCTGCGACGATTAGAAAGAACGGCGCGCGCGGCGCCTTCCGGATGTCACATAATTGTAACCTGCCAGGCATAGGCTTAGCTGAAGCTTTCCTTTCATTATTCTTTCCGGAAATCGCAGAGCGAAGTTTCCGAAAAGAGTCTTTTTGTCTGTGTGAACGAGCCCTCGTTCACTGTCAACCCTGCGGGAAGAGGGTTAGGTGGAGCTCTCTCTAGCGAGACGCCTACACGACTTAGCGCGACGCTATGCTTCAGTCCCCGCCGGTATGGTGTCAACACTAGTTTTCCGGGAGGCCCGCTTTGCATCCGGTTCTCACCCCGCGTCGAAGGCAAGCGCGGCCGCGCGAGACTATTCGTCTCGGCGGCCGGGTGCGTGTTAGTTTGGGTTACTTCTTCGATATTCTCAGCGCTTCTCCAGAGACCGTGGCAGGCCCTGCCGGGTGCGCTATCGTGATGAAGAAGACCTGGCTCCCATCACTCTTGACGGTGAAATTCTGGGATAAGCCCGGCGGCACCGAGTTTATCTGCCCCGTGCAATCGGAATTGACGGTATACGTTGCTGTAATGACCGGGAAACTGACGACGCCGTTGAAGACGGTGGTCCCGCTACCGGCGGCCGCCCCGTTCCCGTCGAATTCGATCCGATTCAGTGTAGTGTAAGGCAAGCCGAGCAGGGTTCCCGACGAACGGCCCATATAGGCACCATTCAGGGTGGCTGCGGAGCACTCGACCGGGGTATCCGCCCAGGCCGGAAGTGAAAGCCCAAGAGCGGCGAGCGCGAGGGCTATGAAAACCAAACCGCGCCGCAAAGGCGACCGGCTGGTTGATTTTTTTAAGTCTAGAGTTGTTATATTTTTTGTTTTCATTTTTTTGTTGAGGTTGGATTGTTGAACTGCTTTAGCTGGGTGTTAAGCCAGCCAATTAGTTAGATTGCAGGGAACAGAATCTTTATGCAGAAAATTGCGCGATGCCGCTCGCCATCGCGCCCAGCGCGCACATCCTTTCCTGCTGGATGACCTGCTGCTGCGTGTCGCGTAATTCCTTAATCGCTTTTTCCAGATCGGTCGTGCGACGCTGCAACTCCGCGGTGCGCTTATCCACGAGCCGCTCCAATCCACCGCTGTAGACCTGACACTGGCGAAATGGAGCGCGCACCGACGCTTGTTAGTCGGTGCGCGAGATTCCTTTACTGGCCAGTAGCACGTAGTCCGGGCTGCCAGTTCACTCCAGCAGCTGGGGCAATTGACCAGGTTCCTGACTGCAGCTCAGAACCATCCGATAGGTAGATGGTCCAAGTATGGTCAAAGCGAATCACGTAGATCGCATTAGCAACGTGATTCTCTGCCAACGTAAGGGCCTCGCCTTGATTGTCCACAACCCCCTTTGTTCCGACCACTGGTCCGCTAATGCAACCTGTTTCCGTACCGAAAACCTGGCCATTGTTCTTTACATGCACCCTGATGCCATCGCAAAAGCCGTCATAAACGATGTCTAAGGCTTGCGCGCTAACGGCAAAGCCCATGACCATTGCAGCCAAAGCAAATGTTGCTTTCCCAAAAGGCGACCGGCTGGTTGATTTTTTTAAGTCTAGAGTTGTTATATTTTTTGTTTTCATTTTCATTTTTTGTTGAGGTTGGATTGTTGAACTGCTTTAGCTGGGTATTAAGCCAGCCAATTAGTTAGATTGCAGGGAACAGAATCTTTATGCAGAAAATTTTTGAAATTCGTTGCGGTCGCGCAACTTCATCCGGAGACCATTCAGAATATCGTGCTTGCGGCGATTGATGGTGGATTGATTGACGCCCATCGTATTGGCCACCTCGATTTCTGTGCGTTCCTTCCAAAACAATTGTTCGATCAGTCGTCGCTGCGCCGCGGGTAAGGCGCTAACAACATCGCGCAAATGGTCATTCGAGGGATGCGCCCCATTTACCTTTTCCGTAGATGAAGCGGTAAAATCGGAATGCTCGAAAGTCGTCGCTTCTTCGCGGGAATCGCTGACCGCAACATGCAGAACATATCTCCATTCCTTGCGATAACGCGCAAGGCAACGCGTCATCATGCGGCAATAAGCAAAACCCGCCAGCGGGACCCCCCGCTCGGGATCGAATTCACAAACAGCCTGCCATGCCGCAGCCATTCCGACCGCCGTTAACTCTTCAAACCAATCGCAGTTCGACCAATTTGGCGGCACGCGCCAGGACCGAATCCGCTTAAACCCGAATTGCACCGCAGTGCCAAGATCTTCGTCCCTCTCCGATAAGATATGTGAAGTAATAATGACCCTTCTTCCTCTTAGGTGTTCTCCGCCCGGGGTGGAACGGATTTGTCTTCACTTCCTTCCAAAAGAAAAAAGGACCTGGAATTGCAAAAAAAGTGCTGAGCGGCGGGGAAGATTGAAGAGAAATCATTAAATTTTGAATGCCTTGCATAGTCACCTATTCAGCCCTCGAGACTCGCGTTCATTGAAATGGTCGTCTTGAGTAATCGGGCGACGGGGCATTTCGTTTTTGCTGATAGCGCGGCATCGATAAAATGATCGTGGCTCGCATTCGGCACCCTATGCGCTTCCCAAAGATTTTGGGAGGCGTATAGCCTTGGCGATCAAATGGCCTTAACTCGGTGCGACGAATGCCATGCGGAGATTAGTTCGCGAGCGAATTATTTGCGATTCCTACGCCGCTGATGGTTAGGGTCTGAGGGATTGAGGAGAATGAATCAAGGGTGATCGTGAACCCGCTTGCGCGGACGTCGAAGACAATGCCGTTGACTTCGATGCTTTCGTAGTATGGGTGTCCCATGGGCTCGCCTCAGTCGTCGGACCCTGGCAGATCTCGACGCCGTTGCCGCCCTTGCCAAATAATGCGGACCTTCTGTTAGTTTGCCCAACACTCACGCCCGGGATTGCGGAGCAGCAACGCCAGGTAATGCAGGCCCCGCGCGGCTTTAAGGAAGGCTAACTGCCCGTGATATCGAATAACCCAATATTCACCTCGTCGCAGGAACAACGGCTGTTCGGGTCTCGAAAGAGTCGAACGAGGCGAGCCAACATCGCAAAAGGTGTTCACATCCTCTTCGAACAACGGTGAACGAGAAGAGTAAGAGTATGTAACTAAAGTCCCATTAGGAGTCGCACTCATTGTTCGCTGATTTTAGGTGTCGTCCGTCTTTCTTGTTGTGAGGGCTTTCATCTCTCTCCAAACATCAGTTCAAATCCCTCCACCATCTTTGTTCCAATCTGCACCGCCAGCACCGCCGCGCCGCCAACCAGGAGCAGGACAGCAACAGCCATGCACAGGCAGGTTTCGTGGATTAGGTAGGGTATTTCCTGGACGAGTAAATGTATTCTGCTCTGAATGGTGCGATTTGGACGGAGATCGTATTCTTTGGTCTTAAACGCGCGGACCGACGCTTCCATTTCGTGCGTCGGGGCGATTAGGTCCTTGAAGCAGTCGTCATTCATGTTGCTCGAAATCGGGTTTTGATTTGCAGGTTTGCCTCTTCCAGAACTGAACAGATTTGTCTTCACTTCGTTCCAAAAGAAAAAAGGACCCGGAATTGCAAAAAAAGTGCGAGAGCTCGAATAAAACTGGGACGAGCTGTTGCTTCTGCGCTTTGACGCGGCGCCGAATGGCTGTCAGAAGCGGCCGAAAGCCAAGAGGATCAAGTAAACGAGAATGACGGGTTGGCGATGACTTGCCGGCAGCGCAGCCAAGAGCTCCCCGGGCCGAGGCCGGTCGCCCGCCCGGTTCAACCGCGAGCATTGAGCGAAGCAGAGTGACAACCGGCTGGGGGACGTGTGCCAGGGCTAATTCCTCCAACGAAGCCGTTCATGAGAGCAGCGCCCAACTAAGGGCGAATTTGGGGTCCAGCCTCACAGCTTCTTTGAGATATTCCTGTGCGCCGAGGGCGTTGGCGAATGTAGGGAGAGTTTTCAGCGTATAGCCAGACCGCGAGAGGCATCGTAAGCCTGAACATTGTCGGTCGGATTGCCAGTGATGACTTGCTCTTCCTGACCTGTGAGCTTCGCTTGCAACGAAGCCGCGATTTCTTTGGCGATCTCACTCTGAACTACGAAGATGTCAGCCAACTTCCGGTCGTAGCTCTCTGCCCAAAGCTGGGAATCGGTTTGCGCGTTAACCAACTGCACATTAACCCGCACGTGATCGGCCACTTTTTGCACGCTGCCCTCAACAATGTTTGCTACCCCAAGCTGCTTCGCGATCTCGCGCAGATTCCTGGGTTTGCTCTGATATTGCAGCGTGGAGGTGCGCGAAATTACCTTTAAGTCTGCGATGCTCGCCAGCCGCGTCAGAATTTCCCCTTGGATTCCATCAGCGAAATAAGCGTTCTGTTTGTCATCGCTCCTGTTTTCGAATGGAAGCACGGCGATACTTTTTTCCGGGATCGCCGCCTCAGGTACAGGGGACCGCTTTGAAGCAAAAGCACTTGCTTGTTTGATCGATGAGCGGTGCAGGAACAGGGGGATAGCAACGGCAAGCGCACTGATGATCGCAAGAGCTGCAACAATTAGTGCCCAACGGCCTTTTAACAGGTTGAGCCTCGATCGGGAAATTCGCCCCGGCAACAGTCTTCTTCCGCCTTGTCCTCGCTTAAACTTCTTGGGCAATTCTGGATTACCCAGGTCTTTATTGTAGAAATTGACCACATGAATCCGGGCGCCGTGTTTTACGCTGCACTCGCCCAAATCATGCAGATCCGGCTGCCATTGGCGGTAATCGCCGAGATCTTCGGCAATATGACGGGAGAGAAGAATGTGACCGGCGTCTCCGCAATCCATCACCCGTTGAGCGGTATTAATCCCGGCGCCAGCCACCTTGGTTTGATCGTTGACATTTCGAACCTGGTTGACGGGTCCACTATGAATGCCCATTCGTAACTGCAGTCGAGGATCTTCTTTTAACTTTTTGCTGATCTCCATCGCGCAACGAACCGGAGCTTCCGGGCTATTGAAAAAGACTAACGCCATCCCGTCACCAGCGGGAATCCGAATCAGTTTGCCGGCCGCTTCTGCCATCCGGACTTGCTCGGTGGTCCTGACGATTTGATTGAGTTGCTCTACCAGCTCGCGCTGTTCGTTAACCAGTAATTTAGAATAACCCACCACGTCCATGAACAGGACATGCCCGATTTCCAGCTGAAAATTGTCGAGCTGTTCTTTGAGAAAGGGTTCCATTTCGCTGCGCGCCTCCTTTTGTCTTCACTGCTTCCAAAAGAAAGAGCCGCGCAGAATTGCAAAAAAAGTGCGAGAAGCCGAAAAAGACTGGGGCGGAACTCTCGCTTCCGCGCCTTGAGGCAGCGTGGAATTGAGGTCAAAGGCTACCGGGAGCCTCGACGATCAAGTGAATGAGAATGATGGATTGGCGATGACTTGCCGGCAGCGCTGGAGCGCGGTTAAAAGCTCCCGGGCCGAGGCCGGTCGCCCACCCGGTTCAACCGCCAGCATTGAGCGAAGCAGGGTGATCACCGGCTCGGGCACATGCGCCAGGACTAGTTGCTCCAGCGGCAGCGGCTCGTCGTGAACTTCTCCCACCGAACGGGCTCGAAAGGGCGTCCGGCCACAGAGCAAATACCAGAGCGTCGCGCCCAGCGAATAAATGTCCGAGCGCGTATCGAGCGATGGCCGGTCCGCGCGGAGTTGTTCCGGGCTGGCGAAGTCGGGTGTGCCGGAAAATCCAACGCGAGTCTGGTTGTTGTCAGTCAAAGTCATTACGATAGACTTGGCCAGACCAAAATCGATCACTTTCACAACGAGTGCATCAGGGTCGCTGGAATCGTTACGGACGATCATCAAATTGCTGGGCTTCAGATCCCGATGCACCAATCCATGCGCCTCAGCCGCTATGAGCGCGTGGGCCACCTGGACGGCTACCTCCAAGGCAAGATAAGGCGTAATGAGCCGATTGCGGCGGACATATGCCTCGACGGTTTCGCCTTCAATCAGTTCCATCGCATAGAAACATCGGCCAGTGTCGGTTTCGCCAAAATGAAAGACCCCAGCCACATTGGGATGTCGCAATTGAGCGGCGGCACGGGCCTCGCGACGAAACCGCTCGCGCGTCTCGGGGTCTCCAGAGTAGCGGGCGCTGATGACCTTGAGCGCGACGAGCGACCCGAGAGTAAGGTCCTTGGCACGGTAAGTAATTCCCATCGCTCCGCGGCCTAGCTCGTCGAGAGTGACTCCATCCTCGCGGCAGCAAATCTCATAGTCTTGGAAGCGCCGGCTCTCGGGGCCAGGCTCGTTAGGCCCGCCGAGGAGCAGGCAGTTGAGACAACCCAGTTCGCTGGTCTTATTTTGAAGCAATGCGCCGCATTCCTCGCAATGCAACAGGTCGTGTTTGATTGGTGGCATTGATGAAGGGAGCCCCTCCCGGAGCGCTGTTATGCGGTGAGGATCTTGCGAAAATGACGAAGCTCTTCGTCCACGTCGTCGGCGCTCCCGATGGTGCGGGCCACTTCTTCGCGCAACAGTTCGGCGTAACGCACGCGGAGTCGCAAAAGATGGCTGCGCAATGTTCCGATGGGCATCTTGAGTCGCGCAGCAACCTCCGCCTGGCCCGGCAGACCCGCGCCACCACAAAGGAATGGCTTTAATTCACTAAAAAGCCGTGCCTTCGCTCCGTTGGAATACTCTTCACCCAGATGCGCGAGCGCACAGGTTACGAGCGTATTCGCCCAGAGCTGCTCATAAGCTTGTTCGTCATCGGAGGCGGTTGCGGGTTCGCAGAGATGAAGCGCCTCGACGGCTTGCACCTCCGTGTCGAGAAGGACAAATTGGCAACCGCCGCCGCGCTTGAGTGCATGCTCACGGTCCCAAACATTCGCCAGGTAATGCTTGACTGACGCCAGGAGAAAAGATCGGAACTTGCCCTTGGCACGCTCCGCGTGCAGGTAAGCCTTACTCTTAAGGAAGTAAGCGAAGAAGCCCTGGACGAGATCCTGCGCGTCGGCCGGAGCATAACCACGACGACGGACGAAGCTGTAGAGAGGCGGCCAGTAATCGCGACAGAGTCGGGTGAGAGCAGCGTGCGACGCGCCAGTGGCCATCTCGCCGTCATCCCGGCAAGCACCGACAACACTCCAGTGCGTGGTGCCAAACGCCGCTCCGCCCTCCCGCAGCGTGCCTGGGGTCGGTTTCATCGCCCTCTAGACTAGAAACCGGCCGCGGATCGCGCAAGAATATTCAACGCTAATGACTAGGGTCCCGAACCACATTGTTTCGTTCCTCGATCGCGCCCGATGAATGCCATCTACTTCATCGATAAGGCGCCCGAGGCTGCACTGCCTTTGCCCGCGGCTCACCTTTGCCGATGATCTTCCGCAGCAATCCAGCGAGGACCTGCCGTCCCGGTGATAGATAATGATCTCGCCTACATTCTTTTCACACCCGGCTCCACGGGCGCCCCTAAAGGGGTGAGGCTCTCGCATTTCAACGCTGACATTTTGTCAACTGGGGTGCGAAACTTTCGGCATCACGGCGAATGACAGACTTTCCAATCACGCTCCGTTCAACTTCGATCTCTCGGTCTTTGATTTCTTTGTTTCGGTCAAGGCGGGTGCGGCGATTCCACTCGTGCCCGAAGGGCTGGCGGTTTTTCCGCTGCAATTGTCATCTTTCACTCAGGACCAAAAGATCACGGTCTGGTATTCCGTCCCGATGGTGCTGGCGCTCCTGCAGGCGGGCGGGAGGCTCGAAGAGCGCGATCTCGTCGCCCTTCGCTGGGTCCTCTTTGCCGGGGAAGTTTTCCCGACCAAGCACCTGCGGACGCTGATGGAAAGGCTACCACACCCTCGCTATGCCAACCTTTACGGACCGACCGAAACGAATGTTTGCGCCTACTATGAGGTCGAACCTCTTTCGCTGGAACAAACGGCGCCGATCCCGATCGGCAAAGCTTGCGCAAATACTGACCTCATTCCGATCAACGCAGAAGGGAAAAGAGTCGTCACGACCAACGAGGAAGGCCTTTTTACGCGCGGGGATCCACCGTTATGCAAGGTTACTACGGTCGCCCTGAGGCCCTCCGCAGCGTGTTTCATCCCCAACCCCTTTACCGAGGGCCGCAACAACCACCATGGGCGCCGGTCTGGTCTTTGATGCTTGAGGGTCATATGGCAGATGCGATCTTGCTCGCCAAAAATCGGCTGGCGCCCACAGTTGAATAACAAAACCTCTTCACTCGCCCGGGCTTGGGAATTGAGTCTAAAGCAGCCAATGCTTGTCTCATTACGTCCTCCTTCTTCTGCAAGCTATCTTCAAAACGCTTTCGGGCAAACTCATACAGCTCCATATCAAAGCGATTGTACTCCTGAATCATATTCACCACACTCGGCTCGAGCGCGGGACGAACCTTTGACACTTTCCGATTCTCGTAATAAGGAATTTCCCAGCCAAAGGCTTTCGCCACAAGTATCAAGCTCTCTTCGAATCTTTCACACAGCCCGACTACACTGAATGACTTCGTGATATTTTCCTTCGCGATATCCAGGACCCGCTGGTCGCAGGTCACATCCTTGACTCCAGCAAGGACTCTGCACTGAAGGTTCTGGCGATTGGGTGTGAGCCGAACAAAAGCCTCAACTCCAAGCCGCTCACGCTTCAACTTGCGGCGCATGGGATTAAGCGGACGCCGCAAAGCAAAGGAGTAAGCCGATAGCAATCTGGCTACTGGGTCACGGAGCATTGTTATATAGGTAGCGCCTTGGGGGAGAAATTCATGAATGCCATAGACCATATGCCCGCGCACGACCCGTAACTTCCGCCGTCGTTGCTCGGAGAGCGTCTTAAAGCGTTCGGGTGTGGCACGAATCCCGTGGGGATCGATCGTGAAGATCGAAAGAGGGTTATATTGCCATTCGATGATCTGATTTAGAGTCGTTCCCGCCGTCTTGGGAATGTGAAGAAAAATGAGCGCCTCGTGAACCATCTAGAAGTCGAGTGTTAGCGAATATGCGCCGGTGAAAAGCCATGCGCAAATGTGCGCGACTTACTCGAGTTAGGAGAACGTTGCGGCCAATCCTCTAGCCTTTTGTTTCTCGACGGGACGAGCTTTCACCAATCGGCGCAGGCGGCGCGCGATGCATTCACTGGTTTTTCTTGAGATATTTGTCGAAAAACGCTTTAACAATCGGTAGAATCGTTTGGCCTCTCACGGTGTGTCCTTGTGAAGTTATCTCCAGGGTTGTCTCCACCCCGGCTGCCTTGAGCGCCGCGGCTAATAACTCGCCTTGAGTGGGCGGCACCGAAGAGTCTCTCTTTCCGTGGATGATAAGAAAAGGCGGATCATCTTTCGAAACGTAAGTGATTGGGCTCGCAGCAATCGCCTTCGTTTTATTTTGCTCGGCCGGCCCGCCCAGTAACGCATCGATGTAAGATATGGCTTGGGGCCTCGTCCCGGTCGACGCGTCCGACGCGTCGTGGTAGAGACGCAGAAGATCTGACGGGCCGGACACATCGCACACCGCTTGCACGCGGCTTGAATACGACATGTTATCTCCGCTGCCCTCCAGCTCCTGTACTCCGCCGGAAGTGCCAAGCAGCGCAGAGAGATGTCCGCCCCCGGAATGTCCCCAGGCGCCGATCCGGTCGGCATCGAGATTGTACTTGGCCGCGTTAGCCCGAAGCCATCGCAGGGCCGCCTTGCAGTCTTCGATCTGCGCTGGGAAAGGCGCCTCGCCAGAAAGACGCAACTCGATG
>Ga0193721_1000415_pt1 | contig 12144 bp, 12 predicted proteins | sample U2s2metaG_FD_145078 | JGI IMG/M metagenome (GOLD analysis project Ga0193721, IMG submission 145078) | Soil microbial communities from a riparian zone of the East river system, Colorado, United States - U2s2 | ecosystem: Environmental > Terrestrial > Soil > Riparian zone | place: USA: East River...
ATGCTCAAATGCAAATCCAACTACTCCAACAGCAATACTTGCTACTGCCAATATCGCAAAGGGAACCCACATGACTGGCTTAACCTCGTGAACTGAACCTCTTTCTTCTATTTGCTTCACATGTTTACTTTCTTTCCCAAAGAATGTCATACCAAGCATCCTAAAAGTATAGAATGCCGTCATTATTGATACCATGATGGCCATAGTGAATAGAGGTAATGAATATGTGTAACCAGAATTGAGTACCGCCGCGAAGATGGCGTCTTTACTCCAAAATCCAGATGTAACAAGGGGAGCAGCTGCCAATGATAGTCCTGCGAGGAGCATGAATACATATGTCTTTGGCATCTTCTTTCTTAATCCTCCCATATCTGTCATATACCTTGAACCTACCGCATGCAACACAGCTCCTGCTCCCATGAATAAGGAAGCTTTGAACATCGCGTGACTCATTAGATGGAAGAAGCCTGCAGTGTAGCCATCGACAAAAGAGGAAGATAGGCCCGCTATTCCCAATGCCATCATCATGAGACCAATCTGTGAACCTGTAGAGTACGCCAATACTTTTTTTATCTCGGGATTAACAATGGCTTGAGTCGCAAGTAGAAATGCCGTTATTGCTCCAACCCAAGCCACAACCTCGAAGAATTGTGACGCGTTGAGGGCAGCAAGTGCAAAGAACAATGGTGCTATTCTGGCAACGAGGAATACTCCAGCTTTGACCATTGTTGCAGCGTGTATCAGCGCGGAAACTGGTGTAGGACCAGTCATAGCTTCAAGAAGCCATTCGTTCAGAGGAAATTGAGCTGATTTCCCGATGGCCCCACCAAATATTAGGACAGCAGCTGGAACAAGGAGATTGTTCTTTGCCATTTCAGTTGCCCAGCTCTGATCGTGCAGTAATTCTGTGAAACCAAATGTTCCGGCGTACGAAAAAATAAGGAACATACCTGCCAGCATCATCACATCACCTGCCTTGGTCATTAGTAATGCCTTTATCCCAGCATGGGTGGGAGAAGCCCACAACTGTATTCCTCCCGCATAATGACCCGGAGTTCCAACGAAGTCCTTCTTCTTATCCTGGTACCAGAAGCCGATGAGTGCAAAAGAGGCAAGTCCCACACCCTCCCAACCAAAGAATACCATTAGAAGATTATCCGAAAGCACAATGAGTTGCATGGACCCTATGAAGAACAGCATAAAGAACCAATATCTGGTGAGATTTTTGTCACCGTGCATATAGCCCAGTGAATAGACGAATATTAGAAAAGAGATCCAGGCAACAAGATTTGTCATAACTATGGATAAGGGATCTGCTAAAACTCCAGCCTGTAATTTTACCACAGAGATCCAATTCACCTCACTATGGATTGTGGTGCCAGATAATCCCAATGACAATATGGACGCAGCGGCAATTGCGCTGGCCAACGCAAAGGCCACGGCAGTATAGTTCCGAACTCTATTACCAGCTTTTGCTACAGCAGGTATAATCGACGCTCCAATAAAGGGCAAAATCCATACAAGCCATACGTTTATTGCGTTGCCTTCAAATCCGACTATTCCTTCCACTTACCTCATTCAACCTCCAAAATGATACATTGTAATTGACTGGTATTTTTCCACCTATGTTCAGGTTTAACCAACTTAATCATTCTCAACGTCTGCATTTTCATCATTCTCATCAAGTACCTCCTCCTATGCTGATACTTGGAAGAATAGTATTACTCTTTACAGGAACATCACTTCCAGCTGAAGCCGGTACGGCTGTAGGGATAGGTAATACGGAATTATCACCTTCGAACATACTTTGAACGTATCCTGTGAGAGGAGTTAGTAGTGGATCAGGATAGACTCCCAAGACGAGAGTCATTGCAGCTAAAACTGCCATCGTTACTATCACATATCTATTTGGGTCCTTTACATTGACGTATTGTTCTGGTATTTTTCCAAAAAATATTCTCTTGTACATCCATAGGATGTATGCCGAGGACAGCACTGTGGCAAGTATACCAAAGCCAAATGCAGCTGCTCTTAACGAGTCGCCGTGGTCTACAGCTGTCTGGAGAACTCCGGTGAATAGAATCCATTCGGACATGAAACCACTAGTAGGAGGGATGCCCATTATGGTCAAGGCACCAATCATGGCAATCACTGCAGTGTAAGGCATCTTTCCCGCAAGTCCGCCAAGTTGCGACATGCTTCTGGTGCCAGTTTGGAGTATAATTGCGCCAGCCATCATGAAGAGTATAGCCTTTCCTAAGCCATGACTTACGTACATAAAAGCTCCTCCCGAGATTCCGAGTACGCTCTCGGAGCCGAGACCAAAAAGAATGTAACCCATTTGACTGACACTTGAATAGGCCAAGACTTTTTTGATATCGTCTTGCATCATTGCCATGGCACCTCCATAGATCATTGTCGCCAATCCCCAGAAGTATATGTAAATGCTATACTGTGAATAATCTCCAACTAGTAATTCTAGCCAAAGCCGCAGCAATCCGTAAGCTCCAATCCCGATCATTGCTGGCGACAGCAGCGCGGAGATTGGAGTGGGAGCTTCTGCATGCGCATATGGTAACCATATATGAAGAATGAAAGCAGCGAGTTTTACGCCCAAGCCTATGACTAAGGCGAATATAATAACTGTCATCCACTTTGCAGGAATTTGACCTGCATGAGACCTAACTGTATCATAATCAAAGCCACCGGCAAAGAACCCCATAGCTAAGAGACCTAGAAGAAGGACCACGGCTCCCACATGAGTCCAAAAGAAGAACATTAGGGCGATTCTTTTTCTTGCACCATAGCCATAGAAGGCTAGCAGAAAAAAAGGTGGAACAAGCATTAGTTCGAAGAATACATAAAACTCTATGAGGTTGGTTGCCAGTACTGTTCCAAGCATGCCCATCGAGAAAGTGAGAAACAATCCAAAGTAAAGACCAAAATGATGTTTTACGTATCCTTGTTCTTCTTCATAGGAAGAAGTTACCAACGTCCCACCGCTAGTCCTGTGAGTACTTTGTCCTGTTCCTGATTCAGGATTTCCCGTGTTCTTTGTATCGTGATTAGGAACAAAACCATGACCCTTGGTTTTTTCCTCGCGAAATCCGTCCATAATCTTATGCAGCATGTATGGCTTTGAATACAAAGTCAAAACGGTACAAAGAATGTAAATTATGGCGGCGAAGGGGAGACTTAGGCCGTCAAGTCGCAGACCAAAGTTACCCACAAAGGGACTCCATGTATAAGATTCTACATACGCAGACCTTCCACCATGAAGAGAAAGTGCAGGGAGAAGGAGCAAAGCCGTAGATAGCGCCATTACTGCAAACGAGAACCACGTAGCAGCGTTAATGCCAATCTTCCTGCTAACGAAATATGCTACTGGAGCGAGCAATAACGGGAGAAATATTGCCGCTAAAAGGTAATATGATTCGCTCATTAGTTTTATCCTCTCCTCTTGCCCTCAATTACTCCCTTAGTCATTGTGTTCGTCTTATCCTTTTAGACTCCGGAATTCTTCTACATCTATTTCCTTGTACAACCTATAAGCTATAATTACGATGCCCAATCCAACTGCTACTTCAGCTGCTGCAATAGCAATTGAAAACAGGGCGAATACTTGTCCCTGGACATTATGCAGATTCCTTGCAAATACAATTAGGTTAAGGTTTGCAGCATTTGCAATGATTTCAATAGAAAATAACATTCGTATTGCGTTGCGCTTGACGACAAGACCATATATACCAATCGCGAAAAGGACCACTGAAACTAAAACGAAATCAATTAACTCGGTCATTTTCCCTTACTATATCCTCCCTTCTTGCAAGTGCTAATGCACCGATAACTGCACCAGCCAAAGTAAGTCCTAGTACGATAAGGGCAGGCGAGTAATACGTAAGCATGGATTTCCCTATTTCTGTGATGTCCACTGGTGTGGCCTTTGGATTACCAAAGGTAGGATCCCGCATTCCAGATGCAAGGAATATCCCGCCTATGCCCCCCATAATTATAAGCATAAGAATTATGCCTCCGGCTTTTCTACCCTTATCCTCTCTGGCTACAAAGAGTTCTTGTGTCCTCACCAACATAACTGCGAATATAACCAGCACAGCTACAGCCCCAACATAGACTGTTATCTGGAACATGGCAACAAATGGTGAATCTAGGAGAAGAAAGAAGCCTGCAATTCCAAGCATCGAAATTGCGAGCGCTATTGCCCCGTAAATAAGCTCTCTAGTCTCCAGGGAGAGTATCGCGGATCCAATGGTAAGAACTGCTACACCAATAAATACGGCGTCAGCCATGATCAGCGCCCCTCTTACCAATCCTTAATTCCATAGTACCATCATACTTTGGTTTGACTGCCAACTGTGCTGGTGTGTATATCAAGTGTTCCTTTGTGAAAGAAGAAAGCTCATAATCATTTGTCATATACAGCGCATAGAACGGACACGCATCGACACATAACGCACAAAATACACATTTACCATAATCAATCTGTGGCATTATCGCCTTTTTGTTATGCTTCCACTGTTCTTCTACTTTGACCATCCCTATTGCTTCTGCAATTCCTTCACAGGCTATTGCGCATAGCTGACATCCTGTACATTTGTCATGGAATAGTATGTGTCTTCCCCTTGAACCTGCAATACCCACACCTTTCTTTGGATCAAATTGATACCCATCTCCCACAAATTTGAGTTTCTCTTCGGGATAGCGCAGCGTAAATCTCTTTATAAGTAGGTGCTTTGAGCCTGATTCTATTGCTTTTATAAAGCCTCCAGCAGATGTCATTGCTAGCCCGTCACCAAGCCTCCAGGTCCCAATATGCCTCCGTAAATCAATCCTAATGCAACAAAAATATTGATAAAAGATAATACTATCAATTTATACCATCCGGTGTGAAGAAGAATATCGATCCTAATTCTAGGATTGATACCTCTTGGAAGAAGTAACAACATAATCATACCCAAAGTTTTTATGGTGAACCAGAAAGCAGCGTTCACAGTTACAGCATTATATATCTTCTCACCAGTATAACCTGGCAGGATTTCTGTTGGAAATATCTGTGGTCCGCTCCAACCGCCAAGAAAGAGAATTACAAACAAGGCAGCTAAGGCATATAATTTAACGTAGGTACCAAGTTGGAGTAATCCAAATATCATACCTGAAGTTTCCGTCAACCATCCTGCTACAATTTCACTTTCAGCTTCTGGCAGGTCAAATGGAATTCTTTCAAGCTCTGCTAACGAGGATATGTAGAAGACAAATGCGCTTATGGGAAGGAAGAAGATAAACCAGTATGGATGTTGAGAGGTAGCGATACCAGAAAGATTGAGCGACCCTGATAGAATAACGACAGGCAGGGCAGACAGGATGAACGGTATTTCAAACGCAATCATTTGGTGAAGTGCCCTCAATCCACCTATGAATGGGTACTTACTGTTACTAGCCCAGGAGAATAATAATGCAAACAATGGAAAGAATCCTAAGAATGCAAAAACAGCAATAAGACCTACGTTTACATTAGCAACGACCCATCCGGGAGCAACAGGAATTAATGCGGCTACTGCCGCGGATGTTGCAACAAATGCAACAGGGGTGGCCCAGAAAATCGGTTTATCGGCACCTGATGGAATGATGATCTCTTTGGAAATTAACTTCAGACCATCGGCAATTAATTGAAGTATACCTTCTATTTTTCCTGCATAAAGAGGTCCTATTCTAAGTTGCATTTTAGCCAAGAATTTCCGTTCAACATAAATCGTTACCGCAGCGAGTAATGCTGCGTATGAGAATCCTGGAAATACAGCCACCCTGAAAAGATCGGTATGAATTAGAAATTTAATAATTGGAATCGTTCTTGAAGGATCAACCATCATAGAAAAGAACAGATATGGTGTTAAAACTTCTCCATTGACAGGGGGAAGAGGTACATAAAATAGAATAATGAAAATCAAAGGCAGACCAATGAGTGTTACTATTGTTAACACCCACAATAAAAGCCAAATTACACTTCCTACAAAATTACCAAATCTGAAGTCTTGAGGTGCAGATGCCAATTATCTATCAGCCTCCACGGGCCAATAATTCAGAGACCAGTAGATAGAGGGCATATCAGCCAATTTCGATCCCACGAGTAAGAAAGGCAAGGCAAGCATATTTCTAAATGATCCTACGGAAATCTTCACCCTATAAGGTCTTGGAGTACCATCGCTGATGATATAATAGCCTAACGCGCCTCTGCCAGACTCTACCCTCTTATAAGATTCACCCGGGGGACCTTTTGGATTTGGTTGTAACTTTGCTCGTACTTCGCCTGCTTGTGGTATCTTATCTAGTAACTGTCTTATAATATGACAAGATTCCCTCATATCCAAAAAGGGTACCATGGACCGCGCAAATGAGTCACCACTTTTCATATACTGAACCTTGAAATCTATTTCATTATAGACATCGTACGGTTCAGCTTTCCTTATGTCAAGTGGAACCCCAGATGCTCTAAGCACCGATCCCGCCACACCGAGACTGATCGCATCATCCTTAGTAAGAATTCCCACTTCCTCAGTCCTTTGTCTAAAGAGAGGGTTATTATAGAATATATCCTCATACTCTTTTAGTCTCTTTTCAAAATATGCAACTTGTCTTAAGCACCTGTCCTTAAATCCTTCCGGCATGTCGTTTCTGACACCGCCTGGGATATTGAAGGCATGTGTTACTCTTGCCCCAGTCAAAGCTTCTAAAAGATCTATAAACAATTCTCTGTCACCAGTGGGCCACATAAACATAGTTGAATGGCCAAGAAATATACCATAAATTGCTAGCCAGTATAAGGTATATACTTGCCTATTCAGTTCAGAAGCAATGGCTCTTATGAACTGGCCCCGCCGCGGGACTTCAATACTACAAAGTTCTTCCACTGCCAAACTGTATGAATAAGTGATGTTAGTTGAATCATGAATCACCGGTCTTTCTAAATGGGGTATGTTTTGGATAAAATTTCGATATTCTGACATCTTTTCTTCACCGCGATGCACATATCCTGGGTCTGGATCGCAGAAGACGATATAATCTCCATCCAATTTTATTGTAAATCTGAAATGCCCAGAACCCGGGTGCTGTGGCCCTACGCTAAGAGTCATAAATCTGTCCTCGTCAGACTCCTTAACAATTTCAAGACCCATTTTCATAGTTTCGTCAACTTTTTGTTGGAAATCTGGCATCTTGTTTCTAACCTCTACACCTAACTCCTATCTACCCTTGATCCTGAAATCCTTTCTAAGTGGTGGTATATCAGCCCAGTCTTCGGGTAGAAGAAATCGTTCCATCCTAGGATGACCTTCAAAGTAAACACCTAACATTTCAAAAGTCTCTCTTTCATGGTACTCGACGCTCTTGAATATATTAATTAGACTTGGCAGTCTAGCTTCGTCTCTATTTGTCCTTGTCGATAGAGCCAAAATTTTAGGAATTAGATCTTCAACAGTATAAGAACCTAGGTGGTAAACAACTTCAATTTGATTGTCTTTAGGATAATCTGTACCAGAAACTGACTCTGCATGATCAAACCCCAAGACCCCTTTGATAAAAGAAGCAATCTGTAAAATATCTTCAGGTTGAACTCTAATCTTCAGTCGTGATGGTCTGGCGTACACTACCTCCACTTTGTTACCACATCTGGCAACAATCTTATTGACGAGCTCTTCTTCAAATTTTGGAGCTATTGCATTAGTGTTGGATGGTATCACCGAGGACGATGTATTCGTTACAATTTTTGTAGGTTCGGGGTTAGCAGATGGATTATCCTTTGGAGTAGAGTTCAAAATTTTGTTTGCAGAATCTGGGGATCCAGAAGGTTTATCGGGAATTGAATCTTTAGAACTCATTCTATCTTATCTTCGACCTTTTGATCTTTTCTTGTAGTAACATACAGCCTTGAATTAAAGTTTCAGGTCTTGGAGGACAACCAGGTACATACACATCAACCGGTACAATTCCATCTATACCGGGAAGCACATTATAAGAGTCTATATAAAGGCCACCTGTTATTGCACATGCCCCCATGGCTATAACGTATTTGGGTTCTGGCATCTGATCGTACACCATTCTAAGGCGAGGGGCCATCTTTCGAGTCACGGTGCCCTGTACGACAATTAGATCACATTGCCTAAGTGATCCAAATGCTTCAATTATTCCAAATCTTTCTACATCATACCTTGGTCCTGATGCGGCACCAAATTCTACACTACAGCACGCCGTCTCAAGGTGCACAGGCCAGAGAGACCATATGCGTCCCCAGTTGATGGCATAACCAAGTGGCAAATCGAGTGCTTTTATAAGGACATCCCCCAGTTTTCCAACCATAAGGTTAAAGTTAGTTGGATTGACTAGGTCTTTAATCAAAGCCTGTTCTACACTCCTCTAAGTACGATCGATATTTAACATTTGCAGGTTTAAAATAGATCACCAAATTCCTTTTTTCCCAGCCAAATAAAGTGCGTAGGCCATTGCAGCAAACATTATTGCAAGAAACGCAATGATAGGAAGTGTCGCTGATCTTGGGATAAAAAACAGGGAGCTCCCCCATGCGTAAAGGAAAATCGACATAACATCAAAAACTACGAACATAAGGATGTAAGCATAATATTGCATCATGAAGTGAGATCTGCCTGCACCAGATGGCATTTGACCGCACTCCATAGGAAGGAATTTCACAGGATTATAACTTCGTCTAGGCGCTATTAATCGTGAGAGTACTAGTGCCGGAACTGATGCCACCAAACCGAAACCCAGCATGTACATAACTGGTGTGAATTCGGCAACGGTTTCTCCAGCCAAGACTTAACTTGGTGCTTTTTTATTGATATAAATATCTTGCTTCATTTGCGTAAAACCATATCAAATAGCCTTCTTGCTACTAATTGAGGATGATGTAACGATAGTCTTAACATCCTGCTAGCAGTGAACTCCGCTTTTATGAAATCAAGAAACTCATCCTGTGACAGAGAGCTAAGGATCTCTATCTCCTTATCCCATTGTTCGTCAGACAAAGTTAGCCATCTTGACTGAACTTTAATTGCTGATTTGATCCTTGATTCCAGTTGGTTTCGCCATTCCGTGTCATATTGTTTGAGCGATTCTCCTGTTGATCCACTAGACAATGAATTGGCACCCACAACGCCTGCAAGTCTTCCGAATTGAATGGCAAATCTTATCCCTTCTAAGACTAGTGGATTGGATTGTCCTGCGCAATCACCTACAAGCATTAAACCATTATGAACTGATGACCTATTGCAACCTTCATTTGGAATTAATCCATAGTGAAGTTCCAAAGGCTGAATTTTTCCCAGTTCGTCTAAGGGTTTTATTCTCTTCTCAAGGAGTTCATTAAGGTTCTTCAAGGGATCCGACCTCGATTCTGGTCTCCCAATTCCGACTCCTATCCTCACTCTATTTCTTGAAATGGGAAAAACCCAAGCATACCCTGCACTTGAATACTTACTTCCAACCATTAAGATCCAAGTTTGGGGATCAACACATTCGCAAAAACATTCGTATTCTGCTCCAATACCATATCTTTTCCATTCGTTTACAAGACCAGCTTTCCTTGCGACTGTGCTGCTGAAACCGCTGGCATCTATCACAAGTTTTGAATTAAATTGTATCTCTCCTTTCGGAGTTATTGCCTTGACTCCAGAAATTTTTGACGAATCTTTCGTAACATCACGTACTTGACTTCTAACCATAATGTCAGAACCTGCTTCAGCTGCTAGTGAGGCAAGGTATTGGTAGGTCGCCCGAACATCCAAAACGCATGACTTGGCCACTTGACCGCTGATCAATACTTCATTGGACTGAGAAATAATTCTGTAATTCTTAATGGGATTGTAATATTTTTCAGGAATTTTCAATCTTTTCATATCATCAATCCATGTTACTCCGCTGGTTCTCACAAACTGTCCTATGGCATCGTCTTTTTCTAGCACTATTGTTCTGGCCTGCATTTTTGAAGCGGAGTATGCAGCAGAAAGTCCCGCAGGGCCGCCTCCAACGACAACTATATCATAGTCCATTAAACAACACTCCTCGCTGCAGTTCGCCTCGAAATACATGTTAGAAATACCGAATCTATCAATCTTTTGAATTGCTTGAATTTTTGACGACTAAAAAGAAATGGAATGATTGCGGAAAGATTTCTGAGGGATTCTGCTTTCTACATAATCGATCAACAAATGCTGCAGTATAGGCTTCTTTCGCAAGTTGCGACATCGTGATGTTATTATAGTAATTCACTGTAAAGACGAAAGCAAAGTTTCAAAGGTTAGTTGGGCGTGGCAATCAATAATTAAAAGAACATTAGGTATCCCATTTTTTTGATAACTCCACAGGACGCATTTTGAATGATGCACTAACACCGTAGTTTTGCTTTACTTTATTTCTAAAGCAAACTAGATCACAAATAATAATGCCGTAAAGATATGGATTCGTTTCGGAAGTGCTGAAATATGTTGGAATGTAAAGTTTTTGTATGTCATTCTCCGATGATCTTTGTGAGTAATAAATCAGAAACACCTTTAGAATTGTATGAGGGAGACCTAGCACCTGAGTTTTCATTCCGTGACAGGAATGGAATATTGCATAGGCTATCCGACATTACCAAGGGAAAAAAAGTTGTGGTTTATTTCTATCCCCGCGATTTTACTCCAGGCTGTACAACCGAGGCTCTTGATTTCACAAAAGATTACCATAAATTTGAACGCCAGGGAATTGAGATAATCGGTATAAGTCCAGATGACGAGGACTCTCACAAAAAATTTACTGAGAAGATGAAAATTCCGTATCCGTTAGCAGTGGATAGCAATAATCTTATATCTAAAAGTTACGGTGCGTTTGGGCCCAAAAAATTCATGGGTAAGGACTACGTCGGGATAAACAGATCTACTTTCCTTATTGGCAAAGACGGTCGGATTCTAAAGATATTCAGGAAAGTAAAACCTGCTGGACACAGTTCAAATGTTCTTCAAGCGTTTGGAGCGATGAAATGATCTAATTTTACGTCTTTTTGTTTCTACGTTGTCAATAATGCTAGTGTTAATAAACGAGGTGTAGCGCAGATATTTGTTTGGTTGCGTTCCTCAATATAGGTTCAAGATTTGCTTTTCTAAGCTTGATCGGTTTATGGCCAGGTACGAGAGTGCATCTACCAAATTATCATTGGATATATTGTTTACAGAAGTCTGCTGCTGGAGGCTGATTAGGGTTTCAGAGGCACTCACTAGTACCAAGTCTGCGTATTTATTCCATTCTCGTAAAGTATTATCTGATGTGAGTGTACGAATTATTTTCACCAATTTTATTAAAACTGCTAGAATGATCACCCTTACGCTCTGTAATTTTAATTTCATTTTGTATGAATCTGGCAATGAGGGAACTAATTGACAAATCTTATTTTGATAATGATCGAGATTCTTGGCAATACTAAAAGTCTGCCCTAGGCTTTCATATTTTTTCTTCTCCTCTACACCCAATGCAGCCGGAAAAAATAATCCATCAGATCTGCTAATTACAAATTGATTTGTAGTAATGCCATCAGAGGATATAATTGCAAAGCAATTTGAATTTTCTAAATATTCTTTTACTATTGTGTATGCCAAATCTGACAAAATAGACTGACAGACTACGGAACTTAAACACCAATATAAGTCTAGTTCATATATGCCTTGTTGTGACCAAAAACCATGACAATCAAATGTAACCTATTGATGAAACACGGCAAGATCCAACTCGAGCTATTTCCTCAGGTTGCTCCAAAGACTGTTGCTAATTTCAAGAACCTTGTTAATTCTGGTTTTTATGACAATTTGTTATTCCATCGTATAGTGCCTGGGTTCGTAATTCAAGGTGGGGACCCACATACTAGAAATCATGAGAATCGTAGCGTTTGGGGTACTGGAGGGCCAGGATGGAATATTGACTCAGAATTCAGCGACCTAAAACATTCAAGAGGCATAGTGTCGATGGCTAGATCTCATGATCCTAATAGCGCGGGTTCACAGTTCTTCATCGTTTTAAAGGATTCTTATTTCTTAGATGGTCAATATTCTATTTTTGGACAAGTCTTTGAAGGCATGGATGTAGTAG
>Ga0193721_1000416_pt1 | contig 12125 bp, 5 predicted proteins | sample U2s2metaG_FD_145078 | JGI IMG/M metagenome (GOLD analysis project Ga0193721, IMG submission 145078) | Soil microbial communities from a riparian zone of the East river system, Colorado, United States - U2s2 | ecosystem: Environmental > Terrestrial > Soil > Riparian zone | place: USA: East River...
GCACTTGCACGATGGGCTGCGACGTCCTACTCTCTCGTCGGCGCGATGTCACCAGCAACCCGCTACATCATCCAGGTGGACCGACCCGGCGAACGGGTCGACATGGCGGCGATCCGCGCCCTGCTCGACGGGGTGGGGGTCGCGGTGGACCCCGACTACGGCCCGGTCCCGATCGATCCCAAGCTCGGTCGCTACGTGGTCCGCGGCCTGGCTTCGCCCGACGCGCGCGAGCGGGCCGAGCAGATTCCCGGCGTCCGCTTCTTCGCGGACGCTATGCAGGAGCCCGCTTCTTGACGCGCGAGGGTCGCTTCCCGGCCTGCGGCTTGATCCCGAGCGCCTGCACCGCCGCGGCCGCATCGATCACGCCATAGCCCAAGTCGTAGTCCCAGCCTTTGGCCCCGAGGTCCCGCGCGGTCCGCTGCAGCAAGCCCTTGAGCTGCGCCGGCGCAAGCCGGTCGGTGGCGAAGCGCTGACGGAGCGCCGCCGCCACTCCGGCGGCCACCGGACTCGCGGCCGAGGTACCGCCGTCGGCGGGATAGATGCCGGACCCCTTGAAGTGACTGAAGCCCGCGAGGTCGGGCTTGCGAGAGTAGAGCGCGCCGGGCCCCTGCGACGCATAGCCCAGGCGTCGGTCAGTGACGGTGACGGCGGCGACGGTGATGGCATCGGGATGGGAGTTCGCCCCGTGGATCGAGGCTCCGGGGCCCGTATCGCCGGTGCCACACCTCCCGTCGGGGCAGTCGGCGCCGCAGTTGCCTGCCGCAAAGAACACGTCCGCGCCGGCCGCGACGAGGGCGCCGGTGATCTGGTTGAACGGATGCTCGGGATTGGCGCTGTAGTTCTCCGGTGACCCGATCGGTGCGTCGCTCGATCGGTCGAACAACCCCCAGCTGTTGTTGACCACCCATCGGCCTGGCGCGGCATTCACCCGCTCCACGAGATCCGCGAACGCAGCGATGGCGTCCGAGAGAAACGCCCCCCACGTTCCCGCCTGAGACCTGAGGAGCGCGTAGTCGAGGATCTGCGCGTCGGGCGCCGCGATGCGGACGTCGTACGCCACCATCGTGCCATGGGTCGGCGCGGTCGAGCCCGGTACGTAGCCCGGGGTCGGCGCCCAGCCGCCGGCGACGGGAATGCGCGTGCCGTCGATCCCCGTGTCGACGACAGCGACGTGAACGCCTGCGCCAGTCAGCCCGGCCCTGGAGAGCGCCGGAACACCGAGGCTCCGGGCCACGTCCGCGGTGGCGCCGATCGCTGCCTCGCCGCAGTAGGCGGAGGGAAACGCAGTTACGGTGGGGTCGGCGAACACGCCGACAACTTCGGGGTTGCGGTCGCGCCGCAGCCGCTCGATGGCGTCCGCGTCATCGAACTCCACCCGCATGGCGTACGTATCCGCCGGCCCGGCGGCACCGTAGTTGAAGCCGCTCGCAATGGGAGGGTCGCCCCCGCCACCCCTGCGGCGCCACACCTGGACCGGGTGGTAGGTCGCGTCGAACGTCACGCCTGCGACCTTGAACCTGTCATCGAGCAGCCGACCGGCCGGCCCGAACGAGCGCGTGCGCCATCCCTCTTGCAGGGGCCCGTGGCTGCGGATCAACACGATGCGACGCGTCATAGACGCGATCTCGACGGGGGGGCGCCGGCGCCCGTGGCAGTCTGGGCCCTAGGCCAGACCACCCTGATTCGGCGGCTCATTCGGTCTCCTCAGTGGTAGTCCGGGCGCACCTGTTTATACCCTCGGGCCCGCACTTGGTGCTGCCTCCTCGGGCCTAGATTCCCTGCATGACGTTCACCCCCCTCCCGCAGCAACGCCGCGCCATTGCAGCGCCGCTCGGCCCCGTCCTCGTGGTCGCGGGACCCGGCGCGGGGAAGACGTTCTGCCTCATCGCCCGTATCACCCATCTCATCGACACGATCGGCATGGCGCCCGAGCGCATCTGCGCCGTCACGTTAACCAACCGAGCGGCGGAAGAGATCGCCGTCCGGCTGCAGCACACGCTAGGCGAGCGTGCCGAGGCGATCACGCGGGGCACGATCCACGCGTTGTGCCTGGCCCTGCTGCGCGACCATGCCGAGGCCGCGGGCCTGCGGAAAGGGTTCGGCGTGGCCGACGAGCAGTACCAGAAGGTCATCCTGGGGCGGCTGCACGTGCCGCTCGAGCAGCGGGGGTCGCTCTTGAACCGGTTCAGCCGGCATCGCGTCCAGAAGCAGGACTACGCGCTGACGCCCGACGACGCGCGCCTGTATCGCGAGTACACCACCTGGCTGGCACACCGCAACATGGTGGACTTCGACGATCTCGTGGCGAAGGCCGAGGAGCTGCTGCGCACCCGCGGGGACATCGCCGACACAATCGCCGCACGCTGGGACTATGTCCTCGTGGACGAGTTCCAGGACGTGAACCCGGTCCAGTACGACCTCTTGAAGCGCGTGGCGGCGCCGCACGGCAACTTTTTCGCCGTGGGCGACGACGAGCAATCGATCTTCACCTGGACCGGGGCGGACCCCTACGTGCTGGTGCGGTTCGGCCGCGATTACGAGATCGCCCAACCCATCGTGCTGGACAAGAACTGTCGCTCCTCGCGCCAGATCTTCGACACCGCGCGGCGCGTGCTGGCGCACAATCCCCAGCTGTTCGAGAAGCAGCTCAGCGCGGAGCGGGAGTCGCCCTACGAAGTGGGCGCGTTCGCATTCCCGGACCACGAAGATGAGGCCACGTGGCTGCTCGAGGATCTCGGGGCTGACCGCACGGCATCCGGCTTGGGTTGGGGCGACTACTCGGTGCTGTACCGCAAGCACAAGCTCGGCGAGTACCTCGAGGGACGGCTGCTCCGAGCAGGGATTCCCTGCCGGCTGGCGCGCGGTCGGTCGCTGGTGGAGGACGACGTGATCAAGTACGTGATCGCCGCGCTGCGCATCGTGCGCTCTCCCGGCGACGCTGTCGCGCTCGAGGCGTTCGCACGCTGCGTGCTCTCGCCACACTTCCTCCAGGACGTCGAGGCGGCGACGTCAGCCTCAGCCTCACCCATGCAGGACGACTTTCTCGCAGACATCCGCGCCCTCGCCCGGCGTCGCCCCGCGCAGGACCCCGACACCAAGAAACTGTGGCGGCTCGTCTTTCAGGTGGAGAACCTCCACGCCCTCACCCGATCGCACCGCGCGTTGGCGCCGCTGGTCGATGAGATCCTGTCGCAGAGCATCGGGCCGTACCGGAACGCGTTGGAGGAGCGGCACGACGAGCTTACCGATCCCGCCGACATCCCCGAGGCCGTGCGCCTCGCCGACGAGCTCGCGGCGGCGATTGCGGCGGAGCGCGACATCGTGGTTGAGCCACAGGGAGGGTTGGAGATTGGGTTGCGCGGGATGCTGATCGCGGCTGGGGTGCGGCACGTGCCATCACAGGCGGGGGTGCGGCATGCGCCGTCACAACCGAAAGAGACCTTACAGGGGAGTTACCAGCCGTTAAGACCCCGGGGCACCGCCCCAGGGTTAACCCACCCGGGCGAGACTTTGGTGAAGGCAGATGGCGGTGAGCACGGCCTCGCGCTCACGCTATTCAAGGCGCTCCAGCTGCTGCACGCCAAGGAGCTCGACACCGCGCTCGAGCGCTACGTCACGTTCGACCTGGAAACGACCGACAAGGACGTGGAGGTTTGCGAGGTGGTCGAGGTCGGGGCCGTGCGGATGGTGGGCGGCGCCATCGTGGACCGGTTTCATACGCTTGTCCAGCCGTACCGCCCCATCACACCGGGTGCAACCCGCGTGCATGGGTACACCGCCGCCGACGTGCAGCATGCGCGCTCGTTTGCCGAGGTGTGGCCCGACTTTCGGGCGTTCATCGGCGACGACGTCCTGATCGCGCACAACGGCCAGCACTTCGACATTCCCGTGCTGCGCCGGCTCGCACAGGGGCTGGACGGCGTGGAGAGCCTGGTGTTCTACGACACGCTGCCGCTCGCTCGCTCGCTCTCCCGCGACAGCGCCAAGCTCGAGGACCTGGCCCTGCGCTTCGGCATCGACGCCGGCCGGGCGCATCACGCCTTGGACGACGCGGTCACACTGGCGCGGGTGTATCGCGAGCTCGAGCGCCAGCGGGGGATTCGGGCGCGCAAGGCAGTGCTGGTCAACGTGCTCGACTATCTCGGACTGGCCTTGGCATTGGAGGGCGGCACTAAAAAGGGAGAGGGGAGAGGGGAGAGGGACGTGCTGCTCGGCGTGGCGAAGTTCTACACGCTGGGCCGATACAGCGATGCGCTGGGGTTTTACGAGGTGGAGCGTGAGCGCACCGGTGCCGCCTCGGCACCTCCTCTCGACGAGGTGATCCGGCGGCTCGGCGGGCAAACGCTCATGACACGCCTCCGGGCCGAGCCCGATCCGGCGCAGCGCTATCCCGCGGCAGTGGCCCGGCTGCGGGCGCTGATGGATGGCGATCCTTCGGCGACGCTCTCGGACAGCATCGACCGCCTGCTCGAGCGCGTGGCGCTCTCCACGTCGGACGGCATCGAGGTCGCGCCCGATCGCGTCAACCTGCTCACGCTGCATTCCACCAAGGGTCTGGAGTTTTCGCGCGTGTACATCGTGGGAGTGGAGGATTACCAGATTCCGGGCTATCGCGAGTCGAAGGAGCAGCGGCAGGCCGAGATCGAGGAGGCGCGGCGGTTGCTGTATGTGGGCATGACCAGGGCGCAGGAACGGCTGGTGCTGACACGGGTCGAGCGGCGGTTCGGGATGGAGGCGGGGGGGAGCAGTTTCCTCGAGGAAATGGGGCTGGAGGTGCTTCCCGCCGGCGTCAGCGCCGGCCCACGACCGTGATCCTCCTGTCGAGCCGGATGTCGGCGGACGAGGCCCCGACCTCTACCACAACTGGCCCGCTCTCGACCGTCCAGCGGTGGGCGTCCGGATCCCAGTACGCGAGCGCGGAGCCGGCGAGCGGGAACTCGACAGTTCGGGTCTCGCCGGGCCGGAGCGTCACCCGCCGGAAGCCCCGCAAGTCTCGTTTGGGGCGCGTCACCGCCGAGCGTGAGTACCGCACGTACAGCTGCACGACCTCGTCCCCGACACGGGTGCCCGTGTTCTTCACGTCCACCGCGACGGTGACACTCGCGTCGCCCCGGAGCGTGTCGCCGCTCGTCCGGAGGCGGCCGTACGCGAACGTCGTGTAGCTCAGGCCGTGGCCGAACGGATAGAGGGGCGTCCCGTCGAAGAAACGGTACGTACGTCCGGCCATGCGGTAGTCCTCGAAGGGTGGCAGATCGGCCACACTCTTATAGAAGGTGATCGGCAGCCGGCCGCCGGGATCGTAGTCGCCGAACAGCACGTCGGCGATGGCGGTCCCGGCGGCCTGGCCCGGATACCACGCCTCGACGATGGCGGGGACGTGCTGCTGCGCCCAGGTCACCGCGACGGCGCTCCCGCTCATCAGCACCAGCACGGTCGGTTTGCCGAGGCCCGCGATGCGCTCCAGCAGGCGCTGCTGCGCCGCGGGGAGGTCGATCCGCGTGCGATCGCCGCCCGAGAAGCCGTCGATCTGGACCCGCATCTCCTCCCCTTCGAGACGGGCCGTGAGGCCGAGACAGAGGATCACGGCGTCGGCCTGCCGGGCGACGCTCACGGCCTCCGCCTCGAGTGCCTCGACGGGGGTGGCCCAGAGCAGCTGGAGCTGCGCCTCGCCGTACGATTCTCGTCCGTCCACCCGCAACCGGTAGCGGCGCCCCGCCTCGAGCCGGAGCGGCTCGCTCTGCGCGAAGCGCGGGTCCGGAAACTCCCCGTCATGCGTCGGATAGACCGACCGGACCAGCAGGCTGTCGTCGAGATACAGCTCGAACTTGACGGTACCAACCAGTGCGAGGCGGTACGTTCCCGTGACGGGCGGCTGGAACGTGCCGGTCCAGCGGACGCCGAAGTCGTCGCCGTTCATGCCCGGGCGCGGCGCGCCGGCTGCCCAGTTGGCGTCGAGCATGGTGTCCACCCCGCGGGAAGCCGGCTCGCCCTGCATGGTGCGGCTCGCAAAGTAGGCCACGTCGAGGCCGCGCTGTCCCTGCCCGGTGGTGAAAACGGCCGCCGGCACGCTCGCGAGCACCGGGAAGCCGTCAGCGAGATCCGAGCCGAGCGCGTACAGCACGCGCGTCCGCGGTGAGACCGCCTCACGGATCCCACGCAGCGGCGTCACCGGATCGGCCGGGATCCCGTTGTAGTTGCCGAGCAGCATGCGCCATTGATCGGCGTTCGGCCCGACGACCGCGATCGTTCCGAGGTCGCGCCGCAACGGCAACAGGTGGTCCGCGTTCTTGAGCAGGACGATCGACTGCCGCGCGACCTCGAGCGCCAGCGCCCGATGGGCCGGCTGATCGAGCACCGAGATTGGAATCTGCGCCCACGGCACCCGCTCGGGCGGGTCGAACAGCCCCAGGCGGAACCGCGCGACAAACAATCGGATCAGCGACCGATCGATTTCCTGCTCGGTGATGAGCCCCCGCCGCACCGCGTCGACGAGATTGGGATATACGCGGCCGCAATCGAGGTCGGTGCCCGTGCGCACGCCCAGCGCTGCTGCCTCGGCCGCGGTCTGCACGACACGGTGCCGCAGGTACATGTCGTCGATCGCACCGCAATCGGAGACCACGTAGCCGGGGAACCGCCACTCGCCCCGGAGAATCGTTTGGAGCAGTAGATCGTTGCCGCAGGCGGGCTTGCCGTACACGCGGTTGTACGCGCACATCAGCGAGTACGCGCCGCCTTCGCGGATGGCGACCTCGAAGTGCGGCAGGTAGCTCTCCCGCAGGTCTCGCTCGCTCACCACGGCGTCGAACTCGTGCCGGAGTGGCTCCGGGCCGCTATGGACGGCGAAATGCTTCACGGTCGCGATGGTCTTCCAGTACCGGGGATCGTCGCCCTGGAGCCCGCGGATGAATGACACCGCCAGGCGCCCCGTGAGGTAGGGGTCCTCGCCGTAGGTCTCCTGCCCGCGTCCCCACCGCGGGTCGCGGAACAGGTTGATGTTGGGCGACCAGATGGTCAGGCCCTGATACCGCTGGCGCTGTCCCTGACGGACGTACTCGTGGTGCTTGGCGCGGAACTCGTCCGAGATCACCGTCGCCATACGCAAGACGAGACTGTCGTTCCACGTAGCGGCGAAGCCGATGGCCTGCGGGAACACCGTCGCGAGCCCAGAGCGCGCGACGCCGTGGAGACCCTCGTTCCACCAGTTGTATTCGGGGATTCCCAGCCGATCGATGGCAGGCGCCCGGTCGATCATCTGCGACACTTTTTCCTCGAGCGTCATGCGGCCGATGAGGTCCGCGGCCCGCTCGTCGAACGACAGCGAAAGGTTCTGCCAGGGAGCCGTCTGAGCTCGGGACGCGCCGGCGAGCGCGCCGCACAGCAGGACCACGGCAGGTATCCGCTTCACCTCCACCTCCCGGCCCAAAAAGGGGGACTCGCTTTCCCCGGCAAGAGTGATAAGCTGACCACATGTTTCCAGGATGGCAAACGGCCAGCGGCCCGTTCGCCCTCACCGGGCGCGTCGCCGTCATCACGGGCGGCTACGGTGTGCTCGGTGGGGCCATCGCCTCGGGCCTGGCGCACGCGGGAGCGGTCGTCGCGATCGTGGGTCGCCGGCGCGCCGCCGCCGACGACAAGGCCAAGAAGATCCGCGAGAGCGGAGGTGATGCCCTCCCCCTCGTGGCGGACGTCCTGGACGAGGCGCAGGTGCGCGCCGCCCGGGACGAGCTGCTCGCGGCGCGCGGGCGGGTGGACATCCTCGTCAACGCCGCGGGGGGCAACGTGGCGCGCGCCCGCAGCGACGATAAGCCGATCTTCGACGTGCCACTGGACGCGTTCGACGAGGTGCTCCGGCTCAACCTCCACGGGACCCTGGTCCCGTCGCTCGCGTTCGGGGAGGCTATGGGCCGCCAGGGCTCGGGCAGCATTGTGAACATCTCGTCGATGGCCGCGCGCCGTGTGTTGAGCGGCGTCCTGGGGTATTCCATCGCCAAGGCCGGAATCGACACGTTCACGCGCTGGCTGGCGGCAGAGCTGGCGCGCAAGTACGGCGACCGGCTCCGCGTGAACGCGGTCGCCCCGGGATTCTTCGTGGCGGAGCAGAACCGGAGCGTGCTGCTCGAGCCCGACGGCAGCCACACGGAGCGGGCCCGCGCCATCATCGCCCATACGCCCATGGGCCGGTTCGGCCGGCCCGACGAGATCGTCGGCGCCGTGCAATGGCTGTGCAGCGACGCGGCCTCGTTCGTGACCGGCGCTGTCGTGCCGGTGGACGGCGGCTTCGACGTGTCCAGCGGTGTCTAAGCTCGGGTACCGATGGACCGTGGTAGCGTTGCTGTTCGGCGCGACCACGGTCAACTATGTCGACCGCCAGGTCCTCGGCATCCTCGCCCCGACGCTTACGCGCGAGCTCGGGTGGAGGGAAACCGACTACGCCGCCATCGTGTCCTGGTTCAGCGTCGCCTACGGCGTCGGGCTGCTGGTCATGGGCCCCATCATGGACCGGATCGGCGTGCGCACCGGCTTGTCACTCGCCGTGCTGGTCTGGAGCCTGGCGTCCATGGGGCATGCGCTGGTGCGGACCGTCGCCGGCTTCGGCGTCGCGCGCGCCCTGCTGGGAGTCGGCGAGGCGGGCAACTTCCCGGCAGCCATCAAGACCGTGGCGGAGTGGTTCCCGAAGAAAGAACGGGCGCTCGCCACCGGCATCTTCAACGCCGGCAGCAACGTCGGTGTGGTGCTCGCGGCGCTCGCGGTTCCGTGGATCGCCCTCACGCTGGGCTGGCGCTGGGCGTTCCTCGCGACCGGCGCGCTCGACCTGATCTGGCTGGCCCTGTGGTTGGCTCTGTACCGCGACCCGAATCGCCAGCCACGGCTCTCGGGTGCCGAGCTGGCGTGGATCCGGAGCGACCCGGCCGAGCCGGCGGGCACCACGTCATGGCGCAGTCTGCTCGGTCGGCGCCAGACCTGGGCGTTCATCGTGGGAAAAGCGATGACCGACCCGGTGTGGCTCTTCTATCTGTTCTGGCTCCCCAAGTTCCTCGACGCGGGCTTCGGCGTGCGCCTCGCCGGCCTGGCGGCCCCGCTGGTGGTCATTTACGTGGCCGCCGACGTGGGCTCGATCACGGGTGGATGGATGTCGGGTGCGCTGATCAAACGCGGCTGGAGCGTGAACCTGGGCCGCAAGACCGCCCTGCTGGTCGCGGCGCTCTGCATCGTCCCGACCATGTTCGCGCCGGCAGCCGGCAACATGTGGGTCGCCGTCGGCCTCGTGAGCGTGGCGGCCGGCGCGCACCAGTGGTGGTCGGCCAACCTGTTCACCACGGTGAGCGACATGTTCCCCCAGCGCGCGGTCGGGTCCGTGGTCGGCATCGGAGGGTGCGCCGGCCTGTTCAGCGCGTTCGGGTTCCAGCGGGTTACGGGGGCAGTCTTGGAGAGGACGGGCGGCAACTATGCGCCGATCTTCGCGGGCCTGGGGCTCGCGTATGTCGGGGCTCTCGTCGTCATGCACCTCCTCGTGCCGCGCCTCGAGCCGGCGCTTGCGACGGGTCGGTGATAAGATCAGTTTATCACCCGTGAAGATCGCCGACATTCGAGCTACGCCAGTCTCCGTACCCCTCGTGGCCCCGCTGCGCCACGCCAACGGGTGTCATTGGGGGCGCTTCGTGCGGACCATCGTCGAGGTCGAGACGGACGACGGCCGCATCGGCCTCGGCGAGCTGGGAGGCGGGGGCGAGGCCGCCACGGCCGCCGTGCTCGGTTTGAAGCCCTATCTCGTGGGGCGCGACCCGGCGCGGCTCGAGGAGATGCGCTTCATCATCGCCAACCCCACCGCCTCGCTCTACAACCAGCGCACGCAGCTGCTCGCCGCCCTCGAGTTCGCGTGCCTCGACCTGCTGGGCCAGGAGTGGGGCGTGCCCGTGAGCGACATCCTGGGGGGGCGGCTGCGCGATCACGTGCCGTTCGCCTCGTACCTGTTCTTCCGCTACGCCAACGCCCGCGACGGCTCCGGCGAAGTCCGCACGGTGGACCACCTGGTCGCGGAGGCGCGCGCGCTCAAGCAGCAGTGCGGGTTCACGACGCACAAGCTCAAGGGCGGCGTGTTCCCGCCCCGCTACGAGCTCGACTGCTACCGCGCGCTGGCCGCGGCGCTCCCCGACGACAGCTTCCGCTTCGATCCCAACGGCGTCTGGTCAACGGAGGTGGCCGTCTGGTTCGGGCGACAGATCGAGAGCCTGAACAACGACTACCTGGAAGATCCGGTCTTCGGGCTGCACGGCATGCGCCGCGCCCGCGAGCGGATCCGGATCCCCCTGGCCACGAACACCGTCGTCGTGGGCTTCGAGCAGCTGGCCGCCAACGTGCTGCAGACCGCCGTCGACGTCATCCTCCTCGACACGACGTTCTGGGGCGGGATCCGGTCTTGCGTCAAGGCGGCGGGGATCTGCGAAGCCTTCCAGTTCGGCGTCGCGGTGCACTCCTCGGGCGAGCTGGGCGTCCAGCTGGCTACCATGCTGCACCTGGGCGCCGTGATCCCGAACCTCACCTTCGCCGCCGACGCGCACTACCACCACCTCCTCGATGACGTGGTGGTGGGCGGGAAACTGCAGTACTGCCACGGTGCGATCACCGTGCCGACGGCCCCGGGGCTCGGCGTGAAGCTCGACCGCGAGCGCATGGCGCAGTACCACGAGTTGTTCCAGCGGCTCGGGCCCTACCCGTACGACCAGGACCCGCTGCGGCCGGGCTGGGCCCCCTTGATCCCGAATACCCGCTGGGCCGATCCGGCCGACGGGCGCGTCCCGCACGTGCCGGCCTGACGCGGTCTCCCGGCATGCGACAGTCCGTGCTGTTGCGATCGTTGCTCCCGTGGTGCGTCCTGCTCATCGCCGCTGCGCCAGCCCCGCCTCCCGCGGAGGACGGGTACGACCTGTGGCTGCGCTACCGCCTCGTCGCGGACGCAGAGCGCTTGAGTGAGTATCGAGCGGCGCTGTCTCACCTGGTGGTCGAAGGCGACTCGCCCACCTTGCGCGCCACGCGCGACGAGCTGATGGTCGGGCTGCGCGGGTTGTTGGGGAGCGAGATCCGCCATGCGGACCGGATCCGGGAAGACGGCGCCGTCATTGCGGGCACGCCCGCCACCTCGCGGCTCGTTGCCGCGCTCCCGCTCTCGGACGAGCTGCGGCGCGCCGGCGCCGAGGGGTTCGTCCTCCGGGCGCTGCCCGTGGGCGGCAGGCGTGCGATCGTCATCGCCGCCAACCGCGAGGTCGGCGTGTTGTACGGTGCATTCGCCCTGCTCCGCCTGCTCCAGACGGATCGCTCGCTTCAGGCCCTGGCCGTCGTCAGCGCGCCGAAGATCGGGCTCCGCCTGCTCGACCACTGGGACAACCTGGACCGGTCGGTGGAGCGGGGATACGCCGGGCTCTCGCTCTGGAACTGGTCCCGCCTGCCCGACTCGCTGGACCCGCGCTACCGCGACTACGCCCGTGCCAATGCTTCAGTCGGGATCAATGGCACCGTGCTCACGAACGTCAACGCGAACGCCACAGTGCTGAGCCCCTCGTACCTCGCCAAGGTGGCCGCGCTCGCCGGCGTGTTCCGTCCGTACGGCATCCGGGTGTACCTCACGGCGCGCTTCAGCGCACCGATCGAGTTGGGCGGGCTGCCTACGGCCGACCCGCTCGACCCGACCGTCCGCGCGTGGTGGCGGCACAAGGTGGACGAGATCTACGGCCTGGTCCCCGACTTCGGCGGATTTCTCGTGAAGGCGAACTCGGAGGGACAACCGGGACCCCAGGACTACGGGCGCACCCATGCCGACGGCGCCAACATGCTCGCCGAAGCGCTGGCGCCGCACGGGGGCGTGGTGATGTGGCGGGCTTTCGTCTACCGCAACGAGGTGCCCACGGACCGCGTGCGCCAGGCGTACGACGAATTCACGCCGCAGGACGGGGCGTTCCGGGAAAACGTGCTGATCCAGGTCAAGAACGGACCGCTCGACTTCCAGCCGCGCGAGCCGTTCCACCCGCTGTTCGGCGCCATGCCCCGGACTCCGCTGATGCTCGAGCTCCAGATCACCAAGGAGTACCTGGGCCAGGACACGCACCTGGTGTTCCTGGGCCCGCTCT
>Ga0193721_1000417_pt1 | contig 12105 bp, 11 predicted proteins | sample U2s2metaG_FD_145078 | JGI IMG/M metagenome (GOLD analysis project Ga0193721, IMG submission 145078) | Soil microbial communities from a riparian zone of the East river system, Colorado, United States - U2s2 | ecosystem: Environmental > Terrestrial > Soil > Riparian zone | place: USA: East River...
ATTAGATAGTAATACATTATACCTAACAAACGCCTTTATGGACACTGGTATTTTTGATAATGCTTGCGAGTAATAGATGCTACGGATAACATCCTATTTGTATTATAAAATTGGATCTTTGGTAAAATCGGACTATATCATGGAATGACCATTCCTAAGTTACATGTCGGACATATGGCATTTCAAAAGCCTCTGGTCGCCCAAATCCAGCAGTGGTTCCATGTCATAGTGCAGTCAGGGATACGCTTTTAGAACTGCAATGAAAATTAAACTGCTAAGAATGGAGGTTGGTGCACAGAATATCTTCAAAAAAAGTTAAAAAATGAGTAGGACGCTAGCGTGACTTTGACTGTTTTACAAGATCTCGCAGATGAGCCAATGACCTGACCTGCCCTCCATTAACCTTTTTGTAAAGTGACCAATATATCTCTCGATTTATGTCGTTCCTATCCTTTTGTACCTTTAGATGATATCTCATTGACCTTACCTTAGCTACGTACAATTCTTTCTTTCCAGTTCTCGCTGTCTTTTTCCCTTTCTTGGAACCTACTCCTGTTCCATGCTTTCGTCTAATGACTCGTTTAGCTTCAGCACGTCCCCTAGATGTACCTTTAATCTTAGTTGTCCAAATAGATCCATTCTTTATCAAAGAACGTATATTTTCCCTGGTAATAGAATCAGCAACATCATCCAGTTTGTCGGGCTCAAATCTTATTCTATTGGCGCCCACGCCTAAAATTCTTCCAATTAATTCTCTTTTTTTCCGTATATTTACCACCATTAAGCTTTTTCCTCCGTTAATTCATTCTCGCGTTCTTCCTTCTTTTCCTCATCTTCTTTCTTCGGATGAGCTAACTTGCCAGCATTTAGCACCTTAATACCGAGACTTGTAGCCTTGGCGACAATTTGCTCTCTTTTTCTTCTTCCTACCGTATGCCCCATTCGGGCAGCATCTTTCTTTGGATCTAATTTCATAAGATCGTTGATATTGAAAATTAAATTATCTGTATATCCTGATGGATGCAGACCTCTAGATACTCTAGGACCGCGATACCCAATCTTTACAATTTGTGGTACACCAGATACTTGCCTTCTCATTTTATTGTCTTTTCCTTTAGGTCTTCTCCAGCTCTCTGCTAAACGGTCGTATCTCCAGCTCTCCTGTCTCACAAATTTTGGTCTTTTGTCAGAGATTTTCTTTCGTGCAAGGAGTAACTCTTTATTGATTACCATAATTGTATTGAATAAAGAGCAAATACGTTTTAAATAAATATGTTTCCTACAAATTGTTATGATACTCGCATGAAATGACATGAGTTAGCCATTAGGAAGCCGATGTTCCAATAATCATTCTCCAATAAAAAAATATAATCCTTTGAAAAATGACCAATCCTTCCAAAATTTATAGTCATATTATTATTATATGATAGACTACAATTAAAAATCCTGATTTCGCATCTTGTAATAGCAGAAAGGTTAATAATTTCCAACACCAAATCAAGAGATAATGAAAAAATATGAATTACCTTCCTTGCCTTATGCATACGATGCACTAGAACCTCATATCTCAAAGGAAATCATGACGTTGCATCACGATAAACATCATCTGGCATACGTAAATGGTGCAAATACCGCACTTGAAAAATTAGAAAATGGTAGAAAAAGTAGCTTTCAAGGTGTAGATGTTAAAGCTATTGAAAGAGACCTGTCCTTTCACTATGCTGGACACGCGTTACATTCTATGTTTTGGCCTAACATGAAAGCTGGTGGGGGCGGAGGAAAACCAGGTAGTGCATTAGGTGATATGGTAAACAAGGACTTTGGAAGTTATGATGCATTCAAGATTCAATTTACAGAAGCTGCCAAAACTGTAGAAGGAATAGGCTGGTCTATCCTTGCTTACGATCCGCTATCCGATCAGTTGTTGACCTTTGGTGCAGAGAAACACAATTTGCTAATAGGTCCTGGTACTGTGCCTTTACTAGTCTGCGATGTATGGGAACATGCCTACTACCTACAATACAAAAATGATAAAGCAAGTTACGTCAATGCATGGTGGAATGTTGTGAATTGGGATGACGCTTCAAAACGGTTGGACAAAATAAAGCGATAAAAAACTGGTTTTTCCTCTACATTTTTTATTGTTAGAGTCCAATTATTAGACATTTTAAAGCCATCGTGTTAACTTAGGCGGTGATTGTGCTAGTTGGTATTGGTGGTAAGCCTTTAAATCCTTGATGTTTTAAAGCATAAGTGCACATTTTCTTGTCTTGCTTCCATACAATCATAAATAATAACATCCCTTCAGCTATCTCCATATATTATAACAACCTAGATCTCCTATGTTTTTTTGGAGAGAAGGCCTGAAATGGTATCAATAAGAACTCCACCCCAATGGGGGATCGAGCCTGTTCCTTCAAAACTCAGAATACTGAAAGGAAGGGAATATTTTATACTATGGTCAAGTCTTGGAGTAGGACTACTAGTTTTCTCTGCCGGGTCATTTCTTGCTTCTGCCAGTTTTGTTGATGCTATTCTTGCAATAATAATTGGATCTATTATAGGCTCCTTCCTCCTTGCCTGCGCAGGAAAGATTGGAAGCGATCATGCAATACCATCCTTGGTAAGCATGAGGCCGGCCTTTGGTATTCAGGGGTCATATATTCCAGCTGCACTAAATGTAATGCAACTCATTGGATGGACAATATTTGAAATCATGATAATGTCAAGAGCTGCAGAAATGTTGACGGGCGGCATCGTTCCATATCATTTTTGGACATTGATTATAGGCTCTTTTGTGGCTCTCCTTGGCATTGCTGGACCACTTGCCGTAATAAAAAAGTGGATCGCAAAGTTTTCTATATGGATAGTATATGTTTCCACAGCCATAATTATAATTCATCTTGTAATGTCTGGAAACCTTTCAAAATTGGTTTTATCCCATGGCAATGGGATGTCCTTCTTCTTGGCGCTTGATATTGTTATAGCTATGCCGATATCATGGATGCCTCTTGCATCTGATTACAACAGATTTGCAAAGGACAGCAAGAGTGCTTTTAATGGTACCTTCGTAGGTTTTGCAGTAACCAATATATTGTTTTATTTTGCAGGAGTGCTTCTTGGCAATTCTGATCTCATTGCAATAATTACCGCAATACAATCAATATTCTTCGGATTTCTTCTGCTCGTACTTCTTACAGACGAGGCAGATAACGCATTTGCTGATGTCTATTCTGCTGCTGTATCTGCTCAAAATATTGTTCATAATATTGATCAACGCTATTTGATAATTGCATTTACGGTCGTTAGCACTATTCTTGCAACCTTAGTCCCTGTCTCAGAGTACGAAACCTTCATTCTTTTGATCGGTGCAGTATTCGTACCATTATTTGGAGTACTTCTTTCAGACTATTACATTGTGAAGCATCGCAAGTATTCGGAGAATATGATGTACGGCAAAGGTGTTTTAAGATTTGGGTTCCCTGCTATCATTTCATGGCTATTTGGTGTATTACTGTACTACCTTTTATCTTCACTATCTCCCATTTACATCCCTCAGTGGCCAGCTATTGGTGCAACTATTCCAAGCTTTGTCGGATCCTCATTGCTTTATCTTGGAATAATGTATAAAAATAAGATTGCATTTTTGAAAAAAATCAAGAGTACCTAACAAATGTGCTCTTTCGTTAATCTTTGTTATTCCCATTCCTTTTTCTGCTCATAGGTGTTGTGAAGATCTATGAAAGCTCGATGTATGAGTTAACCCCTGTGGAAATAAGAACAGTCAGCTTATCTTCAATAGCTGACCATATCCTATAAAGTAGATCCCATGTTACAATAGAATTCAGATGCAAGCTGCTTTCCTGACCATATAGGTTTGAAGCGATTAAATTATTAATTAAAAAAGCGAGAATGAAATTAACTCTCTATTCTTTTGCTTCGATGAAAATATTGTTTGGCTGGCCGTTATTACATACAAAGCACTTAATGTCAACATGCTCGTTGCATGCATTATACACCAAAGTTTAGAGTATATCTATAGAGAAGGAACTCTCAATTCATGTTTACATTGAACTAAAGATATTCGAAACCCATTTAGAATTTGGGAATTTCCTTTTATAGTGTACTATATCACTATAGTCTGTTGCCAGTCGAGAAAAGATACCTCAAGCTAATCTTGCTGATAGCTCTAGCCGCAGGTATTTTCGGAATTTCCTTGTCTATCTTGTTTGCTTCTTTTGCATTTCTTTTATTTTCTTTACCAAATTTGAGTTTGGCAGCATTTTTTAGTTACAAATATTTGACATACAACAAGACTTTAGGAACATCTACTGACAGGAGAAGGGGAAAAAAAATATAAATTCTCAGTTCTTGTCCTTTATCTCACCAGATCACTAATCTACGACTAGATTAATCATTACAACAAAGGGCTTTTTGGAAAAGTCTTTAAATTGCTTCCACGTTAATTTAAAACCTAGTAGTATTCGGCTCTCTCATAACACTCGTTTATTCATAAGTATAGGATAGTACTGATTAGGTATATAGAGTAAAAGGGAGCTACATATATCTGGATAGATAGGTAGCTATTTCTGCTATAGATCAGAAGAAGGTTAGATAACCATTGAACTCTTTAAAGAAAAAACAATCTACTTAAATCTTATAAATAGCAAATCCTTAGACCCTATTTAATTACAAACCTATCTAAGATACTGACTATAGTTTTATCTATCCCTTTTTTTGAATTATTTAACCGTGAATTATTTTGTATTTTCATAGCTTAACTAAAATAGCACAATAAGTCTCTTAACGCAGATAAATCAACAAAATGAAATAATCATAAGAATCATGAAGAACAAGACCTTAGTAATCGTAGCGATTGTAGCAACAACTGCATTGTTAATTGGTGCAGCAGTAATCAGCCAAGACGCCTTTGCTTGCAGAAAAAACAAAGGTGATAGTAGCAAACACCAGACAGGCTCTCAAGCTTGCATCAATCAAAATGCTAGATGCCAAAACCTCTTTGGCCAAATAATCGGTCAAGATCAAGCCGCAAATATCATAGGTTACCAGCCATAACCTGACAATTAGAAACAAAGAATGGGAATCTAGACGGAAACCCATCTAACTTTTTTTAAAGAAACTAGACACAAGCCTTTATCAAAATAAATATAGAAAAACCGATCGTTATAGTCAATGAATATCATTTTCTTATTATAGCAAAAAGCAACTGGTTCAACTGGTGTTATGTTACTTTATCGAACAGTTGAATGAATAGTCTTTCTTTATACTATTGATTATTAGGTACGATGAAATAGCGAGTGAGGAAATGCTAATTATAATAAACAACGGTTGAAAAGGAGATAATAATGCCATTGAAGCTGATATAGCACTGGTACCGGATATCCCTAGAGTTATGCCCACTAGTGTTGAAAAGAAGGTTCCTGCACATATTGGGCAAGCAGTGAAAAGGCCTGTAATGGCACCGCCACCGGCTCCGCCAAAATATGATCTGGTCCTACGTTTATGGCCTTTTTTGAACCCATACAAGGCAAATGTAATATTTAGACTTACGAGTGTTGATAGGACTACAGCAAGTGCTAAATTAATCGGAATGATAAAAATAATTAAATTGTCAGACAGGTATGCAGTAAACGTTGGAACGAAACCTGGTAAGTTGCAACAAGGAGTAATTATCCACGATGGAATAATTACATCATAGAGACGTGAAAACGAGACATCTGGTCTAAATATTATCATTTGAGAAATAAGGCTGAATAATAAGGCATAGCCAACTAAGATGACAAGAAATATTCGCAAGTATTTTTTTTCCAAGATAATATTTACGATTATTGACGAGTATGCTTCAATACTTCTCTTTTTAATAAGGTCGTTGATTGATTCAGTTCTCTTTTTTTCCGACACGAATATACGGTATATACCGAAGCCTAGTGCAGCAAACGATCCGACAAAAGATACAAGAACAGCCATGCCTAGATCTGTTTTCAGTTGAATAATTTTAGAGGAAGAAACGAAAGAGTCGTGGTGGATAAGATTGCTATACAATAAAAAAATTCCAATAATGGCACATATAGAAAAGAGTGAAATCCTGATACCACTATTTCTAATGGCAATACGCTCTTGTTCTTTTTGATGAAGATCGACTTTTTCCCGATCGACTTTAGACATCTTATTGTATAACACCTATTTTGTATTCTTGAATATATACAAGTTATTAATGTTCAGACTTGTTCTAACTCATCTAATCGGTCCCTCAATAGCTTGTGCCTCATTCCTGCAATCATCATAGATGAGATTTATTCTTTCGTCAGGATACTAGGTGCAATAATGAAATAAGGAACAAGTAGATCAACTAAATCTCGACTCTTCTCTCTTATAATTATGCAATACCGCTGAGCGATTACTGCGATCATTATATTGGCTGGTTTCACAATCAATGGAATATAACATTGATATAATGTCATTCATTTACAGCAACATACAGTCGTGCTGAAATCAACATTTTACATAGCTGTCGATATTTTTATGCCTTATTCATTTATTACTCTGATGTTATAATTTAAATGACTAGTAACTAATCCGTAGAATTACGAGCTTTTATTATTGTCATGGTGCACTCAACTCTTTCAAAGGATGCATTAATATAATCACTGCTAACCTAATTCCTGAATTTCCTTTTCTTGTTCAGGATTGTAAACTACTAATATCTATGAAATAAAACCTTCAACCTTCATAGTATCAAAATCTGTCCAGATGTTATTTCCTGTAAAGATGAAAACCTGAAAGTGAAGATGGGGTATATATGTAAAACCCGTGGTCCCTACATTAGCTATCTCTTGTCCTGCAGAAACTATTTGACCTACACTCACCTTTGAGCTCGCGAATGCCAGGTGATCGTATCTTGTATATTCCCCATTTGGGTGCATGATTGCAATAAAATTGGTATAGCCCCAATAGATAGGATCAGGACCACCAATGTTAGAATCATCCTTTACAAAGGTCACCGTTCCGTTAGCCGCAGCAACTACTGTCGTACCTTCTGGAACAATGAAATCTATTGCATGTCGTAATTTGCCCCTATGTGCAGGAGATGAGGTCCTGTCTATTCTTTTTAAAGAATCTTTTGGTACAGGAAGTCTATAGGTATTGGCAGCAATCATACGAAGCTTATTCCTTGATGGCTTTCAAGCTTTAAGAGGGTTATATACACTTGAGTCAGATTCATGCTGAATGCTATTAGGTCAGCTAAGGTCTTAGACCTTGAAAAAGAGAGATCCCATTTCATAGATATACAAGCAGTTTTATCTGAGTTCAAGGCTATAAGATTTACAAAGGCGAAAAAATTTAGCTCAATGCTGGTAGGATCGCTGCTCACATGGCATCATATTTACTTTTAGTATGTAATCATTATAGAACATTGTTTTATTGCAAAACCGGTCGAGATGAAGGATCTGGTAAAACAGGCGAACAAAATAATCGGTATGGTTACATTCAAAAACATAAGATCATCCATCGTTACATGGGGAAGAAGGAAAAAGTTATACTCATGCCATTCATATATCATAGGTGAGATGACATAAGTTAAGCAGATCCTCTGATGCCCTTAGATCTTGGCTGCCACTAGGTGCTGCAGCGGCCGCGATCTCATTTGTAATTACATTTGTATTACATGTTCCGCTGGCGCAGACTGTTGCCGCGTCTGCTCTTGCCGGGATCATGGTTTTTAGTGGTTTGCTATTTAGATCCTTTGGCAGGGATGCAAAAAAGTATCAAAACTCGGAATCCCCAGAATAGTAAGTTGTCCCTAGGACTATTTTTTAAATCCCAAAATATTCGACATTTGTGTGATCAAATGGTACTAGCAATTTTGTCATTGTATTTTCTTCCGATTATTTTTTTTACTGTGTCAATGCGCTTCACGGTGTCAATTTATTCAATGCTTGTAGTATATTTGTTATGCGAATTACGCTCCAGAACATGTCGCAAGGTCAAAAAGCTGAAATTTCCATGCGGTCTCACCATAAAGGCGCTGGTAAAAATAAGAAACTGAGAGTAGAGATTAGTTGTTAGGTAAGATGATACTTCCTGGTGAAGACTTAGTTATTAATGCCATTGAAAAAGGTTAGTAAAAGTACCCTAAATATCTAGCGAAAGAATGTTACAATATCAACTTTTTCGATCGTTTCAGACTTATGGTCTCAGGGTTATATTTCATGTTATAATTAATGATACAGGTAATGTACTTACTAACATCTCACAGTGCAAGTTCATGAAACTCAGTTCAATCACATTTAATGAACAAATATTAAACGAACAAAACAGGAACTAGTTTCTTGATGTAATGTAATGTTGCGGCAATTAGATGATATCTTCGATAAACGCGTCTGTACTACAGCATCAGAATAATGATATTGTAAGTCACACTATGTTCACTAATAAGAATGATATTCTATTTTATGACCTCGTAACTCTTTAAGTGTTGAAAACAGTTTTTGACACTTCTCGCATTTCCATTGGTTAGCTCTCGCCTGTTCATAACTAGGATACGTGGCTTCTTTACTTTCGTATTTCTTTGTCCTGAAATTGTAGACGGAGGGATTAAAGTTAACTTTGTATTTTAGCTTAGTTACATCTATCACATACCTAGTAATCATGCGGTCCTATTAAAAATACTATGTCGGTTTTTCAAGTAAAATTATTTGATAAAAAAGATATGGTTCTTTTTTTACCTAGATGAACCAATCTGTCTATGGGCATCGCCGACATATGTTAGTACGATCCAGATATATCTCATGGCGGCGGAAGCAAAAAAAATTCATAAAGGCTAAGTTTACCAACTATTTAGCAATCGTGCAAAAGACTAAGTTAACGTGAGAGGGGTTGCGCGTAAATCTTAATCTAAAGAGCGCCCTGACTTGTATAATATTTTCTGTATCTTGCAATCACCTTTGTAATACTTTCTTATAGGAGAGAAATGCCGATCAAAGACCTATTCTATTGTTATGATAAACATCGTTGTTACCAATATATAGTAAAGGCTAGACATATTATTGGTAAGGTAATAACACAATTGCATGAGACAGTGCTGGAACGAATATTAAAGTCATTGATCGAAGAAAAGGCCATAGTTAGACTTTTAAAGACAATTGAAAAGAACAACTCTAATGACATGGCATATGCAGACCACCTAAAACAAAAACAGTTAAAGAAAACCCGAACCCCTTGTAGTTGTATCTCAGATCTGTCGCTCAATTAAAAAATTGTCAATAATACAGGGATAAAATATTCATAAATATCTTTACTGCTAACTATACGAGCTGTTCTTAAAGAAATAATTTCTTTTACGTCCTTAACCACAGTCGGTCAATGGCAAATCCTAATTTCACCTTGAGTATATTTTCAATCCAATGAGTAAGTCTAATAATGTTACGCTCAAATCAATGAAGTCAACCATTAAGGCACTTTTAGGCATTCGATATATGGAGGAGAGAAAAATTCTAGTAAACTATAGACTACTGCCCAAAAATTACCCACCATATAAATAGCTCAAAACAGTTTTATCTATTTCCATTTCATGATAATCATTTGAAGAATATAAATTTCGTGATCCTAGGGGACAACAATATTGCAAATGAGCTAGGCAAGAAGGGTACCACGAGTGACATAGCAATCTATGACCGGAAGACATCACACTCTATATTTACATGGGCTTTGCCTCTTACATTTCCTGACAAAGTACAGACTCTGATGCAAGTAGTGAATCTCGCAGAATATGCTATACTTAATGTGACAAAAATAGATAGGCACCTGGGTGAACAGATTATTGCATTAGATTCTGTACAATTTAGAGATGGCTTCATTGTTCATTCGCATGACATAGATGAAGCAGATCTAAAATCGATAACTAGGAATACTTCAGTCTCAAATTTCAAATTCGTTGATGATGTTGCGCAACTAAAAAATGAAATAAGTATACTTGAACCAAAACCTAATGAAGGTCCCCTAATGATTCCTATTGATCATGCTTTCGACGTAAAGGGTGTAGGTACGGTCGTATTAGGTGTTATGAAACAGGGGTCAGTCAGAGTCCATGACCAGCTCAAAATCTTACCAGATGGAATGGATATTATTATAAAATCAATTCAAGTGCATGACGATCCTGTAAATGAATCTAAAAGTCCTGCCAGGGTTGGGCTGGCTCTTAAAGGAATTGATGTTGAAAGGATTTCAAGAGGAGACGTTTTGTCCTTGCCGGGTTATTTGAAGCTGTCCGACGGAGTAATAACAGTAAAGTTTAAAAAGAATTCTTACTACAAAGCCGACCTAGCAGAAAATCAAAGTTACTTGATATCAATAGGATTACAAATAAAACCAATAAAAGTAAGGCTCATAAACGAGGATGAAATTGAAATAATTCCCGAGAATCCTTTTGTGTACTTCCCAGGACAGAAATTCGCAATTTTAAAACCTGACAGTAGTGGAACGAGAATAATTGGACGAGGAGGATTCATCGAATAACCATTATGCATCAGAACACATAGAGCTGAAGCTATCTAGGCTTATGAACACAAACTATGGAACCAACAAAGGTTGATATCTCCTAGATATAACTACCCCTTAGTAGTAATAATTTTTCATAGTCTATTAGAGAATAGCAATAAATTGATGATTTCCGTTATGAATATTAAGGTAGTAAAAGGAATGAAATGTTTTAATTGCTATTCTGAATTTCTTCCTACAATATCAAAACCTATCTGTAAAAAATGCTGTTTTTGTCATTATTGCAGAGACTTCACATGTTTTCATCATGATCTGGAATCGCCTACAAAGGTCTAAATGAAACGCAGCTAAAGTATTAGCAAGAAGGATTTAAGTGAACTCCAATAAACAAAAAAAATAAAGTAGTAAGGGGTAATTTTTCTTTCACCCCTTCATTAGGCGGTGATTTGGTACCCTGAAAGAAATTTACCCCCTTAGTAATAGAGAATTATTTGTAGAACAGAACCTAGACTTTATTCTGGGCCATTTCCAAAATCCTCTCTTCCCAAGAAGAATTATGACTAAGAGGCTTGGATACCAGAAGGAAGTGCTGGATAAACAATCGTTATTAAGATATTTCAGATCTTCAAACTATGAAGATTGCAGGGTCAACGCCTATCCTTCATTTACTAACTTTCATGGCATTAACAGAACTCCACCAAGTTTCATAATCATAGACCTTGATCTCAAAGATTTTGGTTATTCAAAGTACAAATTAGATGAGGCATTAAACAATGCATCAAAGAGAATTAAAGATGTACTTGGCGGATATCCAACAGTTTTATGGACTGGAAATGGCTATCATATTTATCAACCACTTGAAGGATTTGTCCTAGAAGAAATTGATATATTTGCTGAATTTGTCGCCCCAAATGGAAAAGATCTAACTAGTAAGTTTATGGAATTTTCGGAGGATTTTTTAACTAGTAGAAGAGGAGATCCTCAACATAATCCTACAGTTAACTCGTGTCTTGTTAGAATACCAGGGACCATAAACTCAAAGTGCAAAGAAGAAGTGAAGGTCATACAAAAATGGGATGGACATAGACCCCCAATAAACTACCTACTCCGTGATTTTAGAAGAGGGCTCATAAATGAAAAGGTTGAGAAGCAGAAATTATCGTCAAAAGAGAAGGGTAGAAGAAAAAGGGATGGCCCGAGCGTATCTCGTAATACAACAATTCCGTGGATTGAGAAACTACTACAAATCCCTGTAGACGACTATCGCAAATTTGCAATATGGCGTATACTGGCTCCATACCTTATTAATATTAAAGGGTCCTCAAATGAGGACGCTTTCACGATGATAAAGGATTGGCTAAATAAATGCAATTCTTTAAGACAAATAGACTTTAATCCAAATTACGTTGTTAAATACAATATTAATAGCGCAAAGAAAGCTGGTTATCTTCCTATAAGTTTGGATAAACTAAAGATGGAAAATAGCCGTCTGCATAACTTAGTGACCCACAGTTAGATAGGGGTAAATTATGGTCTTGTTACCTAAATCTCTAGCCGGTACCCGCACACCATCTGCATGTCAGACCC
>Ga0193721_1000419_pt1 | contig 12079 bp, 8 predicted proteins | sample U2s2metaG_FD_145078 | JGI IMG/M metagenome (GOLD analysis project Ga0193721, IMG submission 145078) | Soil microbial communities from a riparian zone of the East river system, Colorado, United States - U2s2 | ecosystem: Environmental > Terrestrial > Soil > Riparian zone | place: USA: East River...
TGATCAGGACGTATTTCATTTCAGAGGGCAGAGAAGGTTGAAGAAGCCATACCGGACAAACATTTCCGCTGTTGCAGGAAAATTCTTACTCATTACTGGCCAGGAGCAATCCGTTCAGCCGTTTTGTTCGCCGAGCTTTCTTTGGCCCTGCCCCACTTCCACGTTTTTACCTTTTTAGCTTTTCTTTCGCCGCTTTTGTTAAGATAGCGCTGGGAGTCGTGAGTCGCGCTCGCTGTCGGCAGCGGTTGTCCGGTCACGAGTGGGTGTGGATAGGTGTAAGGCGTGTAGCCAGGCATGGGAGTATCGTCGTAAAAATCTCGACCCGCTAAAAGGATAGCTGCTGAAGACGCGGACGGGATGAAGTTTATGTGCTTTCCACTAGGAGAATGTATGTTGTTCCAGGAGTAGCATGGTTCCAATTCCTGATGCGGCCAGGTCACCGTCCCGGTTTCGCTATTGATTGGCCGGTTGCCCGTTATCAAATCGCCTCGGCCGCGGCCCGCCTGGTCCAACGAGACCAGAACCTTATGAATCTGGTATGAGTCGCCTGATCTCCATGTAACATAAGGTGATCCATTCGGACTGTAAAATCTCATCGTTAAGGTATTATTGTTATTGGATATGATCTGACCAATAAAACTATCTGAGACACGTTTTGCCGTATAATTAACCCACTGATTCGTCGTCCAATTTTTAGAGGTGTCCATAAGAGTCATCGCCCCAGAAGGCGTGTTCTCACTTCCACTTGTGACTGTTCCGCTGTCAAACAGATACGGAGAATGTCCCTCAACGTAAGTGCCGTCCGCCTTGGCTACATTCATGTCAAAAGGATTGTCCCCGCTAGAGCCAAGCCACGGAGAGCCTGCCCAGCGGTAAAACAAACGATACGTTTGTAATCCAAAGCCCCTGGGAGGATTCCCGACAAAAGTATTGTCGTGAGCGATTAGAGAGCCAGTTCGTATGCCATCAAGTGTCGTAGTGTAATTCCAATGGTAATCGTTATTGTATATCTCCTGTGCTCGACCTCCACGGTCTCTGCTCAACTCGGTTCCGTGGGCTAATATCTCGACGTTAAACAGGTGGCAATGTCTCACCACGAATTTACAACCAATAGCCCCGTCCACGCCTCCGTTTCCGCTGAAGTCCCCCCCTGTACTGTTATCTATCCAGCAATCTTCTATGAAGAAGAAATCGCTGCTTCCGTAACCTGCTGGTTGTGCAAACTCTAAATCTCCAAATCCCGTTCCATTAAAAAATTTCCATCCTTGGCATTGGGATCGAGGGGTAGTGAATACGAGATGATCTGACACACCGCGAATCGTCTGGAACACCCCGATAGTAGGCTGGTGGTTGAGCGAGATAAAATGACAGTGATCTATCCGCACCTGAGTAGAAGTCCCGCTAATACGTATCGCACCGTTAAACATCATTGTGGGACGACTTCCTTCAACACCAGTAAAGGTGAGTCCGGTGATACGAAGCGACTGACCTGCGTTCGTTGTGCAATGAAAGAATCCCTGTCCTCCCGGAGCATCAACTATATTATCTACCAAAATAGTTTGATCATTGGCTGTACCATTATCTGAATTGGTAGTCGTCTGTCCAGAAATGGTAATTCCCTTGGTGATCCGCACACTGGAAGTCCATGAGGCTGTTCCAGCCGGAACCATTACCGTGTCGCCGTCCGCTGCAGAGGCTATGGCTCTCCTAACATCAGGAAGAGAAGGGCTCGCAGCGTTAATGACTGCGCCTTGAGCCGCGCTGGAAGCGACCAAAAGCAGTGCCACGAAGAGCGAAGTCAGAACGGGATTCTGTGCTAACCTAAATGGCGAATCAGTAGGCCGATGGCGTTTCGGGCCAAGAGCAGCGCTCATGTGACAGTTACCCTTCGACATGAGCGAATTCCATGTCCCTTTCGGATCTGTCAACCCCGACAGGTGATTCTGCCACGGTGAGGTAAGTTCGTGGGTAGTCTAATGCGATGAGATAGAAAACAAACCAGATAGGATTTAACGTTTTGAAGGCTGCTTCCGTCCAGTTGTACAGTATTACCGCCGCGAGGAAGCCCAATCGATATCGGCCCCATTCAAAATTTCGAAAAAGCTCGAGGTGTATTTTCCGGAATGTCGCAACAAACAGTCCAAGGAGGAGGAAAACCCCGATTGATCCCAACGTCAGGTAAGTTTCCAAGTAGCCATTATGGGCCTGGTTTGGGATGAAGTAGAAAACTCCCTTCAGCTGCTCTGGCCTTTTCCCCAACCAGAAGCTTTCGAATCCCGTTCCAAGAATCGGATTCGTATCCAACTTTAGGAGCTCTGTCCAAAGCACTGTTCTTCCGGATAGGCCGGAACCTCTTCCCAGACCCTCGGAAAAGCGCCCTGAAATACCAAATGTAAGCTCTGCTATGATCAACAGAACCAGCGCCGCCAACATGTAGGTCCCAATAAACCTCTTATCTATGGACCGAATGCCGACAAACACGATGACCAATGCCCCAATAAACAAAGATGTAACAGCGGTGGCACTGTGCGCCTGCGAGAAGAGCCACCAGATACCGATCAAAAATCCGGCGATCAGCCAAAGCTCGTTTCGTCTCGAGGTGCTCCGCTCAGTTTTCCAGGTTTGGAGCAAATACCAGAAGAAAAAGAACCCCAGAATCAGGCAGTCGGCGCCGAGCGCGTTCTTATCTGTGGTAATCCCTGTGTTTATCGCGAAGCCACTCCACGGCTCGAAAGCCCGTCCCAATTCAGGATAGTATTTGATAAACAGAATGGAGACAGGCACGACCACATAAGCGCATCGTTTCATCAGCCTTATTACCGCTTCTTTAGGATTCGGTTCGGTCAGGACGATGAGCGCCATGATCGGGTGGCCGAGGATTTTGATCCATCGCTTAAAAGCCACGAAAGGAAAATCAGACCAAATAATGGAAATCAAACAATACAGGAGAAATATTGTGAGCCATTGATTGTTCCCAACAATTTCTGAAAGACGAACTCCCCTGTTACTAAGGACATAAAGGGCCGCCGCAATCAAGATAAGGAAAAACCAGGCGTCCAACGGACTTCCTTCTTCCACTGAAGTAGCGCCACTTACTGGCAAGCCGAAGATGTTGAGCCATAAGGAGAGACCTCTTGAGCAAGTGATTACAAACCAGATGAGTGGAAGCCAGAGGGCGCCGCTAACATCAGGCCTTTCCCGAACGTCCCGCCTGAAAAGGAAAATAATGAAGGCGACCGTAAGGCAGGACGCGACACTTGGAGGCAGCTGGAGGTGGATGCCCATAAATCAGGCTTCGTTAAAAAGGTAACCGGTTACAATTGTTACTTGAAGTCTCGACGACACAGAACGCATGCAACGCTTGCCACACCAACAAGATTTTGGAGCCGGAAAGGATCGAACTTTCATCTTACGTTTAACCGTGACGCTCTCCCAATTGAGCTACCGCCCCACATGTTTTGCAGTTTTAGAAAGGCTGTCAGTGTCACAATTTTCGAGGTGCCACTTTAATTTCTCGGAACTAGTGAGTAATAGGCTTCGGAGATCAAGGACGCTCTGCAAATTGAATCACTTTCGCCGAGATGCTATCCGGTTCTTGAAATTCTTTAAAGAAACCGCCGATACACTCAACGGTGTGAGTAATCATCTCTTTCGTCATCTCCGGATAGACCGGCAGAGATAAGATGCGTGATTGATTAAAGCAGGCGACGGGAAAGTCTCTTGGAACGTGGCCGAGATGAGCATACGCGGGATAAAATGGCAGTGCCTTCGGGTAGTTCAAAACAGTCGAGACACCTGCTCGGGTAAGATATTCTCTCAAAGAATCCCGGTTTTCGGTGCGAATCACATAGAGATGATAAACGTGATCGCGGCCGGGCCCCACTCTCGGTGTAATAACGTCGCCCACGTCTTCGAGAAGCTCATCATAAGACGAGGCAACACAGCGTCGTGCCTCAGTCCACGTAGATAAATAAGGCAATTTTGCATTTAGGATGGCCGCCTGCAGACCATCCAGCCGGCTGTTAATCCCTTCCATGGTATGATCGCCGTTTCCGCCGTGCCGGGCGAATATCGTCATCCACTCGGCAAGTCGATCGTCATTAGTCACAACGCATCCGGCGTCGCCGTAGGCGCCGAGGTTTTTACCCGGGCAAAACGAAAACGTCGCAGCGTCTCCAAAAGTTCCAACGTATTGCCCCCTGTATCTGGCAAGATGCGCCTGGCTACAATCCTCCATGACCCAAAGATTATGCCTTCTGGCGATCGCCATGATCGCATCCATATCGGCCGGCTGCCCGTAAAGATGGACTGGAATAATGCCCACTGTGGCGGGGGTGATCTTTCGCTGGATATCGTCGGGATCGATCGTGAACGTTTCCTCATCTGTGTCGCAGAATACGACCCGGCCTCCCGCCTGCGTGATTGTTTCCGATGTTGAGATCGAGGAATGTGCCGACGTGATGACCTCGTCGCCGGCCTTTACACGAAGTCCCCTTAGGGCGATGTAAATCGCGTCTGTTCCGTTCGCACAAGAGATACAACGCTTCACACCAAGCGCGCTCGCCCATGCCTGCTCAAAGGCGTCCACGTGCCGTCCGCCAATGTAAGCCGACTCTGCGATGACTTCGGCAATCGCGCGGTCGATCTCTTGTTTGATCGTCAGGTACTGCGCGTACAGATCAACAATCGGAATTGTCATGGGTAGAGAACGGGTGGCGAAGGACCGAGGACTGACGACCAGGATGTCTTTTCCGCTCAAAGCCGACGGAGAAGGCGGGCTGGATTGCCTGCGTAGATTCCGGGAACGGTAATATCCTTGGTAACAACTGCGCCTGCTCCAATAACAACTTGATCGCAGATCGTCACCGGAAGGATCGTGGCATGTGTTCCCACGCTCACGCGATTGCCAAGTCTAGTCGATCGCCAGAGCTCCGGGTTTTCGGCGGGTCCGCCGGTACCGAACAGGTCGTTAACAAACATTGCGCCGTGGGAAATGAAGCATTCGTCTCCGATCGTTACGAGCTCACAGATGAATGCGTGCGACTGAATCCGGCATCGCTGGCCGATCTTTACGCCCTTTTGTATTTCTACGAATGGACCAACGAAGCTGCTGTCTCCAATCGTACACCCATAGAGATTGACAGGTTGTATGACAGTGACCTCTTTACCAAACTCAACATCGACAATTCCTGCGTGACGGATCTCTGGCTTTGCCGGAAAGGTCTCGCCTAACGGCTGAGTGGATGAACCCCGGGTAGTCACAAATAGACGTGGTGATTTATTCAGCAAAGGGCCGAGCCAGTCTGGAACTGCGTTTTTTGAATTTCTTCCCGCTCGTGGGCTTCACAGAAGTCGTTCATTTCTCTGCCAAGAGGGTTTCATACGCGGACAGCAGGTTTTTCCCGACCTTCGCCCACTGCAACTCCTCCTCAACCCGGTGGCGACCGTAAGTCCCCATTTTGTTCTGAAGCTCGGGTTGATCCATGAGTTGGGCGATAGCTTCCGCGAATTCAGCTTCGTTGTTCGGCTCGACGTAGATGGCAGCGTCTCTGGCAGAAAATCGGGTTTCTTTCAGATCGAAAGAGACGATCGGCTTCGCCGACGCCATGTATTCCATGACTTTGATCCAAGTGGATACGTCGTTCAACGGGCTGGACGGGTCCGGGTCCACGCAAATGTCGGCAGCCGCAAGGTTAGCTTGCAAGTCTTCATCGGAGATGAACCCTGTTAGTTCGACGCAGCCATTCAGATGCAGGTTTCCAGCCAGATCACGCAAATCTTGCAGTGAGTCTCCGGTGCCCATTATTACACAATAAAAATCCGAACGCTTCAAACCATGTAGTAAATGGCGCAATGAACGCAGCAGGTAATCGACACCGTCTTGTGGATTTAAGCTACCAACGTAGCATAAAATCGACTTGTTCATTCCTTTCAGACGGGCGCTCGGCGCGGCCGGAGTCATTCGCATCTGGTTCGGCCCATTTCTTACAACGAAAATATCGGCGGGGTTCTTATGCGCGCGCTCAATTTGTATTTGTTTATACGATTCGTTCGTGGCGATCGTGACGTCAGCAAGTTTCAGGCTGCACCACTCAAACATTCTTAAAAACCGGGTGTAAACTCCTTCCGCGGCGCTATAACGGGATCGGTAAAGCTCCGGGCAGAGATCATGCTGATCAAAAACAAATTTCTTTCCGAGTAGCTTGAAAGGCACCGCCGCCAAAAAGAGAGTGTCGGGCGGGTTGTGGGCGTGCATTACATCGAAGCCGCGCCTCACAAAAATATATGTGCTAACCAAAAGGCAAGCTGAGGTGAAGTAAAGGTATTCTACAACATAACCAAGAAAAGATTTCAGCCTAACGAAAAGCAGATTCAATCGGCTACCATTTCCAGCTACTGTCTTTTTAAACAGCTCCAATGTCGGCACACGGTAAATTTCTATCCCATTCCAGGTTTCGCGCGCGGCCTGGCGCTGGTTCCGAAGCGCGATCACTGCGACCTTGTAACCCGCATTAGCGAGTAAACGTGCCTCATTTGCGACGCGAGTGTCCTGGGGAAAATTGTTTTCCACCCACATCAGGACTTTGGTTGGAGATCGCATACGATTGTACTGCTTTGTAACCCCCACACTACCAGCAGATGCCTTGATAATTCGGAGAAACCTTCACGGTTTCGCGAGGTAACCGAATCAAATCAATAATGACCTTTGAATCGCCATTATTGGCTACAGCTTCCTGAATCTTGGAATTATTCTTGCCAACTACGACTACGTCACTGGCTTCGATGGCTTCCTTTGGAGAAGAAACCATCAGCGATGAAATGTGAGGTATTGCCTGCTCGATGTAGTGCTTGTTTGCACCCACGAGTCTCGCCAAGGCAACTTCTTCATCGTAGATAGCCAATTTATATCCTTTGCCGATCAAGGTTTCGATCAATCCGACGATGGGGCTTTCACGAAGATCGTCGGAACCGCCTTTGAAACTGAGGCCCAAGACCCCAACACGGTTTGTTCCCGTGTGGCGGATCAAATTGAAGGCTAGCTCGATCTGTTTCCGATTTGTTTCGAGCACAGCTCCAAGCACCGGCAGCTCCAGATCCAGCTGCTTCGCCTTGTAAAGAATGGCACGAAGATCCTTTGGCAAACAAGAGCCACCGAAAGCAAATCCGGGTTTAAGATAGTAGGGTGAGATGTTCAGCTTCGTATCCTTGCAAAAAATTTCCATTACTTTGTGGCTATCAATACCCAAAGCCTTACTAAGATTTCCGATCTCGTTCGCGAAACATACCTTGAGTGCGTGAAACGCGTTCGAGGCATACTTAATCAACTCAGCTACCGAAATGGGAGTGCGCTCCACAGGCGCTTTTAGACTGGAATACAGAGTTGCAAGTCGTTCGGCAGCACGATCGCCACAGGCGCCAATGATAGTAAATGGAGGATGGTAGAAATCATAAATGGCCGTGGTTTCACGCATGAACTCGGGATTCATGCAGATGCCGAAGTCTTTTCCATCCTGTTTACCAGATTCTTGTTCGAGCAAAGGTCGCACCACATCGTTCACCGTTCCCGGTAACACCGTGCTTCGGACGACTACGACGTGAAAACTATCCGTGGTTCGTAGCAACTCTCCGATTTGGCTGACAACTCTCTTTAACTGGTCAAGACCCAGGCTGCCGTTGTCGTTGCTAGGTGTGCCAACACAGATTAGGGAAATGTCACCAAGTCTCTGTATCCGCTGAGTGGCTTTCAATCGTCCGGCGTCAACTCCGCGGCGAATCAATGGTTCCAAGTCCGGTTCAATGATGGGGCTTTTTCCCGAGTTAATGAGAGAGACTTTAATCTCTTGCAAGTCCACGCCGGTCACCGAATGACCCATCTCAGCGAAGCATGCAGCTGTCACGCACCCTACGTAGCCCATTCCGAAAACTGTAATATCCATAGAAGTTATTTTGTGGTGTTAGCCCTTTGCTAGCTCGCTATGTCCTGCGTTACTCGAGCACAGAACTGGGCTACCTGCCTCGGAGTCGTGTTCCAAAAAGCGCCGTTATAGCGCTGGTTCACATAATTCAAAAACGACCTGTAGTGATCAACCGGATATTCCCTTGATGTTGCGATCGCGTTATCAAAACACAAATAGTCAGGATGAACGTCAACTAATGCCATCCCGCCGTGTTGCGCGATCCAGTCGAGTTTTCGCATCCAGATTTCCGGCGTCTTCTCTTGCAACAGTACGAAGAGCGTGAAGTCTTGAGGAAGGGTATAAGGAAGTTCAACGTAACCGCTGGAAGAAGAGTTGATGGTTGGTCGTTGATACCTGATCGATTCGCCATTTGGATTTGGGACCCAGAACGGAAAGATCGTGTGGCGGCCCTGGGGTTGCGGTTCAAATGGATCCGTATCGAAAGTGGACGCATCGTATTGCACATCGAGGTCGTGCAGCCAATCGAGATTACGCAACATGAATCCCGATCTAAACCCCGACGCTCCCCATTCACGCGCATAGGCGTTGATTCTCGCGGCGTGCCGCGTGAACCTGCGACGCGAGGAAAAGAGATGGCCATCGTGTTTAAGATCGTGTATGCCAACCTCGAAGCCGTTGGCAGTGAGTTCCTGCCTCAATTCAACTGGGACGCGGTAGGTCCCTTCTGGAATAAAGTTAAAGGAAGAGCAGAATCCAAGATCTCGTTCCAATTCCATCAAGGACCGACACCTGCCGAGCCCGGCCTTACTCTCAACGTCGTGCGTCAAAACAAGCGCAAATTTTTTGTTCCCCGGCCAGCCTGGCCAATTTTCCGGTGCCCGCTCCGAGCCCGGCATAATAGGCCATACGTCTCCGATTTGCTTGCGTAATCGCACAGCCAGTTTCCGTCGAATAGCCGTTCGAAGGAATTGCGGAACGAAAGGTTTTAGGCCGTAATAAATTCTATTGCGTAACATGAGAGAATAGCGACCTCGGCGGCCGCTATGAAGGTCGGTGTGAGTACGAAACGGAGAATTAAAACTTGTGTGACGCTCCTGTCCCGACTCTTCAAAACTTCGGCGCCGGTGTTCAGCGAGCGCCTCTATCAGCATCGCGGCCGACATGGGAGCACAAGCAGATGTATCAGGAAGAGTGGCAAAAGAGAGAGCATTCGCAGCATATCAACAATCCAGAGCGAACGGGAAGCGACTGATTGCAAAAATAGCCACCGCGGTTCGGCTGTTATCCGCGCAGCCAATTAAGACTCAGAATCAAGCCACTTCGGGACGTAGGAACGAGTCTTGTTTACCACGACCGCAACATTGTTTCGCTCCGCAATCAGCTTCCCATAGCTGCGCCTGATTACCTCGCGGTTGTTCTTCTCCGCCTCGACTACGACCAAAAGCTTGTCCATGAAAGCAGCCATTCCCCAGGTGGGACTCGTTTGATCCAGCGGGGGCATGTCAAAGATAATATAGTCAAAGTCACTTGCCTTCATATTCGGCATCATGTCGAAGAATTTCTTCAAGCCGAGCTGCGCCGGACCGCCGGTACTGGGTGATCCCACGGTAGCGAGATAGAGATTCTCCGTAGCCGACGCGATGGAGTCGGATGGCTTAAGAGCTTTGTTCAAAGGATAAGCAGGTTTACCCTTGAAAAACGGGTGCACTTCCTGCGGGCCCAGATTCACATCGACGAGCAGCACCTTGCCATCGTTGGTTTCCGAAAGTGAGGCAGCGAGGCCGGCTGCGAGAGTGGAAGTTCCCCCCTCTTCCGACATGCCGGTAACGCCAACCAGCTTCGGTTTATGCGTCAAATGGTTCAGTTCGAAATAAAGACCGAGGCGGTCACGGATTGCATCACAATATGGTCGAATGAAATGGCCGGCCTCCCAAGGCGCCAACTTCGGGTGGCGCCGTTGCGTTGCGAGGGCCCCCGGGTCTGCCGGTGAACCATTAGAAGGCAAAGCAAAGCGTCCGTTCGCGTACGGGATTGAGAGCATCAATGGAATGTGTAACTGCGTCTCCAGTTGGAACGGCCGGCCAACAGTCTGGTTCAGAACCAAACCCCTTAACAGTGCTAAGGCTATGCCCAAGGTTAGCCCGCCGCCGACCAGTCCCATGAGAACCTTATTGCGTTTCTTGGTCTCCAAGCTGGGAGGAGAAGGGCGCTGGACCGCGCTAATGTTGGGGATTTTAGACGGGTCCAAAGCCTCATCGATACGAGCCTTTTCGAGCGATGCCGCGAAGTACTTGTAATTCGCTTCATCCATCTCCTTCTTCCGTTCCAAGTCTTCAATCTGCGGGGCCAGCTCCGAAAGCTGTTTCGTCCTCCGCTGAATATCGCTAAGGCGGGTCTTAAGCGTCTCGATTTTTGCCTGAGTGCCCGCAACCTTCGCTTTGTTCGTTTTTTCGTCTCCAGGTTTTTTCTTTCTCCAAGTCTTTGCGCCGCTGTCGGCCTTTTGACTAACAAGAGCTTGTTGCTCTGCCAGGTCCGCCTCGGCCGCGTTAAGTTGCTCCTGGACCTTGGCGGCCTCGGTGGTAAGAGCCACTGAGCCCTCTTTGAGCGACGCAATTCCTGTTTTTTCCCGCACTGATTTCAACGCGTCTTCGCTCTGATTTAAACGCCCGCGAACCTGATCGGTTTGTTGAGCCACAAAATCGAAGGCACCGACAGATCGGTGTACTTCAAGATGCTTAACGAAATAACGGCTTAGCAGTTCCTGCAATACGAGCGTCGCGATCTCCGGATTCCGGTTTTCATAGGAGATGAAAATGATGTTACTTCCCTTGTTTGCAATGACCTTCAGGCCCAAGGTGACGCTTCGCGCTGCCTCTCCTTCTGTTGCAGATGCACCAGATGGTGGCAGCAATCGCTGCAGACCGATTGCCCGGACCAGCCGGGAGAACGGGTCCTGGGCTGGCGGCAGCAGTCGCTGGGGACCCAGTGCCTGGGCGACTTGCACGGCAAGATCCCAACTGGTCAGAATCTCAACTTCGGCGCCGATCACTTTATCCGTGTCGTTAGCCGCACCCGCGGGGTTCGCCCTCTCAACCGGGTCGACACCGCTCCTTTCTAGGACATAGCGCACCAGCAACTTGGCTTGTGATTCATAGGAGGGTGGATAGAGAAAGTAAACTGCTGCAGCGGCAATAATGCCAACCGCCGCGCATACCATGATGGTTCGCTTGCGCTTGAACAGAGCGAAGAAAATGTCACCTAGCTTTACGCCAGAGTGTTGTTGTGATTCCCGTCGTATTTCAGCCATAATTTTACCTTTAGTCGAGATGTGGATAGAGGATCGAACCTGCCAGCCGGTTGAGCGCCAGCGGTAGCCTGCCAAAGATCCGCTTGTGCAAGCGGCCCTCATGGCGGAGCGGAGTGAAACACTGCCGACCCGATGGATCGACTCGGAAGTAATCGATTATTTCTTCGTGCGTGTCCCAAGAAAGCTTGAATCGTCGTAAACCGTCGTTTTCGGAGTCGGTGCGGCCGAAATGTAATTTTTCGACGCCTGTCCGCGCCAAGAGCTGGATGCCTTGCCACATGACAAGATTGTTCGCGCGGAATTCTTGAAACCTCTTGTCCGAAGCGCCGTACTTATAGATGGCGTTCTTTCCAAAGCGAAAGAAAACCGCCGCAGCAATCGGGCGTGATCCGCGTCGTGCCAGAACAATAAACCCCAGACCAGGCTTGATGATGTGCTCGTAAATGTTCAGGAAAAACGATACCGGCTGAGGTGGGAGACCATGGCGCCGGCGTGTTTGGACGTGGAGCCGGTAGAAATCGTCCATAGCCTGGCGACTTCGGGCAACAAGCGCACTCACATTGCTGCGTTCCGCTTTGCGAATAGCGCGACGGACTTGGCTGTCGAAACGACCTGCTATTTCCTCAGGGCGGCGGCGGAAATCGAGTGTATGCCCGTAGAATCTAATTGCCGAGCTCGAGGTAGATTGAAACGATTTACCTCCCCGGATTTCCAGGTGTTTCCAGCGTCGTTCCTGCGCGAAGCGAACAAGCCGGTCTTTTACAACGTCCGTCACTTCAGGGTCAAAAATTAGGGGCTCGCACACATCGCTGAATGGGAGGCAGACACCGCGTCTGCCAGTGAACGCGCTGTG
>Ga0193721_1000420_pt1 | contig 12075 bp, 14 predicted proteins | sample U2s2metaG_FD_145078 | JGI IMG/M metagenome (GOLD analysis project Ga0193721, IMG submission 145078) | Soil microbial communities from a riparian zone of the East river system, Colorado, United States - U2s2 | ecosystem: Environmental > Terrestrial > Soil > Riparian zone | place: USA: East River...
TTTCACCGTGCCAGCGAGATAGCCGGCCATCCCGCCGGCAAATGTGTCCCCTGCCCCGGTCGGATCGTGAATGTCTTCAAGTGGATAGGCGCCGCAGCTGAAAAATTGGTCGCCTTCGCCAAAAAGCAGCGCGCCGTGCTCGCCTTTTTTAATCGCAACGTAATCCGGACCCATTTTCCGAATGTTGCGGCCCGCCTTGACAAGGCTTGTTTCCTTGGTGATTTCGCGCGCTTCGCTGTCATTTAAGATGAGGAGATTCACACGTCGAAGCAGGGCATCGAGGTCTGGTCTTGCTGTCTGGATCCACAGATCCATCGTATCAGCCACAACGAAACGCGGCTGGTTCATTTGGTCGAGCACATGCGTTTGCAACGAGGGAGCGATATTTGCCAGCAAGACGAAATCGGTTTCACGATACGACTCCGGCAACACCGGTTTGAAATCTTCGAATACGTTCAAAGCAATTGAACGCGTCTCGCGGGTATTTAGATCCCACGAATACTCACCCGACCAGCGAAATGTTTTTCCATTCGCCCGCTGCACGCCTTCGCTGTCGATCTTGCGCGACTTCCAAAACCGAAATTCAGATTCCGGGAAATCGTTGCCTACAATTCCGACCAGTCGAACCGGGGAAAAGAAACTTGCGCCCAGCGCAGCATAGGAAGCCGATCCGCCTAACAAATCGGAATGTTCCTCTACGGGGGTCTTGACTGTGTCAATTGCAATGGAGCCGACAACGAGAACGGACATGATCAGAGGTAAAAAGTTAAAGTGTTATAAAGTTGAAAGCATTCGTGAGTAATTAGTGATCTTATTAGGCCAGCATATCGGTGGCGCAGCGCGCGTAATCAACAATGCTGTGCGCCTTGAGCAAAGCCGAAACCATGACAACGCGTTTCGCTCCGGCATCGATCACCTGCTGAAGATTGTCGACATTGATTCCGCCTATGCAGAAGATCGGGATGCTGACATCGAGACAGACTTGCCTGATGTTGCCCAATCCGACGGGTTTGTAATCCGGTTTGGTCGGCGTGGCGAAGATCGGACCAAATCCGATGTAATCAGCGCCCTCGCCCTGCGCTTTGTGCGCTTGAGCCAGACTGTGCGTCGATTTACCAACAATCAAATCTCTTCCCGCTTTTTGGCGCGCGACCGGAATTGAATCGTCGTCCTGCCCAACGTGCACACCTTCCACGGGGACTCGCGCCGCGATTTCGGCGTGATCGTTCACAATCAGGGGTGTGTTGGATCGGACAGTGATCTCATGAATCTCAGATGCGAGATTCATCAGCTCTTCGATTGATTTCCCTTTGCCGCGAAGCTGAATAAGGTCGACACCACCGCTCACCATTTGTTCAGCGATACGATTGCAATCCCGCAGTCGCGGGATGTAACCGAGATCAATGATGCCGTAAAGGCGGCATTCCCGGAGTGCTCTCATTATCGTGGCGCAACTTTGTACGTTGCGCTTCCGATAATCTGCAAGGTAAAAAGCCGACGCCTTCGACTGGTTCTCCTTATTTTGACGCGAGAGAATTCCAGCCAGGATGTCGAGTCGAATTATCTCCTATGGAAATCGCTTCGCCACTAAACGGTGGTGCGGGTTTAGCGGGAAAGAGCGGTCGCAAGACCGCAAATGTTTGCGATGCCAACCCAATGGAGACGACGATGAACACTGCTGCACACTTCATGTCCGCCGCTCTTAGCAGGATCAAGGGGCATCGCAAGCAAAATTTTTTCGCGATCACGGTAATTAAGAGCAAGCCCGCGCGACTCGCGATTCGTTGAAACGCTATGCCGGCTGAAGGGATCTTTTTAACTTTTAACTTTTTCGCCAGTCAAGCTGCGACGCAGATTCTAGTTTGCGATCTCCGGTTTCAGACTAATTTTCCACGCCAATGCCACAGTTTGCATACCGTGCCCGCGACGCGCAGGGAAGCTTGGTTGAGGGCGTGCTCGATTGTCCGGATCGAGCAGTCGCCATTCGACAAATTGAATTGCAAAAATGTATTCCGGTCCGGATCGACCTAGTTGGGCCGGAGGCCAAAACGGCGCAACGAGACGACGCCGTCACAGCCGCTCCCACGCAAAATCTAAAAATTCCGCACGGTCAGTTGCTCGTTTTTACCGAGCAGCTTGCCCATTTGCTGCAAGCAGGAATGACGCTCGACGAGGGGCTATCAGTATTGGAAAAACGTTTGAAGCAGCCGCGCGTCCAGCAAATGACGCACACGCTGCATCAGGCGCTGGTCGATGGCCGCAGTTTTTCACAAGCGTTAAGTGAGCTGCCGCGGATTTTCCCGCCGCTCTATGTAAATCTGGTGGCTGCCGGCGAGGCGAGCGGAGCGCTGCCCCAGATTCTGCTTCGTGTAGTCAAGAGTTTGATGCAAGCCAAGGAGCTGCGAGACCGCGTACAGCAGGCACTAATTTATCCGGCTTTTCTCGCGCTGGCTGGCGCCGTTCTTGTTACGATTTTTATCACGTTCATGGTGCCACAGTTAACCGGATTCATGGCGCAAACTGGCGGCGCGCTTCCATTGCCCACGAGGATTCTGCTGCAAATTAATCACTTGATTACGGGATATTGGTGGGTTGGAGTGCTGGCGGGGATTGGCGCAGTAGTCGGTTACCGCGCACTCGTCCGCAGCGATGAAGGGCGCATAGGTTGGGATCGTTTCCAGCTGATGATTCCTGGATACGGGCGTGTGATTCGACATCGTTACTACGCGCAGTTTTCCCGTACGCTGGGAACCTTGATCGAAAATGGGATACCTCTGCTGCGTGCGCTCGATCTGGTAACTGAAATTGCTGGGAACCGGTTCCTCGAACAAAGACTGGGCGAGGTGCGTAGGGCGGTCATCGACGGCGCGACGCTTTCCGCCGCCTTGCAAGCGGAAAAACTGTTTCCTGATTTGTTCACAGACATGATGTCGGTGGGAGAACAAACAGGACATTTCGCTGAAACCATGCAGGCCATTGCCGATGTTTATGAACGCGAACTAGACAAGACCGTGGGCTTGATTTCGCAGTTGATTCCACCGGTGATCATCGTCGTGATCGCCGCTCTGGTCGGTCTGGTTGTTTTCAGCATTCTGTCGGCCGTATTCGAGATGACGCACAGCTTGCAAATCAGGCCGCATTGAAACTGAAAGCTTGCAATCGAGCTGTGCTCGAATAATCTCGCACCCTCAATGTTAGTTCGCGCCGTCTTTGCGATATTGTTCGCCGCAATTTGCCGCGCCGGCGCGCAAGAGGCATTCACCGACGCTCTTCCTGCCGCGGCTGACGCAGCAACGGCGCAGCAGCCATTCCCAGAGAGCGCCTGGCTCGATCTGCGCCAAAGCATGCCTCAAAATTCAAAAACCCAAAACGCTCCCACCTGGGTTGAAGGGCTAACCCTTTTGCCGGCTGAGACGACAGAAGGCGCGCCCATGACCAAAAGCGTCTTTCGCATTCGCATCACGCAGCCGAGCCCAGATTATCAGGTTCTTTTTTTCCGGCTGTTCTTCGACGACAAAGCAGATCAACAGCCTGAATTAATCGCCTGGGACGAATCTGGCACACACGTTTTGCGCTCTGGAACGCTTGGCGCGGGAATGAATCTGCCGAGCTCGGATTCGGTGCTCATTCCAATGACCGGCGCGTCTTCCATCGATATTGAAGTGCCTGGCGACGGCAAGACGATCCGAGCAGCTTATCTCGATTGGATGACCAGCAGTGAAGTCGTGCATCCTGTGAACGCAGAACATCGCGATGTGATTCCTGAACCCTTCTCATCGGTGCCGACACTGCACGTCCCGCCCGACGACCTTGAAAATTTTGGGACCGTTACGGCAACCCTGTCGGACAAACTCAAGAAAGCGCCACATTTCAATTTCCAATCGAAGCACAACCGCTGACAGCTTTGTTGACCTTTGAAATCGCCAATCCGCGCGTTGAAGCCCCACCGGAAGTTTATCTAAACGGCCAGAACATTGGGCCCGCTTCCCTCATGTTGCCGGACCTTTCCGATCCGGCTTACAGGGGCGAGGTGGAACGGCTTTCCACGCAGATGCATTTCAACTACACCGGGTGGCTACGCGCCCAGAAAATTGTCCCCGCCGCAAGCTTAAAAGTTGGCACGAACGATTTGGTCGTGATCAACGGCGCTGACACCGGCGCTGCGGCAATTCGCGCGACGCAGATTCAGTTAAAGTACATCTGGGACAAGGCGGATTATCTATTGCGCACCGGGCACTAGAAATTCTTGAAGAGCAAGCTAGTGTATCTCCGCGCAGAACGGGAGGGGTATCGTTTCATCCAAATGAGAATCAAAAGAAAACAACTGGGCTTCACGCTGCTCGAGATCATGCTCGTAGTGAGCATTATTGTGATCATTTTGGGAGTGGCGATTTCAAAATTGGGCAACACCACTGCCATCGCAAAAACCATGCGCGTTCAAGCCGACGTCCAGGCGATCAAGACACAACTACAGCTGTATGAGAGCATGAACGGCTTTTATCCAACGACCGAGCAAGGCCTGCAGGCGTTGGTAACCCAGCCGGACAAGGATCCGAGACCCGCCCGGTGGTACCAGTTATTCAAGGAAATGCCAAAAGATCCCTGGGGAAACGACTACATTTACCGCTCCCCTGGTCTCAAGAACCCGAGCGGTTATGACCTGTACTCTGCCGGCGCGGATCGGCAAGCTGACACCGCAGACGACGATTGGGGCGGTTAACCGACCCGACGTTTCAATCCTAATTCCTGGCGCCGCCTGGCGACTTCGAGGTACCCCTCGGGCTACGTTGAATTAAACCTCGCGAATGGGGGGATCGGAGCTCTCGCGTAGGGGGAACCAACTTTTGTACCTCCGGAGCCAAGTTGGCGGGTAATGTCGAGGGCAGTTGAGGAGTCGGCATGTTAGGCGTGGGTGGCGCGAGCGTTCTTGCAGCTAACGCCGGGTTGGGCCCAGACTGCTGCAACAGCGCCTGGTTAAATGTGACTGTCGCAAAATTGCCGTCCTTGCTGATTGTCACCTTGGTCGCGCCCACGCGCTCCGACCACTCAATATTGGCGATGCTGTAGCCGTCTACAGGCGCCTTGGTCGTAAGGTATTTTTTGAAGTTGTGATCGGAAGTCGAAGCGAGCGTTACCAAATCGCCGTCGGGTGAACGAGCCGCGTTAGCCACGTAAAGATCTTTAGCAAAGTCAGGCGTAGCAGCGGGCGCCGCCACTGCCGTGGCAATCGCAAAGGGCGAATTGTCCACCATCTTCGCGTAACGATCGTAGGTGAACAGTGGTGGCAGAACGTTCTCCGCCTGCGCGCAAGTCACTCCAAACAGTGCGGCGGCCGACATTAGCGTGAGTGAATATTTCATAGATGTACTTGGGTACTATTACTTCGTTCGCGGTGCCGGAGCAAACCAGCGGGCGATCTTAAATTTGCCGCGCATCATCGTCGGATCGCTGCCGTCAATCGCGAGGGTAACATTTTCAAGCACGATGAAAGCGTCCGGTCGCTGCACATCATAAAGAAAATGAATCAGAGGCGGCCACGGACTCTTTGTTTCAATGGAAGCAAAAACCGTCTGGTGATATGGCGTTGTCTCGCCGGAGCCAATCGCCGGATTCTCGATCAAAACATTATATTTGCCGGCTATTTCCTTTAACTGATCGAGCAGTGCAGAAGCTTCTGCTGGATTCTTGAGAGTTGGTTGATGTTGGCGAATCCATTCGTCGCGTTTTGCCCAGAGGTCTCGTTCTTTCACGTAAAGAGTTTGTTCAGCTAACGTCGCCCTACGTGTTGCGATTTGCCTTTGCGCAGTCGCGAGCGCGCCGAAAATCCAGTTCAAAATGAAAAAATTAAGTAGCGCAAACACCGTGCCAGCAGCTGCCCATGCCAGCACACGCTCGCGCGGATTCATCCGCTGATACCAGGCTGGCATCATCGTGGCTTTCCCTCCAATCGGAACTGCGCATGATCATTTGGCAAAATGCGGGGCGCAGCCATCTCAAACTGAAAAACTCGTAAGTCCGGATTCTTCTTTATCTTTTCGATGAACTGATAAGCGAGAGCAGTTGTGTTGGCCTCGCCATCGACAGCAATTTGCCGTGCCGATTGGTTGTACGTCGTAATCCGCACCTCGGGCGATGGCAGACTTTCGAAAAGATGCAGCAGGATTTCGACCGGGTAATAACGCGCATCGATCGCTGGAGCCAGGGCTTTCCAATTCGCTTCGGTCGCTCGCACGAACTGCGTCTCCGGAGCATCGTTCGCAACACGCGCGTCTAGGCGTCCGATTTGAAATCGGAGCAGACCCAGATACGCAAACAAGAGAAAGACAAACGCAACGTAAGCGCCACCTATCCACACGAGCCGTTTTCGCCATCCTGCCTGCCTGATCAGTTGTGAGCGACGGCGGCGCCAGCTTTCTGGCAGCAGATTCAGTTTGACTGACGCGGGTGGCAGCTCGACCCCAACGATCTCAAGGGGGCTGGAGAGGATTCCCTCCACGGATTCCCGCATCTGGTAGCAGCTTTCGTCCAATAAGACATTTGGAAAAGAAGCATTGATGCCTTGCAGTTCGGCGCTCATTCGCAACTGCGGCAACTCAAGTTGCAGTTGTTCCCCATTGCCATTTTCAAACACGCGCGCAAGACTCAGTTTGCCGTTTTCCGTCATGGCGTAAACCAGCATCTCGCCTTCAGGATAAATAAGAAGAGCATTTCCCTTGGGAGCGTAGGTGCTGGCGCGCTGCGCTGCATAAACAGTGACCTGCCGCGGAATAAAACCGCGATCGAGCAACGGAGCAGCAATCTCGGCAAGCTGCTCGTTTCTGATCGCCACAGCTGAGACCACACTTTCCTTTTCGTCTTGCTCGATCACTTCGAAGTCGGTGGTCACCTCTTCGGCGGAGAACGGCAACACTTTCTCGATTTGGATCCGAATCATTTCTGGAAACTCCGCGGGATCGACGCTGGGCAGGCGAAATCGCTGGGCGAGCACGGCAGCGATAGGCAGACCGAGTACAAAATCGTCGGTCGCGGAAAGCAATGGCACCGCTTCTCCCAGCGTCTGCAACTTGCGTACGTTCCACGAGCCGTTTTGGCCAGCACTGCCCGAGGCCGCATCGCGGGGCGACGCCGCCGTGGACGAACGCAGAAAATTCCATCCATGGGCGGTGGGAATTATGAAAATGGATGGCATCCCTGTCTCGATATCAAAGCTCCTTCCAACTCATCACCATGGGACGCCCTCCTGCGGCGCCTCCTTTTGATACTATCATTTGAACGGTACGCGTAACGTCGCCTGACTTTCCCACGCTTGTAACGCGAAAGACTAATGTGTTTTTAAATCCCAGGGTTAGGCCGGCAATCTGCGGAGATTTTCCACCGGGGAAGCCCAGCGTAGCAAAGAGAGTTTGCGGGTCAAGCTGCCCATCATCGGCTGTTCCATCAACTCCATCCGATCCACGCCGCAATTGCAAAAATTGATCGACCCTGTCGTCTCCGCCTATGCCTAAAGATTGCACCAAAGCACGCAACATATCCCTCGACGCCCACGCAAGATCGAGCACTCCACCACAATTACTGAGGGTAAAATCTTCGTCCCAACCTGGCTTGGAAGTAAATTCAGCCCACCCACAGACCTTCTTCAAGTCGTCCACGGAAGTCAGTGCCGTATGCGGCGGTTTATAATCGTCGCTTTCCGGACACGCGTTCAGGCGGTGAAGTCCCGGCGGCGACATCCAGTCGAGCAAAGAATCGACCATTGTATCGGCGTTATTTAACTCTACCCCTTTGAGGCTGAGATATTGACGCAGGATTTCCTTAAGCGGCGTGTTCTCTACTCCTCCAGGCGCAAGCATGTTCAAATTCAATCGACCACATTCACCAATTATTTGGACGTCGTAACCCTCCCGATTGTCTATTTGTCTGTGCAAGTTCGCGGAATCAGGTTTCACCAGCGGATGCAATGCAAGATCAGCGCCCGATGAGGCCATGGCTTCGGCGTCCAAGACGCGACTTGCATTGCCGGAAACCGTAAGGCGCGAATTGATGTCCAGCGCCCATGAAATGACCATTGCGCTGAGCAAGAACAAGGCCCAAAGCGCGAGCATTAGCGCTGCGCCGCTGCGCAATTTCGAATTTGGAGCCTTCATTTTCAATATGGCGTCCGTTTCAATGGAATAATTGCTTCCCAAGGCACTGGTGAATCAGTGCGCCCGATGCTCACCTTCACCAGCCACGGCATCTGGGACGTGTTTGACCATCGATCGATCCACGTGTTCAAGTTTGGGTTAAAGTAACTGATCTGAAGACTGCTCACATTCTTGATTAATGGCACCCATGTTTCATGCCCCTCTCCAACATCGGGATCGTCCTTCGGTTTTCGCAAGACGCCGAGGTCGAGCCGATCGCTCTTGTCGCTTTCCGGTTGTAACCGCAGCGTGACTACGAAGTCGCCTGGCGCGTAGCGCGTCAGGAGTCCAGGCCCGGCACTGGAATTCCAACGTATCCAATCACGCTCCCGCTCATTGAGCTTAAACGGTTCCCCGTACATTCTCGATCTGACGGAAGTGAGGTTTTGCCACTCCGATGTCAGTAGGTCGCGCAGTCCGTCATACTGCGAATCCCTGGAGGCTATATCCGATGAGAGGCGCAGCGCCGTCGTGTTCGCTTGCACAAAACGAAAAATTGCCAGCGACATCAGCCCCAGGATTCCCACCGCAAGCATGATTTCGAGCAACGTGAACCCGACGTTCCGAAGAGATCCCCTTTTACCCTGGACGGTAAACATAAAATTTAACTTGTTTTGACTGGGGAATCCCTCCCTGCCGCCATTGAGCAGTTAAGGTGACAAGGTAGATGTCGTTGAGAAGCGTATTATCCGGTTCTGTCAGTTCCGCTGCCGTGGCCTTTTGGACAACCTTTATGCCTCCGTAATTGGTGTCGATCTTGAATTCCTTCGAATCTTCAGGAACACCTTTCGTGGCTTGAACTTCTGCCATGCGATTCGACAAAATCTGCCGCACGCCGCCTTCTTCGGCGTTAATCGTGCTCGCATTGAGACAATTCTCGACCGCGTGTCCAAGCGCAATGACGCCGAGCGCGAAAATCGTGATGCCAAGGAGCACTTCATAGAGCGCAAACCCATTGAACCGCGTTGCTCTCGAAAGCTTTCCGAGTTGAAGCGTTGAGGCGTTGCCCCAACCTGGCTTCGCCCGCTTTGACGGTATAACGCTTAAACGTTTTAACGAAACATCATCGAACCACATAACTTGTAATCTCTGGCCGTGCCGTTAGCGGCGAATAATTGGCCGTCCATGAACCGGCGGGACCTTGAAAGCGGACAATGGCCGGTTCGCAAGCACCCGATGGCCAGAAAATCCATTCAGCCGGATATTTTTCCGCCAACGCCACTGGAAGTGAAAGTTTCAGCGTGCTTCCCCTGTTGGGGCGAAACTCTGCCTTTGCTTTGGCTTCCTCGTCTTCTGCGAACGCTTCCGGCCGCACCATCACATTGTTCTTACTCCAAACGATCAAGTAAGGACGGCGCTCGGTGACGCTTAGCGTCTGCGCTTGACGCACAAGGTCGTTGAAATCATCCAGCGATTGTTTCAGTCGCCTGTTTGCTATTACCCCGCTAAAGCTGGGCACTGCCAATACCAGTATTAGCAGCAGGATGAAGATCGAGAGAGCGATCTCGATCAACGTAAAACCCCGGGCTCGTTGCACCGCCGGAAATTACTCGTTTCGCCGCAAATCACAACAGTACCCGACCGGCGTTTAGGTCTTTTCGACCCAAATACGTCAACGACGCAGCAGACGGAACAAATCGATAGTGATCAGGGCGCGTAACCGTGAACTGCAGTAAAGGCGATCGTTTGCGTCCACCAACCGGGATCGGAGCAATAACCGAGAAATGTGTCAACCAGCACGCTGTTAACTTCGCGAGAGGTGATCAAATCCTCGCGAAGTTCGTTCACTGTCTGTGTCCAATAATCTGCCCACAAACTGCTTCCGTTGTAAATCGCGGTTTCTGCAGTGCCACTGATGCGCTGGAGACCCATGGCCGCCAATCTCGGCGCCAGAGTACGACCGATATGATAATCAATTCCTTGGTTACGCGACCATGCAAGCCAACCACTCCAGAACGCACGGACCTCCGGCGGTTCGGCGATCGCGGCCGGAAGGAAATCCGGCTCAATCAAGAGGATGGCTCCTCCGGGCCGCAGGCTCGCTGCAAGATTCGCGATCGCCTTTTCGGCGTCGGCAACATGATGAAGCACTGCACGAGCCGTTACCAGATCGAAGCTGCCAGGATCTACTGGCCCGGTCATGATATCAGCCTTGCGCAACTCCAAATTCGGCAAGTGCTCGTCGATCAGCGAAAGATCGAGGTCGACCGCTATGGCTCGACCAACTGGAGCAACTCGCCGTGCCAGCCACGCGGAAATTGAGCCGTTGCCGCAGCCCACTTCCAATGTTCTCGCGCCTGATTTGACGATATCGAGCGATTCAAGATACCGGCGATGCATGGGATCGAGTAGTTCCGACATCAGCGCGAGTCGCTTCCCCTCGCCCTTAATATGGTGACCCAAAACATATCCCGCCATGATGCGGACATCGTAAGTCGCCGGGATATTGACGGCAAATGATCGGGCGAAACCCAATTGGGCGGCGCAATCAGCCGCTAAAAAAAAGCAATCAACCGGCAGCAGCAGCGCTGGTATGTGATAAACTTTAAGCGGAAATGAAGCCTGCTTTGCGCATCGGCATCGTTGTAGCTGCACTTTGCGTAGCAGCAATGCTTGTGTGGCAGGGAATCACCGCACACGGGGCGCCGGATCCGACGCGACCCAACACCAGCCCGACGGTAGCCTTTCTGGACATTGGAATTCTCGTCTTTCGCGAGGGATTGGAATGTATTTTGGTTCTGGCAGCGATCACCGCTAGCATGACAGGCGCTAAACGCGCGCATCGCCGGCCAGTCGCGCTCGGCGCGGCACTTGCGTTTATCGCCAGTTTGATCACGTGGTTCATTGCAGTGCGGATCGTCGGCTCACTCAGCGACAACATGTCGGCACTCGATTTGCAAGCCGCCACCGGGTTGCTCGCGGTCATCGTGTTGCTCGTCATCATGAACTGGTTCTTTCACAAGATCTATTGGGGCGGCTGGATTCGCGCTCACAATCGCCGCCGCAAAGCTTTGCTCGAAAATGCGCGAGCCGCCGAGATCTCTCAGTCGCGCCTCTGGTTCGGATTGGTCCTGCTTGGATTCACCTCGCTGTATCGCGAAGGATTTGAAGTCGTGCTTTTTCTGCAAAGCTATCATCTGCGGCTTGGTGGCGCCGTTGTGCTGAAAGGCGCGCTGCTGGGAATTGTTCTGACCGCGTTGGTAGCGGTATTGACCTTTGTCCTTCAGCAGCGTCTACCTTATCGGAAAATGCTGATTACTACCGGCATTCTGCTCGGAGTCGTGTTGCTGGTAATGGTCGGCGAACAAGCTCAAGAAATGCAACTGGCACAGTGGATTCCCACAACTCCGATCGAATCGCTGCAACCGTACCTTCCGCCCTGGATGGGGCTCTGGTTTGCCGTGTTCCCGACCGTTGAAACGCTAGTGGCTCAGTTCATTGCAGCCGTTTTGGTAATCGGCTCATACTTCGCCGCGAGGCATTTTGGCGGCGGACCAGGTGGAACTGCCGTAGAGGCCTCCGCCCCCAGGATGGCTGCGATCAACGCTTAACAAGATTCCGCGGCGTCTTGCGGAAATCTTCGCGACAGCATCGTTCTGTTCCCGAGCGCGATTCCTGTTGAACGAAGTCGTTGGCTTTTCACCTTAGGCGGATGATTACGTCTGGTTGCCGTTCCCTTTGGCTAGTTCAGTTCATTTTCGTCATTTCCGTATTTTTCTTCTCACCCTCTCTTCGATCAGCTCCGTCCCCTACTGCAACCCCGGCTGGAATGATTGGTGAAAAATTGTTTAAAGGAATGCAGTGGCGACAGATTGGTCCGTTTCGCGGCGGACGCGCCCTGGCAATAGAAGGCGTGCCAGGCGAGCCGGACAATTATTATTTTGGTGCCGTT
>Ga0193721_1000421_pt1 | contig 12073 bp, 12 predicted proteins | sample U2s2metaG_FD_145078 | JGI IMG/M metagenome (GOLD analysis project Ga0193721, IMG submission 145078) | Soil microbial communities from a riparian zone of the East river system, Colorado, United States - U2s2 | ecosystem: Environmental > Terrestrial > Soil > Riparian zone | place: USA: East River...
AAAGAATGAGGAGCCGTTCGAGATGACTTGCCGCAAGTTTACCATTGATGCTGTAAAGCGGGTGCGCAACCGCATGCGCGATTTGCGCCGTTTGGAGATATCGCTGCAGTTCGAAAATATTGTCCCGAACGTCGGCGATATCACGGTGCTGTTGTTCCGAAATTCCCCAGACGAGGAGGTGAACCTTACACGGATCCTGCGGGAAATAGGTCGTAACCTGTTCACTGATAAAAACCCGCGGCAGTTCTAGAATCTGCAGACAACCATCAATCGTATCGTGGTCGGTGATGGTAACGTAATCCATTCCGAGCCCCGCCAACCGCTGTTGCAAGTCCTTGGGATCAGAGTAGCTGTCGGGAAAATCGAAACGCCGGAACAGCCATTCTTCCGAGCGTGCACTGTAACGCGAGTGAATGTGAAGGTCGCACGTGCTCATTCTTTTTTACCCTCCCGCTCCCACTGTTGATCGCTGTTCCGCGAGCCAATCGCGATACGTTGTCGCCAATCTTGTTTCATTCATCACGGATATAAATCGCAGAATCTGTCTCCAAATGGCGGGATGAGAATAATCGGGCGGATGAATGCTCAGGCGCAAGAGCGGGTTTTCCCGCACAAACGGAAATAGAGCGCTGTTCCACGCAAGGCTAACCGCCCGGCGCCAATTGTTCCGAACGCTGTAAACTATCGATCTTGCGGGGAACTCTTCGCCCGAACGAAGATCGCGCACCGTGCGCAACCGCGTTGTGTATTCCAATTCGGCATCGCGCGCGGCAGTTTCACCTTCTTTGCTGAGCAACCAGGCGGGTGCAACAAAACCTCGCGGAGTCAGACCACTTGCCCGGAATTCATCGCGCGCGTTTGTGATTCGCCGGAGGGCTTCCTCATAATCGAGATCGTAAAACTCGCCTTCATGATGGGTGTAAAACCGCGTCAGAAATTTGTCGCGCAAGGCTTCATTCGGATGGCGTGGGCGTTCATGAAAATATCCGTGGATGACAATTTCATGATCCTTCGATTCCAGATCGCGCAGCCACGAGATGAATTGTCGATCCTTTGTGGCCAAGCCTTGATGATGATAATCCGGCACAACCAAAAGCGAACAAACGCGCACACCGCAGTGAGCAAGTTCTGAAATGATCTTATCGGTGACAGCCCGGCTGGAAGGAGCGACGTCGTGGAGAGAGACGACCGTAAAGTCTCTCGTAGCATCCGCTGCCGAGGCCAGCGGCAGGAATTGAGTGGCAACGACCGAGGTCATGTTTCAAATCTTCAATCCCGCAATTCCGGGGCTTTTTTGGGACGGACAGTGCAAAAACGCAGAGCCTCAAGTTATTCTCCCATGTGAACAATGGCACGAAACTCCTTGGCAGTCACCGGCATAACGGAGAGACGCGATTGACGAACAAGTGGTATTTTCTTCAACAGCGGAGTGCTCTTGATTTCTCGAAGTGTCACGGATCGTTGCAGCGATTTAATCGGCATAAGATCAACAGCGCTCCAATCGCCATCTGTTGCAGTTGGGTCGGGATAGCTTGCGCGAAAAACCTTGGCGATGCCGACTACAGCTTTTTCGATCCCGCTATGATAAAAGAGCACTTCATCTCCCTTTCGCATCCGGCGCAGATTGTTTCGCGCGGTGTAGTTTCGAACGCCTGTCCAGTTCGTCTTGCGGTCGGCGAGGAAATCCGACCATGAGTATGAGGAGGGTTCCTGTTTTACGAGCCAGAAATTTTTCATGTTTGAGTAGTTAACTACTCCTCCTGCATTCGACAACTGCACCGGTTTGTTTCACAATCGATTTGATGCCGCGTCTGCCATTCATTACGATTGAAGGATCAGAGGGGTGCGGAAAATCCACTCAAGTGCAAAGACTTGCGGCGCGTCTCCAGCAGGGGGCCGTTCCACATCTTGTAACACGCGAGCCGGGCGGAACGGCAATTGGTGAGACAATTCGTGAACTCCTCCAGTTTGCGCCGCAAGGCTTCGCCATGACACCGGAAACAGAACTGCTCTTGTTTGAGGCAAGCCGAAGCCAGCTTGTCCGTGAGACAATCAAACCAGCGTTGAAGCGCGGCCTTTGCGTGGTCGCCGATCGTTTTTTTGATTCGACGACTGTTTACCAGGGTGCGGCGCGAAAATTGGATAGACAGATTGTCGAGCAGTTAAACGCATTTGCAGTCGGCGATTGCGTTCCCGACATTACTTTCGTGCTCGATGTCGACGTCGAGACCGCGCGTTCCAGGATGCGAAAACCGCGCAGACCGGACCGAATGGAGCAACAACCAACGGAGTTCTATGAGCGAGTTCGTGAAGCCTATCGAGAACTTGCGGCGCGCGAATCCGGCCGGATCGTCTTACTCGATGGCGCGCAAGCACCTGACAAGATTGACACTGAAATTTGGAAAATAATCTCTGCGCGATTTCCAGTGCTCGGCCCGCAAGCAAATCCGCAATTTTAAGATGGGTTTTTCGAGGACAGCGGCGCTCGGATATTTGCGGCGTGCCCATGAACAAAATCGGCTCGGGCACGCGTATTTGATTTCGGGGCCGCCAGGCAGCGGAAAACAGTCACTCGCGGCGGAGCTGGCCAGTCTCGTGAACGGAACAAACCCGAACGATGTTTTCTCTGCGAAGGCACGGGAGATTTTCGTCGCCCAGCCCGAATCGAAATCCCGACGGATTGTGACCGAGCAGATTCGCGATCTGGAACATGCGCTGCAAATGCGTGCTTCAGGTGGCCGCCACAAGGTGGCGATTATTCCCGAGGCGGATCGGCTGCAACCGCAGGCCGCAAACGCGTTTCTCAAGACGCTGGAAGAACCGCCGAGAGATTCGTTGCTGCTTCTTCTGAGCGCAGTGCCCGAAGCTCTGCCGGAGACAATTATTTCCCGATGTATCGCAATTCCACTTGCTCCAAATAAGGAGCAGAAAAATAACCCGGAAGAGGAAAGGCTTGTGCAATTGCTGCAAGAGGCGGCGAGCGAGCAGAACTGGAATATTCAGCATGCGTATCGTCTGGCCCAGGGATTTCAACGTCTCCTCCGTGCGATTCGTGAGCAAATCCAAGCTGAGACCGACGAAGCACTAGAGCGTGAGGAAGCGCGCTATAGAAATTCGACTGACGGTGCCTGGCTCGAAGAACGGGCGGAATACTACAAAGCGCTCGCCGAAAGTATTTATTTGCAGCGGCGCGCCGGCCTAATCGAAACGTTATTCACCTGGTGGTCAGATGTTCTTCGAGCCGCCAGCGGTATCGATCTCATGGATTTGCCGAATGCACGAAAAGAAACCAGTAGGCTCGCGAAGGGGTTTACTACGACCGAGATTTTGCGGCGCATCCACTGCCTTGAGCAATTGCGTGAGCATCTGAACCGCAATATTCAGGAGGCATTGGCGATCGAAGTCGCTTTCCTGGGAATTTTTGCTGCTTGAACCGTTTGCTCGATTGATTTGGGACGTGTCTCGAAAAATCAGTGGTGGACGTTAGCAGCGGCTCTAAACCACGCGCGAATGAAAGAAGCCAAAGTTTAAGATGCATTCGGCGATGATTGCTGTCATTCTGAGCGCGAAACGAACGACTTCTGGAAATTAACGAACTAGGTCGTTTCGCAATTCGAGAGTCACTTCGATCGACTCAGGATCAAAAATTATGAGATTTGAGAATCAGATCGCAGTCGTGACAGGGGCGGGGCGCGGGATCGGTCATGCGATTACCGTAGGGCTGGCGAGGGATGGGGCGCACGTCGCCTGCGTGAGCCGGACGGAGGCGAACGCAAAAAGGACGGCGGATGAAATCAACGCGACACGCCCGGACACGGCGAAAGCTTACGTTGTCGATGTTGCCGATCACGCGGCTGTTCAAAAAGTCGGCGCGCAGATCCTCAATGATTTCGGCAAAATCGACATTTTGGTTAACAACGCTGGAGTGACCCGAGACGGATTGAGCATGCGCATGTCGATTGAAGATTGGGACACGGTCATCAACACGAACCTGAAAGGCGCGTTCAATTTTGTGCAGGCCGCACAGCGCGCGATGATCAAACAGCGGAGAGGTCGCATCATTAACATTAGCTCCGTGATCGGATTAATCGGAAACGCCGGCCAGACCAATTATGCGGCCAGCAAGGCCGGGCTCATTGGCTTTACTAAATCGCTCGCTCGCGAATTGGCCAGCCGCAACATCACCGTAAATGCGGTGGCGCCAGGATTCATCACCACGGATATGACCACCGGGCTCTCCGACGACATCAAGAAAGCGATCTACGCGAAGATTCCGCTCGGCAAAACCGGTCAACCTGAGGATGTCGCAAACGCTGTGGCGTTTCTTGCGTCCACGGAGGCTGATTACATTACGGGGCAGGTTCTTTGTGTGGATGGCGGGATGGCAATGTAACCTCGACTACGAGCGTTCGGGAAATTGGAGACGGAACCCTGGCTGCTTCTTTAGACAACCGTCTCCAAGCGTTCACTCGCCCTGCCAGCTGTCTGCCTCGATAAGCCGAACCGCTCGCAATAGGATGCAAATGCGTCGGTACCCTCGGCAGCCTCGAGGCCGAACTGCGATAAATCGTATCGGTGACAGCTATATTGTTCGCGCGGCTGATTTGCGAGGACGACGCGCATTCTCTGTTCTGCCTCCGGCGAGAGCGACCAACCGAAATGTGCATAGATGCGTCGCACGGCCGCTATCGGGTCGCGACGAATTTCGACATAATCCAGGTCGCAAATGCGACGGACCGCCAATCGATCACGTTCTGGCAAAAACGTTTCTAGAGTTTCCGACCAGTACTGGATCGCGTCGCGGCAAACCACAAACGGATCGACCGCATCGCTAAACACCCTTCGGAGGATCGTTATTAAACTTGAGAGGGAAGCCATCGACTCGAGTGGTGCCCGATGAGTCTGCACGAAAAGCGCATCGGGATAGACGGAAAGCAGGGTGGGCAAGGCAAACATGTGCGTAGGCGCTTTCAGCACCCACCGGCGAGGGCCATGCCGTAGCTGCAGGTGTTGTAGAAAACGCCGGTGATATTCGTATGCCGGCAGCAAGTTCTGACGTAAAAACCAAACCCGATAGGAGGGCACGTAGTACATCGTATCAAACTGGTCGCTTAGAAAGCTGGGAGTCATAAGGCCAACACACTCCTGCGGGAGTTTCGCGCCCAGGGCATGGACGTGGCGAAACGTTGGGGCCAACCAATTGAGACAGTTACAGTTTTGCGTCGCGCGCTGAATTCGCTGTTGCTCATTGTCGCGAGTAGGCGGAGATGGCATCATCACCTCCCAAGTGAGCGGAGCGCGATGCGCGGGATCGGCAGCGAGCAAGGTATGTAAAAGCGTCGTCCCGCTTCGGGGCAAGCCGACGATAAAGAGCGGTTCGCGAATTTCCTGCTGTTCAATGTCCGGATAAAGCCGCCGATCCCGTTCGATCAACAAACGTGAAGACAATATCCGCAAGAGGTCGCTTCGAAGAGCGATCCTTCCGATCAAGTTCAGCTGCGACTCACGTTGGCAGGACTCGAGCAATCGAGACATGGCCTCAAAAAAATCGCCGCCCCCAAAATCATCGAGACTACAGCGACGCTTGGCAGTCTTGATTAAGTCAACGGGAAGAAGGACGTTTCGTGGGATGCGGGCTTTCTCCAGCAATGCACCGCATCGATTTAGGAACCGGACGGGCAAGAAAGAGCCAGTCTGTTCGAGAGTTGTAGGGGCGCGCATTTTGGTGACGGAAGCATTGCTTAACGTCCTGCCACAGCACGTGTCAAGCGAATGGAGGCGCGGATTTAAAGATATTTGCGCCCGGCGGGCAGCTATTCCATCGTGCCCGTATGAGAACGGAGAACGCCACGTTTGGCGCGGGATGCTTTTGGGGCGTCGAAGAAACTTTCCGGAAGTTGAAAGGCGTAGTCTCGACAGCAGTTGGATACGCAGGCGGAACGAAAGATAATCCGACTTACGAGGCTGTTTGCACGGATGAGACCGGTCATGCCGAAGTCGTGGAAGTAGAATTCAATCCATCGCAAATCGCGTACGACGAACTTCTTGATGTTTTTTGGTCGAACCACAATCCGACAACCTTAAACCGACAAGGTCCTGATGTCGGAAGGCAATATCGTTCTGTGATTTTTTATCATTCACCCGAGCAAAAGTCAGCGGCGGAGGCTTCTAGGGAGCGAGTCGACAAGAGCGGACGCTTTCGCAGCCCGGTTGTAACCACAATTGAACGCGCGCCAACTTTCTGGCGCGCGGAAGAATATCATCAACGTTATCTTGAAAAGCGCGGCAAATCGCATTGCGCGATTTGAATCTAATCGCGCATGAACTGCGAAGTAATTCGGACCGGGAATTTCGTCGTCGATGCCGCGGATTTCATCATCGATCAAGCCCACAAGGCGATTGGCGAGCGCAATGAATTTCGGATCGCGCTCTCCGGCGGAGACACTCCGCGGCCGGTGTACGCACGCCTCGCGGCGGTCGCACGCAATCTGCCATGGACAGTCGTGCGAATCACTTTCGGCGATGAGCGTTGCGTGCCTCCGGATGATGCACAAAGCAACTTCAGGATGGCACGCGAGACACTGTTTATTCCAGCCGGCGTTCCAGAAAAGTCAATTATAAGGATGCGGGGCGAAATCGATCCGCAAATTGCCGCGCAAGAATATGAAGATCATCTCGATCTCTTGGCAACGGAGCGCGGGGAATCGGTTTACCGACACGACCTGATCCTGCTCGGGCTGGGGGATGATGGTCATACTGCTTCCTTATTTCCGCACACGGCAGGTGTTGAAGAAAAGAGCCGAAGAGTTATCGCGAATTTTGTGCCGAAACTTAATTCGTGGCGGTTGACGTTCACCTTTCCTCTCATCAATTATGCGCGCCAGATCTGTTTTCTCGTAAACGCAACGAAAAAAGCCGAGTTGGTCGAGAGTGTCCTCCAAGGGGATCCACAATTCCCCGCATCCCGCGTTAAGGCCAATGCGGGAAACGTGACCTGGCTTGTCGGGCAAGCGCCTGAATGATGTCGATGTGGTCGGCGTCAGCGGACACAAATCGATTTTGTAACCAGTTTCGCTGATTGCAGAATGAGGACGATTTGATCAGTGGGGCGATGATTCTCTTCTGTCGGATTGTCTCAGTATTGCTCGCCCTCGTCCTCTTTTGTCGGCACGACGCGATCGTCAACTGCGTATGCATGAAGCATTACCGCGATTAGGTAGAAGAAAAACAGCCCGGCCCCAAAGCCAGCAGATGCGATTGCGGCGAGGAATACGAAAATCCCAGCGGGAACCGCGCCGGCCATCCACAAGAAACCCGCAAGTCTGTGCCCTTTATAGATGTGTCCCAATCCTGGAATGACACTTAACAATACCGCCATTGCATCGCTCGCCTTCCCTTCAGCCGTCTCCGTGGCACTCCGCGTCCAATCACATCGATCGCAGCTTTGCGCGTCTTTCGGCAACAAATGTCCACAGTAAGGGCATGGCATTTTATCGAGTTCTCTCGGCTCGGACCGAGCGGCTGGTGCGTCCGTGTAATCCACGCTCATTTCAATAGTTCATTCAAGGTCACAAGACGCGCGGAATTCGTCAAGTAAACTTCCAAGACCGCGATCGTAATCGGCAGTGCAAATTTACTAGGAGCAGCTCAAATTATCACTGATGGCGTCACTTCCTGAAATAATTCGATATACGGACAAGTATTTGCGCCTTCGCGAAATCGGAGATTGGCCAAATGCGTTAAACGGTTTGCAGATCGAAAATTCGGGGAGAGTCACGAAAATTGGCGCAGCAGTGGACGCGTCCACACGCGTCTTAAGCGAAGCAGCAAAGAAAGATGTCGATCTTTTAGTCTTGCATCACGGTTTATTTTGGAAGGGGCTGAAGCCGATTACCGGTGCACTGCGTCGGCAGTTGCGATTCGCATTTGAAAACGACATCGCGCTTTACAGCGCACATCTGCCGCTCGACATCCATCCAAAAATTGGCAATAACGCGCAGCTCGTTGCCGCGCTTGGACTGAAACCGACCAAGCCGTTTCTAGAAGAAAAGGGCCAACCGATTGGACTAAAAGCGCGCTCTTCCTTGTTGCGCGAGGAACTTGTTCGCAAATTGCGCAACGTAGTCGGCGGTCCAGTTAAGGCATTCAATTTCGGCCCGAAGAAGACGAAGCTGCTTGGAATCATCACCGGCGGTGCCGGCTCAGAAATTTACCGTGTTGCCCAAGAAAAAATCGACACCTTCGTTACGGGCGAAGCGCCGCATTGGGCGGCTGTGGCTGCCGAAGAACTTGGAATGAATCTCTTGCTCGGGGGGCATTACGCCACGGAAGTCTTTGGCGTACAAGCGCTCGCCGCGCATTTGTCGACCAAATTTTCATTACCCTGGGAATTTATTGATTACCCCATCGGGCTTTGATTGCGGCATATACACGCTGAAAAGTTTTTGCTTTCGTAAATCCTGAGACGCTGTTCTTTGTTCGCCGATGGCTGCGGCGGAAGATCGGCGGATGAGTACGCGCGCGACGGGAGTCGTCGGCATAGCGATTCTGTGCAGTCGTATACTCGGTTTGATTCGCGAAATGGTGTTTGCGGGTCTGTTCGGCGCAGGGAAAAACCTCGACGCGTTCCTGATGGCGTTTCGACTGCCCAATTTACTGCGCGATTTGTTTGCTGAGGGCGCGCTGTCAACGGCCTTCATCACGACGTTTTCAAAGAAGATCGCCGTTGAGGGCGACGAATCGGCGTGGCGGCTGGCGAACAAGGTTGCGACGCTCACGGCCGTGTTCATGAGCGCAGTGACGCTGCTCGGGATGGTGTTCGCGCCACAGCTTGTCGATCTTTTGACGTGGGGGAGTTGGTCGCCGGACAAAACCGCCCTGACGATTTTACTCACCCGAATCATGTGGCCGTTCATGCTGCTCGTGTCGCTTGCGGCGCTAGTGATGGGAATCCTCAACGCGAAGCACGTTTTTGGCCCGCCGGCCATGGCGTCGAGTTATTTTAATCTCGGTTCGATTATTGGCGGCGTGGCAATCGGCTGGTGGCTCGATCCCCATTTCGGTGCCCGTTCGCTCGTGGGATTGGCAATCGGGACGCTTATCGGTGGCGCGTGGCAATTGATGGGGCAATTCCCTTCCCTGAGGCACGTGGGCTACAAGTACCGCGCCGATTTTCAATGGCGTGACGAAGGCGTGCGCACGGTGCTCATGCTGATGGGACCGGCGGTAATTGCCGCCAGTGCTGTGCAGGTAAATGTGCTCATCAACAGCGGATTTGCGGCGAGTCTCGGCAACGGACCGGTGAGTTGGTTAAACATTGCGTTTCGCCTGATGCAGTTGCCACTCGGAATTTTCGGCGTCGCGATTGGCACAGTTACGCTTCCGTTAGTATCGAAAAGCGCGGCAGTTGGAAACATGGATGAGTTTCGCGCGATCCTCGCTCGCGGAATACGGCTCGCATTTTTGCTCACCATTCCGTCGGCGATTGGGCTCGCGATGCTTGCATCGCCGATCATCAGCGTGATCTACCAGCACGGGCGATTCACTGCCGAAATGACGCGCGAGACTGCCGGCGCACTGCAATTTTACGCCGTCGGCCTCGTTTCCTATGCAGTGTTAAAAGTGCTAACGCCGGCATTTTACGCGATCGGCCAACGCAACACACCAATGGTTGTGAGTTTTCTCGCGATCGGCGCGAATCTTTTTCTCAACTGGCTTTTTACATTTCGGCTTGGGTGGGGACATCGCGGCCTCGCGTTTTCGACAAGCCTCGTTGCGACAATCAACTTTTTTTTGCTTTATGCGCTAATGCGGCGCCACGCACGCAGGCTGGAAACGCGCCAGATGCTAATTGGCCTCGGAAAAATTTGCCTGGCTGGCACGCTGTTGGCGTTGGTTTGCTGGGCCGCGAATTACTGGTGGCTCGATGCATGGGCGCAACTGCGCTTTTTCCCGCGGTTATGCGTGCTGCTCGCCGCGATCGCATTTGGTGTGACGGCGTTTTTTGGCGGCGCTTTTTTGCTGCGTGTGGCCGAAGTGCAGGACATCGTCGATCTTTTTCGCCGAAGAGTTGGCAGGTAGCGATCGAAACACCCCTACTTCAGGGCTTGATCAAGATCCTCGATTAAATCATCCGCATTCTCGAGGCCAATCGACAATCGCAAGAGACCTTCAGGTGACGTTGTTCCGGCGCCCTCAATCGATGCTCGGTGCTCGATCAAGCTTTCTACGCCTCCCAGACTAGTCGCGCGAGTAAAGATTTTCGTTTTCGCCGCGACCGACATCGCCGCCTCGCCTCTACCGCTGACTTGGAAAGAGAGCATTCCACCGAACATCGACATCTGGCGCGTGGCAATTTCATGCGCTGGATGGGTATCCAATCCAGGATAATGCACGTCTTCCACTTTTTTATGTTCGGCTAGGAATCGTGCCACTTTCATCGCGTTTTCTGAATGGGCGCGCATCCGCCATGGCAAAGTGCGCATCCCGCGCAAGATCAGCCAGCAGTCGAAAGGCGAGGGGACTGCACCGCCCGAATATTGAATCGTGCGAACGCGCTGAAAAAACTCGCCATTCTTCCTTGTCACGACGATTCCACCGGCCACGTCGCAATGCCCACCGAAATATTTCGTGGTCGAATGCAGAATGAAATCAGCCCCCAGCTCAAAGGGACGCTGTAACACCGGTGCCCATGTATTGTCGCAAACGCAGAGCGCGCCAGCTCCGTGAACGATTTCGGCGACCGCCGCAAGATCGACAATTTTTAGTAGAGGATTCGACGGTGTCTCAGCCCATGCCAGCTTTGTTTGTAGGCGCAAAGCGTTTTTCACTTCGTCGAGGTTGCTCATGTCGATGAAGTCCGCCTGGAGTCCCCAGCGCAGGAAAATTTCACGAAGCAGGCGTGAAGTGCCGTAGTAAGCATCAACATGCGCGAGAACATGATCCCCCGGTGCGAGCGCCTGAAAGAGAGCCATGGCTGCGGCCGTGCCACTGCCAAAAGCCGCTGCGGCCTCGCCGCCTTCGAGTACGCTGACTCCGTGTTCCAGCGCTTCGCGGTTCGGATTGTTGTTGCGCGTGTACATAAACCCGCGCGAGTAACTTCCCTCGACGTCCCTCTCGAAAGTCGTGGAAAGATAAATCGGCGCCGAAACTGCCCCGGTAGCAGAATCGATCCCTTGTCCGGCATGGACGGCCAGAGTTTCAATTTTCATTTCGGTTCAAGTGTGAAACGGAGGCTACGGATTCCGAATGTGTTTGTCGATCTTACGCTATGGTTTGGATTTGACGCCTTCAACTGCCCAGCGCAAATAGCAACTGCATTTGTCGACCGAACCATCTAATTTGCGACTTCGCTTCATGAGTATTTACGACGACGACGTGTTTCGCATGGCCTGCGATCAATTTCGGGTCATCGCCGATTATCTGAACATCAACAAGAACGATCGCGACCGTCTCATGTATCCCAAACGCGCCATCGCCGTGACGTTGCCGGTCCACATGGATGATGGCAGCACGAAAACTTTTCAGGGGTACCGCGTCCAGCACCATTTGACCCTCGGGCCGACCAAGGGCGGGACGCGCTTCGCTCCATCATTATCGATGGGCGAGACAGCCGCGCTCGCCATGTGGATGAGTTGGAAATGTGCACTGTCGAATTTGCCGTACGGTGGAGCAAAAGGCGGGGTTACGGTTGATCCGGCGAAATTGTCGCGGACGGAACTTGAAGCGGTTTCGCGCCGTTACATGCAGGAGATGATTCCATTCGTCGGACCGCACACCGACATCATGGGCCCGGACATGGGCACGAACGAACAGGTCATGGCCTGGTTCATGGATACGTATTCCGTCTATCAGGGGTATTCCGTGAGTGAAATCGTCACCGGCAAGCCGGTCGCTATCGGTGGGACCGAAGGACGCCGCGAAGCGACTGGCCGCGGCGTAGTGTACTTGATCGAGCGCGCCATGAACATGTTGAAGATAGACCCCGAAAAATGCACCGCTATCGTGCAAGGCTTCGGAAATGTTGGCTCGGTGGCGGCACTTTCGCTCGCGTACAAGAGCGGCGTCAAAATCG
>Ga0193721_1000422_pt1 | contig 12063 bp, 5 predicted proteins | sample U2s2metaG_FD_145078 | JGI IMG/M metagenome (GOLD analysis project Ga0193721, IMG submission 145078) | Soil microbial communities from a riparian zone of the East river system, Colorado, United States - U2s2 | ecosystem: Environmental > Terrestrial > Soil > Riparian zone | place: USA: East River...
TGTGGCGCCGAGTTCATCCGCCATGCTAGCAAGAGTGTGCGCACTCTGCATGTCCACGAGCGGCGCAGCTGAGAGATCGATTACTACCAGTTTTGGCCGTGTCGCCTCGACACGAACACGGCTCAGGATCGCCTCGCATACATTGTCCACGTTAAAATAAATGAGGGCCGATTCAGGCCGGAAAATCATTACGTTTGGAATCAGTTCGTTGTCTCCATGCCGGTCGCGATCGGAGAAACGGCGTGTGCCGGGAATTCGGCCGAGAAGAGCAACGTGGGGACGAGACGAAACGCGCACCAATTGCACAAGTGAAATCAAAGCGCCGAGCATTACACCGCGGAGCAAACCGAACGTGAGCACGCCGGCGAGAGCTGCCATCGCCACTACAAACTCAGAACGATCGTCAAGCCATAGCTCTTTTAAGGTTGAAAGCTTGAGCAAACCCGCGATCGCCACCAAAACCACGGCGGCGAGCACAGGTTGCGGCAACGCGCTCAATAGATGGGAGAAAAAGAGCACCACCACCAGGATAAAAACCGCAGCGAGGGCGGTGGAGAGCGGTGTCGTCGCACCTCCCTCTTCATTGACGAGCGACTGCGATGTGCCGCCGCTCACTGGAAGGCCGCCACCGAATCCAGCGAACAGGTTCGACGCAGCGAGGGCTAGATTTTCCTGGTTAGCATCGAATCGTCCGCCGTGCTTCGCGGCGAACATTCGGCCGATCGCGGCCGTTTCGACCGCGCCGAGAAGAAAGCAAGCCAGGGCTAGTGGAAGCAATTCGTTCAGGTCACGCCAGTAAAGAGCAGGAACTTTTAGCGGACGTAATCCCTGGGGCACGGCACCGATCAGTTTCACACCGCGCGTTTCCAACGAAAGCATCGAGGCGGCAACTATGCCTCCGATGACGACGAAGAGCGCAACCGGTTTGTGTTCAAGAAAGATTTTTCCAAGAATAAGCAGCGCGAGCGCAATTCCTCCGACTAACAACGACGTCATGTTCGTCTCGTTTAAATGGCTGAAGAAGAAACCCGCGTTTCCCCAAAAGCTTCCATGCGCGCCATGAAATCCGAAAAGCTTCGGCAATTGCGTGCTGGCCAGAAAAAGCGCCACGCCGCATTTGAAGCCGGCCATGACACTCTCCGAGATGAAATGCACCAGGACTCCAGCTTTCGCCAGCCAGGCAATGAAGGCGATGAGCGAAACCAATAACGCCGTGCCGGCCGCGAGTGCGCCAAAACGCATCGTGTTCCCACCTGTGATTTCGCCTAACGAGGCGCCGATAACCAGCGAAATGGCAGAGGTAACCGAGACGACGGTGTAGCGCGAACCGCAAAAAATCCAGAAGAGCAGACCACCGAACAGACAGGCGTAAAGGCCTGTTTCTGGCGGTAGGTTGGCAAGAGACGCATCACCTAATGCAGCGGGCAGCAGATAAGCCGCAAGGGTAATGCCAGCTGCAAAATCCAGCCGAAACCAATTGCGCTGATAACCCGGCAACCACTCAGCGGCAGGAATCGCTCTTTTCCACCACGCGTTGCGGCTCGACGTCATGGCTCTTATCTCATCACCCGAATCATGTCCGAATAACGTTGCCCATTCGGGGAACAGGCAATCGGAAAAAGCATGTTCGCAGACTAATAGTTGGGAAAATTATATCCGCTCAGGTTCATCGCGGCTAGTCTAGGCTCAAATCAACCTGGGTTGAAATGTCGAGAAGCCCGTCGGGACAAGTGGTGTGGATCAGCGCGGGAATTGTGTCGACGACATTTCTTTGCCAAACGCCTTTAGGGTTGCGCCGATAATAGTGGACAATATCCCATGACCGCGAGACACGGGCAATGGATCGTCGGTTTTTGGACACCGACGGAATGTTTTGAGCGTATTTGGGCGCATTTGAGCTACAGCCCATTTAACGATTTTACCTATGAAAGAGCACTCAAGGACAAATTAGAGAGACAAAATTTTGGAAATAAGCGGATCTCTCGCGAAAAATCTACTTCGCTGCTGGTGCCTGCGCGGCCTGAAAGGCCTGCCATGCATTCCAAGCGCGCTCCCAATTTTGTTTCTCGGCCCAACATTGCGCTTCCAAGAAATGGAAATAGGCAGGTGAGTTCAGCCGTTCGCTAAAATGACGGGCGGTAACGAGCGCATCATCAATCCGACCGTTCTGCATCTGCGCGCGATAGAGTTCGTAACCAATGGCATAGTTATTGGGCGCGGCTTGGAACCGCTTTTCCAAATCTTGAAGAGAGAAATTTGTGGCGACTCGTGGCAGCGCGACCGGTTCACCGTATTGTTGGGTCAACTCGTAGCCGGCGCGAAAATCATTCTTGCTGGCTTTGTATTTCGCCATGCCAAGCCAGGCATAACGAAGCCAGTCTGGATGCTGTTCAACCGCTCGGGAAATCTCCTCGGGGTCGCCACGTTCGGACCAAAACGCGAAGAGCGCGAGTTTTTCGGTTTCACCGAACGAACGTAAGTCCGGATCATTTCTCAACAGTTGCGCGAGCGCGCGATTGAAACGAGCACCGGAAATGCGGTTGAGATAGGGCAGGGCTAAATCGTGTTCGTTAAGTCCAATTGCCTCCAGAATCGGACTGACTTCTAGACTCCTGAGCGAAGCGTCGCTCAGCATGCTTGCGTAGACTCGTGGCCGCAGAGGTCCGGCTCTGCGTAGCGCCTCACGCCACGCTGCTACGGCCAAAACTGGATCGTACGGCAGCCAGGCATTTCCTTCGGCCAGCGGAACTTCATAAGCGATCGGCTCCAGAAAGCGCGCCCGGCGGAAATCATCGACTGCGTTTTTCGTCTGTTTGAGTTCGACCTCTGCGATCGCGCGCTCTAAGTAAAGCTCCCAATCGAGCGGCGCCCATCGAAGCGCGTTAGTCGTCAGTGCAACTGTTTCACTAAAATTGAGTTCGGTATCGGCTACCGCCGACAATTGCTTCGCGCTGGAAACACCGACTGAGCCGGGAAGAAGTTTTTCGCCGCGGGCAGCGATACCCAATGACAGGCCCGCGGCAAGCAATACCAACCCGACAAAACGAAATAAGATCGACGTCCACCGGCTCCTTTTTAGAGAAAGCGGCCGATGCGCTGAGAGGCCAAGCAAAAATACTACCGCAAACGCCGTACCCATCTGGTGCCCGGAAACATCGACAATCCCATCGATCGCAAACAGGATCGCAGCGATAAGCGCGGCGAGACGATAACCTTGGTTGGTTCCCGCTCGCAGCGGGAAAACTCGACTGGCAAGCAGCGCAATACCGACGATCATCAGCACCACGGCTGGCCACCCGAGTTCAGTCCAAAGCCAAAGCCAGTCGCTTTCCGGATGCAAGGCTCGCGCGTCGCCGATGGAAGCGTCACGAAAAATTGCAAAGATCGGTCCGAAATTTCCAAAACCGATTCCACACCAGGGCGAATTACGAATGAGTCGCAGCGTGTCATGAAAAATTTGCCCCCGGAGATTCGATGAGATGCCGGTGCTGCCGAAATCGTGAAGATGAAATCTCTCGAGTGTTTGCCCTCCCAAAAGGAGCGCAGTGAGTAGAAGAAGGAGAAAAAGAGAGATTCCAAGCGCGAGTCGCCACGGAGAGCGTTGTCGGAACGCCAACGCGCCAAGCCAAAATGCGCTGCCCGCCATGAGGATCGCGATTCCAGCGCGCGAAAAATTCAAAATGATCGCTGCCACGATCAGGACCAGCGCCAGGATCCAGACGATCCACCGTTTTCTTCGCTTGCGAAGATCGTCCTGAGCGCAGGCAAGAATCACGATCGCGGCGAGCCCGAAAAGAGCCCCGGTTTGATTCCGATTTGGAAATGGACCGAAATTTTGCTCGTTGTGCCAGAAAGAGAACGTGGTGTGTGCGAGGTGAAGCGCGATGGATATTGCGGCTAAGAGAGCAATTCCACTGGTAAACAAACGCAGTTGAAAGCGCACCTCGCGACGCTCAAGATCTTGAGTGGAGACGATGTAGAGCCAACTCAGCCCAGCAGCGAAGCTAATCAGACAGCCCAGTGTGATCCACGGCTGCGGAGTGAGCGTCGATGGAAGCTGAATTCCGAAGTCATTTACAAGCGCTGCACGCCACTCGGGTTGGAAAAACCAGCGGGCCGGGAAAAAGGCGACTGGCGCCAAGATAAAGAGGATAAGAAGAACGACGTTCGTGAACGCGCCGAGCGAAAACCGAGGCGGTCGCACCAACAGGTAGAGCGAGAGAAGCGTGATGATCAGTCCCTCTTCCCATTTTTGAGTAGCGCCGCCCAGGAAACAGGCGAGCACGGGCAGCAACGCGATAGTCGCGTTAGCTATCCAACGAGTGGCGGCGACAGTTTGTTTATCGCGCGATTGAGGTCCCTGCATGGAATTCGCATCAGCCAAGGCAAACTGTTATTCTATGGGAACCGCTTCCTTTGTTACGGGATGTCTTCATCGTCGAACCATTTACGGTTGCGCCGATAATAATGGACAATTCGGCGGAACAATGAGGCGAATCGCGCTTGGTACGGCTTCATACCGGACGTTCGAAAACTGCATGGGTTCGCCATCCAGGTTGACCGGAATTGCTTCCGCGGTGTGGACTTCCGCCCAAGGGGTTTGCCAATAGGAGATATACTCGCCATCCGGCGAAAGCTCTTGTAACTCGCGCGCGGCGGTGAGCAACGCCAGCGCCGGGATATCACGAACCGCGAGGACGTCGAGCAACCCATCGTCGACGCGTGCACGAGGAGTAACTTGGACACCGCCGCCTGCCTGACGACCATTGCCGACGATCGCCACCGGGCCGCTCCCAGCGATTTCGCGATCCGGCACGGTAAGCCTTCCTCGATAATGATGAACGTTCATTGCCAGAATCGCACCCATCACTGCGTACGCAGCAGGGCCAAGCAGGTTTTTGAGCTCTGGTGGAGTGGTCGCCGTGATCTCGGCGCCGAAGCCAATGCTCGCTGCGTTCAGAAACCAATGTTCGTTGGCTTTGCCGACGTCGATTGACACCTCTTTCCCTTCCATGCAGAGGGCCAACGCCTGGTCGGGATCATGCGGAATGCCGCACCCGGTAGCGAAGTCATTCGCCGTCCCTAGCGGCACCACTCCCAAAACAGGCCGCGCGACCTGGGAAAGATCCATTAAACCGTGAACCACCTCGTTCAGTGTACCGTCTCCTCCGGCCACGATCAGCAAATCCACTTCGCTTGTTTCCGCCACAAATCGTCGCACGTCTCCCTTTTCCGAAGTTACTCTTACTTCAATGGTATGCCCGATCGCTCGTTGTCGAGCGACCGCTGCCTGGAGCACGTCGGTGCCGGCCGCTTTGCCGTTGAGAATCAACTGAAATCTTTTACTCATCGCCGTTGGATTCCATCGGTCGCCCGTTAAATTTGCTGTTCAGTAATTCGGGCTCGCTTTAACACCAAGACGCGGCATTGCGCATCAGCGTCAATCGCGCTGCAAAATTAGCTCACTTCAAATGTAGCAGGCTCCAGGTTGCGATTCGTTAACGGTCGATCGCAGGCTCAGGCTCGAGCTGCGGCTTAGCCAGCGGTGGTGCCGGTGTTTTTTTCTTTCGGCCGGCGAAGAGTCGCTCGATGACGTAAAACGTTACCGGGATAAGGAAAATGGCGATCGCGGAAGCCGCGATCATTCCGCCAATCACAGTCGAACCGAGTATGCGCCGAGCGACAGCTCCGGAGCCGCTGGCGAACCATAACGGCAGCATTCCGAAAATAAATGCAAAGGAAGTCATCAGGATCGGACGCAAACGCAAACGCGCGCCTTCCAGCGTCGCGTCGAGCAACGGTTTGCCCTTTTCGTATTCGTCCTTGGCGAATTCGACGATAAGAATGGCGTTCTTCGCTGCCAGGCCGATGAGCATGATCAGACCAATCTGCGCGTAGATATTGTTTTCCATTCCGCGCAACCAGAGCGTAAGGAACGCGCCTAGCACTGCGATCGGTGTGCCTAACAAGACGCTGAACGGCAGCGACCAGCTTTCGTAGAGCGCAGCGAGAATGAGGAACACAAATATGAGCGACATTCCAAACACCATCGTCGGCGAGACGCCTTGCTGCGCTTTCTTTTCCTGATAGGAAATGCCGAGATAATCGTAGCCCATGTCGTTAGGCATGGTTTGGCGAAAGACTTCTTCAAGCGCCGCCATCGCCTGGTTCGAGCTGTAGCCCGGCGCAGCTGATCCGTTGATTTGCGCCGAGCGATATTCGTTGTACCGCAGCGTGAATTCCGGGCCGGCAATGTTCTTGATGGTCGAGATCGCGTCAAGCGGCACAGCATCACCGTTTGCGTTGCGCACGAAGAACTGGCCGACGTTTTTCGCGTCGGTGCGGTAATCGCCTTCCGCTTCTATGTAAACCTGCCATGTGCGACCGAACCGGTTGAAGTAATTCACGAAAAAGCCGCCCATGAATGTCTGGAGTGTTTGGTAAACCTGGCCGAGATCGATCCCCTGTTTGACCACTTTGTCACGATCGACATTGACGAAGACCTGCGGAACGTTCGGCAGAAATGTCGGTATGAGAGTTCCTAGCTCCGGCCGTTTACGCGCCGCGTCCAAAAACGTCTTCATATTGTTAGCGAGAAAAGCGACGTCTTTGCCGGTGCGATCTTCCAAAATGAATTGGAATCCGCCGGAAGTGCCCACGCCAGGAATCGCCGGCGGCGGAAAGGCGAAGGCGAGACCTTCAGTGAGACCGGCAAGTTGTTTGTTGATGTTCGCTTTGATCGCCGTGTATTTTTCTTCCGGTTTTGTCCGTTCGCTCCAGGGCTTGAACGTGACGAAGAAAAACGCGCTGTAAGTGTTTTGCACGAGACTGAGCAAACTGAATCCGACGACGCTGGTCGTGTATTTAACGCCAGGAATTTTGCTGAGAATGTCTTCGATCTTGCGCGCAGTCTGGTCGGTACGTTCGAGTGACGATGCGTCGGGTAACTGAAGCGCGAGATAAACGTAGCCTTGATCTTCTTCCGGTAGGTATCCACTCGGCAATCGCGATCCAAACAGGCCTGCACCTACTGCGAACACGGCCAGCAATGCGAAACTGAGCACGGCTTTTCGAATGGCCAGGCGCGACCAATTTACGTAAACATGGGTCGCGCTGCCGAATACACGATTGAACCGATCGTAAAACCAGCCGAGCGGGCCGCGCGTTTTCTTTCGCGGCCGCAGCAACAACGATGAGAGTGCCGGACTGAGCGAAAGCGCGTTGAACGCGGATAAGACGACGGAGATCGCTATCGTTAGAGCAAATTGTTGGTACAAACGTCCGGTAATCCCGGGAAGAAACGCCGTCGGAATGAAGACGGCGGAAAGCACAAGGGCGATACCGATCACCGGACCCGACACTTCGCGCATCGCCTGCAGCGTCGCTTCGCGCGGCGACATTCCTTCCTCGATGTGACGTTCGACCGCTTCAACTACTACAATCGCGTCGTCCACAACAAGCCCAATCGCCAGCACCAGTCCAAAGAGAGAAAGCGAGTTGATAGAGAATCCGAACAGCGGAAACAGTACGAACGTGCCGATCAAGGATACCGGAACCGCGCACAACGGAATCAGCGTAGCTCGCCATCCTTGCAAAAAGATAAATACGACGATGACGACCAGCGCGAGCGCCTCGAAGAGTGTTTTAATGATGTCGTGTAATCCTTCAGTTACCGAAAGCGTTTGATCGAGCGAGACTGCGTAATCCATGTCGGCGGGAAAACGTTGCTTCGCTTCGGCCATCAATTTGCGAACGCCTTGCGCCGCTTTGACTGCATTGGTTCCGGGCAGCTGGTAACAGGCGAGGATCGCCGAAGGTTGGCCGTTCAGACGCCCCTTCAAGTTGTAGGTCTGCGCGCCGAGGTCGATCCGTGCAATGTCTTTCACCCTAACGAATGAGCCATCGGGATTTGCCCTAACGACGATCTCGCCGAATTCCTCCGGCGTTTGCAATCGGCCCTGAGCCCGCACCGTGTAGGTGAATTTCTGTCCACTGGGAATCGGTTCGCCGCCGACCTGACCGGCCGGGTTCACCGTGTTCTGCTTTTGCACGGCGGTAATAATGTCGGGAACGGTGATGCCGAGCTTCGCGAGCTGGTCGGGCTTCACCCAAAGCCGCATTGCATACTGGCCCGCGCCGAATATCTGCACATTGCCAATTCCAGGAACGCGGGTCAGTTGATCGAACAGATTGATGTAGCCGTAGTTGGCCAGAAAAACTCCGTCGTAGCTTCCTTTCGGCGAATACAACGCAATCAACATCAGCGGCGCCGTTGTCGATTTCTTAACGGTCACGCCGTAGTTGTTAACGTCGGCGGGCAATTGCGACTGCGCTTGCGACACGCGCAGCTGCGTCAGCACGTGATCAATGTTCGGATCCGTGGCGATGTCGAAATTCACGATCAGTCGGATGTCGCCACTGTTCGAGTTAATCGAGTACATGTAGTTCATGTTGTCGACGCCGCTCATCTGCTGCTCGATCGGAGCCGCGACCGATTGCTCGACTGTTAGCGCGTCCGCGCCGGTGAAGTGCGTCTGCACTTGAATTTCCGGCGGCGCGATCTGCGGATATTGCGCGATCGGCAATGCCAGCATGCAGACGCCTCCAATCAGCGTCATCAAGATGGCGATGACGATCGCGACGATGGGCCGCCTGACGAAAAACTCCGACATTTCCTAGGGCTTTTTTTGCTGGTCCGCTTTTGAGACCAATGCGTCGGGGGGAGGCGTCCAGTCTTTTGCCGCGACTGTCGATCCTTCGCGCGCTTTTTGGAGTCCTTGCACAACAACTTTGTCGCCGGGCTTGAGCCCATCGGTCACTTCCCACATAGCGCCGATGCGTTCGCCCATTTTCACCGGACGAATGGTGACCTTGTTGTTCTGATCGACAAGCGCGACTTGAAAGTTGCCCTGCAACTCGTTTACCGCTTCCTGCGGCACAACCATCGCGCCCTTTTTCATGTCGGCGACGAAACGCACCTTTCCGAACTGTCCCGGCCGCAAAATGTTTCCCGGATTCGGAAACGTCACATAGTAGCGGATCGATCCAGTCCTCGGATCCAGGCTGCGATCGAGGGCATAAAATTTGCCTTTGTGCGGGTACATCTCGCCGTTGCCGAGGATCAAATCGAAGTTGAGGGTTTTTATGTAGGCATTGCGCTCAGTTGCGTCAGGATGGCGGGAAACGAAATCGGTGAATGGGCCTTCGCCGGCGGTGACGACAGCTTTGATCGGGTCAATTTGTGAAACTGTCGTGAGTGGTCCCGTCGTTGGCCCGACCAGATCGCCCACCTGGCTATTCGCGAACCCAGCCATACCATCGATCGGCGCCGTGACCTTCGTATAACCGAGATTCAACTCTGCTTGTTGCACCGCTGCTTGGTCGGCTTCGACATTCGCTCTGCTCGATCCCGCGGCCGCAATGGCAGTATCGCGCTCCTGGTCGCTGATCACTTTCTTTTTAAACAAATCGTACGCGCGTTTTTCGTCCGCGTCTGCTTTTACCTGGTTAGCTTTGTCTTTTGCCAGAGTTCCCTTGGCCTGCGCCAACGCGGCTTCGAACGGCCGGGGATCGATCTGAAAAAGGAGGTCGCCCTTCTTCACCACGCCGCCCTCCTGGTAGTCGCGCGAAACGATATATCCTTGTACCTGTGCGTTGATGTTGGCGTTGATAAAGCCATCCAGTGTGGCCACGCGTTCGAGCACACGCGGCACATCTTGCGGCGTAACCGTTGTGACCAGGACTTCCGGCGCGTTTGGGGCTGCTTCAGGCGCTTTGCGCGAACAGCCCAGGGAAAGGCTCGCCAAGACTAGAAGCGCCATGACAATCTTCACGTTCAAATAGTAATGTGACGCGGCGGAAAAGCTACGCGGGGACGCGTGAGCACTCCAAAGCTTCGCGAAACAGAGGACACTCTGTAGAAATTTCGCACCCAGTGTGGAGTGCGATGAGTCCTCGCGTCGCTTTCCTGTGTCATCGCCACCGTATTATGATGACCCACGTTAGTTGGTCGTTTCATCAAAGCCACTTTTGCAAAATGGCTGGCTGCACGCATCTCTGTCTCGTTAGAGTATCTTCGGAGTTTAACACTCAGGCCGATTTGCTCTCTGAGCCGGACGGAGCGGCAGCGTCTTTCTCCAGCGCTACGGCCAGGGCTTCGTCGACGGTTTCGACCGGGACGAATTTGAGTTTTTGCTTCGCTTCTTCGGGAACGTCGACAAGATCTTTTTCGTTGAGCTTTGGAATGATGACCGTGGCAATCCCGGCGCGCATTGCCGCCAAACTTTTTTCCTTCAGACCTCCAATCGGCAGAACCAGCCCGCGTAAAGTGATTTCTCCGGTCATAGCGACGTCCGAGCGAACTGGCCGGTTGCTAAAGAGCGAGGCGAGCGCGGTGAACATGGCAATGCCCGCCGATGGTCCATCTTTCGGCACTGCGCCGGCCGGCACGTGCACGTGAAGGTCCATCTTGCGAAAATCTTCTGATTTTACTCCCAGTTGCCCGTCGCGGCTGCGAAGAAGACTGAGCGCGGCCTGCACTGATTCCTTCATCACTTCGCCGATGTGTCCGGTGAGCGTGACATTTCCTTTGCCCGGATAACGTGTTGCTTCGATGTGCAATATTTCGCCGCCAGCCGGCGTGTAAGCCAAACCGGTAACGACTCCCGGGTTACTGGTCTTGAGCTTTGTTTCGCGCACATACTTCGGAGGGCCGAGCATCTCCGCCACCAGTTCCGGCGTGACCGTTGCATGCTCGATTTTTCCGCGCGCAACCTGCGCCGCAATACCCCGGCAGACAGCCGCGATCTGGCGCTCCAGTTCGCGTACGCCGGCTTCGTGTGTGTAATCGTTAATGATCTTTCGAAGCGCGTCCTCCTGGAATGCGCATTGTTCCGCCTTGAGTCCGTTTTCCTCCAATTGCCGCCTTACGAGATATCGCTTCGCAATTTCGACTTTCTCGCGCTCGGTGTAACCGGGTATGGAAATCACTTCAATCCGATCCCGCAATGGTTCGGGCACGCCCTCGATGTAGTTCGCCGTGCCGATGAAGATTACTTGCGACAGATCAAACGGCACGTCGAGGTAACGATCGACAAACGCGTTGTTTTGCCGCGGATCGAGCACTTCCAGCAACGCGCTGGCCGGGTCACCGCGAAAATCCGCGCCAATCTTGTCGATCTCATCAAGCATGAAAACCGGGTTCCGCGTACCTGCGCGCCGCAATTCCTGAATGATTCGGCCCGGCATCGAGCCAATATACGTGCGGCGGTGACCACGGATTTCCGCCTCGTCGCGCATACCGCCGAGACTGATCCGCACAAATTTGCGGCCCAACGCATCGGCAATCGATTGGCCAAGGCTGGTTTTGCCCACACCCGGTGGCCCGAGAAAACAGAGGATCGCGCCGTGCCCTTGCGGATTAAGTTTGCGCACAGCCAGATATTCGATCAGCCGTTTCTTTACTCTTTTCAAATCGTAATGGTCTCGATCGAGGATTTGTTGGGCTTGATCGAGATCAAGGCTGTCCTTGCTCAGTTTATTCAATGGAAGATCGGCAATGATCTCCATGTAACTGACAATCACCGAGAATTCCGGACTGGCGGGTGGAATGAAATCGAGCCGCTTCAATTCGCGCTCGGCCTGTTTCATCACCGCTTCTGGCGGGTTAGCTTCTTCGAGCCGTTTGCGCAATTGCTGCGCCTGTTCTTCGCTGCCAGCCTCGGCCTCGCCTAATTCGCGCTGGATGGCCTTAATCTGCGAGCGCAGGTAAGCGCGCCGCTGTGCATCGGAAAATTGCGAGGCTACATCGCGTTGCAGTCGCTGTTGAATCTCAGCAATCTCCATCTGCGCTGAGACGTGCTGTTGCACAGCACGAAGACGCTTTTCAACATCGAGCTCTTCGAGAATCGCCTGCTTTTCTGTAACTTCGATGTTCAAGTTCGACGCCAGAAAATCAGCGAGCTGTTCAGCGTCATCGATGTTCAGGATCATCAAACGCACCTGCTCTGGCGCATCAGGTGTCAGCTGGAAGAGTTTTGCGGCCGAGTCCCGCAGGTTGCGGAA
>Ga0193721_1000423_pt1 | contig 12056 bp, 14 predicted proteins | sample U2s2metaG_FD_145078 | JGI IMG/M metagenome (GOLD analysis project Ga0193721, IMG submission 145078) | Soil microbial communities from a riparian zone of the East river system, Colorado, United States - U2s2 | ecosystem: Environmental > Terrestrial > Soil > Riparian zone | place: USA: East River...
CACGCCTTACGTCATGCGAGCGATGGGTGTTGGGCTGCGAAAACCAAAAGACACACACTTAGGTGTCGATTTTGCAGGAACGGTCGAAGCCGTAGGCAAAAACGTGACCCAATTCAAAGCCGGCGATGAAGTCTTCGGCGGACGCGGCGGCGCGTTCGCGCAGTATATCTGTCCGCGTGCAACCCGAGCAGTCGCGTTGAAACCGGCGAATGTGAGTTTCGAGGAAGCAGCTTCGGTCAACATAGCGGGAATCACCGCGTTGCAGGCGCTGCGTGACAAAGGAAAAGTTCAACCGGGGCAAAAAGTTCTTATCAACGGTGCGTCCGGCGGCGTCGGCACGTTTGCCGTCCAGATCGCGAAGTCGTTAGGCGCTGATGTGACCGGCGTGTGCAGCACACGAAATGTCGATCTTGTGAAATCGCTGGGTGCCGATCACGTGATCGATTACACCAAAGAAGATTTCACCAAGAGCGCGGAACGTTACGACGTGATGCTCGACAATGTGGGAAATCATTCGCTGTCGGAGTGCAAAGGTGTCCTGACTCCCGCAGGCAAATACGTGCTCATTGGCGGCGGCGGAGCAGGCGATCAAGGCTTTCTCGGCGGACTCGGCAAAGCGCTTTGGGCGATGGTATTCTCAAAATTCGTAAACCAGCAGATGGGGATGATGATGGCCGACGCGAATCACAACGATCTCACCATCCTCGCCGATATGATGCAGTCCGGGAAACTGAAACCGGTGATTGATCGAACTTACAAGTTAGAGCAGGTGCCCGACGCAATTCGTTACGTCGAGCAAGGCCACGCCAGAGGAAAAGTGGTCATCACCGTGGAATAATCGCCTGCGTTAAAAATACTCGCTTTTGCTCACCCTAGCTGATCTTTTGTCGCGTTATGACGATTGTACATGTCCTCGGCTCGGCGCTCGTCGTCGTATGTTGCTCGGCAGCGGAACCAACCTGGAATCCGGCTGACGCCGTGCAGAAAGCGGTGCATGACATTCACACAGGGCATATCAAGTTTTACTGGGCGGGTAGCATTGAGTCCAGACCAGTAGGTGTCCCGTTCGAGGTAGCTAAAAATTATCCTATGGCGAACGCTGGAATTGGCTGTGTCACTAACGACATACCGCTTCGAGAACGACAGGAAGAATATGCCCGCCGGTACAACGCGAAGATTTACGCCTACATTACTCAGAAGCATTAGCAGCCATCTTCTAATGTCATTCTGAGCGAATCGAAGAATCTCCGATCATTTCTGGACGAGCCCCCGCGGAATAAATCAGAGATGTTTCGCTCCGCTCAACATGACAGGCTGTTTAAAAGGTGAGTTCCGATGCGTTACGCTTTCTTTCTTTTCGCTCTGATTGCGCCGAACATCGCGCTGGCGCTTCCAGACGATGCGACTTTGTCACGGCTTCTTGTTGGAACGTGGAAGGGTCCACGACACGAGACTCAATACCGCGCTGACGGGACGTGGGTCCTCGATCCGCCGGACGAAGGCGACAACACGCGCGGGAAATGGCGGATCGAGCATGGCCGGTTAATCGAGACTTGGCGATTCACCGATGAAACCGAAGATTCTTCGTCCGTAGAAGAAATCATCGAGCTCACTGAAAAAATTTTTAAGTCCCGCATCATTTCACAGGAAGGCCCGGGTAAGCCCGAGGGGCAGGTCCTTCCGAGCGAAATTTTCACTGTCACTCGCGTAACGGAAAAGAACTAGGTCGGTCGCGGTAGTTTCGGGCTTGGAAAAACATTGACGACAGATTCGATTCCCGGCTCGATAAAGCCATGAAACGAGAAGTGTTATTTCTCTCCGCTTGCATTGCCCTGCTTTCATTCGCATCTGTCGGCACGGCGGCGGCTGACTCAAAGCTCGAAAAAGCTGTTCGCGACGCGGATGCGGAATGGTCGAAAGTCGCTGCGGCCAAAGATCTCGATAAGACAGTGGCGTTTTACGCCGATGACGCAGTTGTTTTGCCGCCGAACCAACCGGCAGTGACAAACAAGGATGGAATTCGAAATCTTTGGAAAGGGTTTCTCGACACCTTCATAGATATCAGTTGGAAAACAACACGCGTGGAAGTGGCGAAGTCTGGCGACATGGCCGTTTTGACCGGCACGTACGAAATGACGATGAAGGACGGCAGCAAAGATAAAGGCAAGTATTGCGAGGTATGGCAAAAGAAAGCCGTCGGAAAATGGAAAGTTGGAATAGACATGTTCAGTTCAGATTTGCCGGCGCAGCCTGCATCTTCGCCTGGGCCAGGCGCTGCGGAGAGAAAATAAATCGTTCAGGAAAGCAAGAACGTAGAAATATCGATTTCGATTCCTGCTTCCAGTTTTTCTTGGATAAACGTCCTGCATGAGAGCGGTGCGACTGACGCAGGTCGGAAAACCGCTGGAGAACGCGGATGTTCCGGTGCCGGAGATTGGACCAACTGAAATTTTGATTCGCGTTGCGGCTGCCGGCATCTGTCACTCGGATGCGCATTATCGCGCAGGCATTTCCAAAATTGATCGTTTACCTCTGACTCTTGGGCACGAAGTCGCGGGTCGCGTGGAGGTAGTCGGCAGCGATGCGACGCACCTTTCAGGGGGAGACCGCGTTTGCGTACATTATTTGGTCCACTGCGGCAGCTGCGAGTTTTGTGTGCGCGGCTTGGAACAATTCTGTCGCAGCGGACAAATGATTGGCAAACATCGGGACGGCGGTTACGCAGAATTCATCAAAGTTCCCGGCGCGAATGCGTTTTTGCTTCCCGACGAGATTCCATTCGAAGTCGGCGCAATCATGATGTGCTCGTCGGCGACTGCGCTTCACGCTTTGAACAAAGCGCGCTTCAAAGCAGGCGAATCGATTGCGATTTTTGGCTTCGGCGGACTCGGATTTTCGGCGTTGCAATTGGCACGCGCTTTCGATTGCGGAGACGTCTACGTGGTTGAAATCAATCCTGCGAAACTAGCGCCAGCCGCTAGCATGGGAGCTATCGCGATCGACGCCAGGTCCGCAGATCCGGCCGAGCAAATCAAAGAGGCAACCGCTGGAACAGGAGTCGATGTCGCACTCGAATTGATCGGCTCTGCAAAAACGATGCGCCAGGCCGTGCTCTGTCTGGGCCCACTCGGACGCGCCGCTCTTGTCGGATTAACCGCCGAATCAATGTCGATTCATCCGTACACTGAGTTGATCAACAAAGAAGTGGAGATCATCGGCGTCTCCGATCATCTCGCGGCTGAACTTCCAGCACTGATCGAATTCGCGCGCAGCGGAAAACTTCGATTTCCGCCAGAGACATTACGCGCTGTCGACCTCGACGCTGCCCAAATCAATGCGGCATTAGACGCACTTCAGGATTCCATTGATCACGTCAGAACGGTAATAAAAGTGACGAGTGAATAGTGACGCGTGACGAGAGAGAGCACCAAACTGATCTACCGCCTCTCCTCCTCGTTCGAGGAGAGGATTAAGGTGAGGAGTCGCCCGATTTACCCCTTTAACAATTCAACGATTTGACAGATTTTCGCAGCCAAACCGCATGAATCTCAACGACCTCGCTAATCTCGGACAGATCAACGGCGCTCTTGCGGTCGTGATCTCGTTATTCTATGTCGCCTCACAAATTCGGCAGAACACAAATGCAGTCCGATCCGCCACGGCTCAGACCGTGCACGAACACTTTGCCAAATGGTATCACCTGGTTGCAGCCGATGATGAACTGGCTCAAATCGTTCCAAAGGGCTTGCGCGACTACACATCGCTTTCGGAAAAGGAGAGAGTCCGGCTTGTCGCAACCTTTATGGCGTTCCTTTCTTACTCGCAGAATGCATTTCTGAAGTGGCGCGAGGGACTGCTGGCACCGCAGCTGTGGCGCGGTTGGGAGCTTGTTATCATGAACCTGGTATGCGCGCCTGGTGGCAAGGCGTTTTGGAAAGAACGCGCTTACATGTTTGGCGATGAATTCCGCCGATACATCGAAACTGACCTTATGAAAAGGGAACCGCACCCCGACGCGAAACCAATGGGCGCCTTTTCCATCGGTCAATCCGCTACATAGACTCCATCCGAGTCTAGCAAGTGCCGCTGGCGCTTACTGCCTTGCCAGGAATATCTGTCACGCAAAGCGTAGCGCGTACGATCCGTGAAGAGACTATGTGCGAATTTTACGGGCGATCGTTGTAGCGGCGGCTGTGTCAGCCGCGAAAATACATCGCTGCCTCGAGAATGATCGGACCGTTACTGCTTGTCGTATGCCGCTTTGTCTTTGGACTTCTTGCCCTCCTCATCAGCGCCTTTCGCGGTTACCATGCGGGACTTGCCATCGGCTGCTACAACAATACGGCCTGTGGCAGTCGTCTTACCATCCTTCTTAACGGTGAACGCCAACGTGTGGTCGTCAATTTTCTTGTAAGCCCGCATATCAGACTTTGGATCACCGGTGACGGCATAGTCTTTTCCGTCAAATTTACCGGTCCACTCGTTATGCGTTGGCTTGCTGTCCTTGTCGGTGCCATCGATGACAACTTTCACCTGGTCGCCAGCAGCCTCATACACAACGGTAGTGTTCTTTCCCGCGTCACGGGTAAGCTTTGATTTCGCTTCATTCAGTTTCCAGGTGCCAATTTGAGGGTCGTCGGCGGCGAAGCACGTTGCGCCCGCGAAAAAGCTAAGCGCGAGAGTTAATCCAATAATTTGTGTTTTCATCTCGCCAACGAGCACGGATCTTCAGGTCCCGTCAATGTTCTTTTCAAACTAACGGACCTAAAACGCGTTCGAAGCAGCGGCTACGAACTTTGGGAGATCGACTACCACCTGATCTCAGTCTTTTGGTTTATGAACTGGCGTAATCGGCGATGGCTTTGGCCATGTCGAGCGTCGATGCGTTCCCACCCATGTCGTAAGTGCGCACTTTGCCTTCCTTGATCACGCGAGCGATTGCGTTTTCCAGACGCGTGGCCATGTCGGTTTCCTTTAACCAATCGAGCATTAGCTTCGAGGTTAAGAGCATTGCGATTGGATTGACCTTGTATTGGCCCGAATATTTCGGCGCAGAACCGTGCGTCGGTTCAAAGACCGCGTAGTTATCGCCGAGATTGGCGCTCGGAGCGAAACCGAGTCCGCCGACAAGACCGGCGCACAGGTCGCTTACGATATCCCCGAACATGTTTTCGGCTACGAGCACCGAGTAATCCTGCGGATTCTTGAACATCCACATACAAATCGCATCGATGTTCGCGTCGTCAGCGCGGATATCGGGATAATTCTTGGCGACATCCTTGAAGCAGCGCATCATCAAGCCGCCGGTCTCGCGCAGCACGTTCGGCTTTTCGATCAGCGTGACGCGCTTGCGACCGGTTTTCTTTGCGTGCTCGAATGCTTGTTTACAGATGTTGGTGCAGCCTTGCTTGCTCATGATGCGAGTGGAAAGCGCGATATTTTCCAGTCCCGCCTTATCTTTCCACTTCTTCATTTTCGGGTTTGCGCACAACGCGGTGTAAACCGCTTCTGGCAACGGAAAAAATTCCACGCCGCCGTACATGCCCTCGGTGTTTTCTCGAAACACAACCTGATCGATCGGCACATCTTCGCCGCTTGGATTCGTGATCTTGTTGCCGCGGAAATTGAGCGGATTGCCGGGATAACTTTTACACGGCCGCATGTTGGTGTGGAGATTGAACATCTGACGCAGCCCGACGATCGGCGAAAAATAAACCAGTCCTTTCTCTTTCAATTCCGGCGCCAATTCTTCTTTGGCTTCGGATTGCGGTTTGCTCGTGATAGCACCGAAAAGACCGCAAGTTGTTTCCTTGAGCGCTTTGACGGTACGATCGGGCAGTGCGTTACCTTCCTTGCACCAAAATTCCCAGCCGATATCGCAAGGCACATATTCGGCGTCGAGTTTCAGCCGATCCAACACGAGGCGCGCTGCCTCCATGACATCATTGCCAACTCCGTCACCGGGCATCCACGCAATTCTGTATTTAGCCATAGGAAGGCGACTTTATCGGCGAGATTCCAGCCCGCAACTCCCAGCAACCTTCAGCAATTCACCACAGAGGTCACGGAGTTCACAGAGAATTGGAAGCCTGTTTCTTTCTCCGTGTTCTCTGCGTGCTCTGCGGTAAAAATTAGGTTTTCGCGCGGAGACGTGACGCAACGAGCTTTTCGGCGCCGCCGGCGACGATCAATTCTTGCGCTGCGGGACTGAGCGGCGGGAAGGGAAATGACTTTCCGTCAACACTGAGGATTGATTTCGCGTAGTCGATTGTGATTTCTGGGCCAACTGTTGTTGGGGCGCGATCAGACAACGTGTCGCGCAAGTATGTGACCAACTCTGGACATTCAAAAACAACGAAGCCGTTGTTGAATGCGTTGCGCTTATAGGTTTCGGAAAAACTGCCGGCGATCACGCAGGGAATGCCTTTGAATTTGAGCGCGGTGGCAGCTTGTTCACGGCTCGAGCCGCTGCCAAAATTCAGTCCGCCAACCACCACGTCGCCCTCTTGGTAGAGCGTATTGAAGTTCGGATCGTAATTTTCAAATGTCACTGCCGCCATTTCCTCCGGCGTCATGTCGTCGCGGTAAGTGTGTTTGCTGCCGTAGATGCCGTCCGTGTTCAAATTGTCCTTATCAACGAAGAGAACCCGACCTTGCACACTTGACGGAAAACCGGAGATGATTTCTACCGAGCCAGCTGACTGCGTTTTCTTTCCGCCGCGCCGAATTGCTGTGCCTGCCGCGCGCTCGTCGAAATCTTTTGGCGCGCAAATAAATCCAGCCAACGCGCTGGCCGCGACGACGGCGGGCGAACCCAAATAGACCAGCGCATCGCGGTCGCCCATGCGGCCTTTGAAATTGCGATTCGTCGCGCTAATCGCGGTCTCGCCTTTTTGCACCAGACCGCGTCCAAGACCGATGCACGCACCGCACCCGGGCGGCAGCGGAATCGCGCCGGCATCGAGCAGAGTTTTCCAATCGCCATTCGACTCGGACTTGGCCTGCACTTCGGCACTGGCCGGGGCCAGATAAAATTCCACACCGTCGGCGACGCGTCCCCCGCGAGCGCGCACGACTTCGGCGGCGTCATGTAGATCCTCAAAACGCGCATTCACGCATGACAACAGATACGCTTTTTGAATGGGCACATGTTTCCGCTGCATTTCCGGCAGCGACACCATCGTCTTTACTTCGTTAGGCCCGGACACATGCGGTACCACCGTCGCGAGATCGAGTTCAAGCTCGATCGCATACTCAGCATCGGGATCGGCGCTGAATTCGCTGCGATTTTTCCACCACTTCTCGATATCGGCGTTTGTGTAACCGGACCGGCTCTTCGCACCGCGGGTTCCCGGACGTTTTGGATTGGTGAATTCGGCAACGCGCGAGCGCAAATAATTCGCCGTCACTTCATCGAATGGAAACACGCCGGCAAGCGCGCCCCATTCCGTCGTCATGTTGGCGATGGTCATGCGGGCCGACATGGGAAGATTCGCTGCGCCATCGCCCAGAAATTCAACCGCGTGATTGAGCACCTCGTCGTTGTTGAAGAGTCCGCACAAGGCGATAATGACATCCTTGCCGGTGACGCCCGCCGAAAGATTTCCTTTGAGTAATACTTTGGCGACCTTTGGAACCTGCCACCATGTAACTCCAGTTGCCCAAATGCTCGCGGCATCGGTGCGCACGACCGGCGTCCCGAGTGCAGCCATCGCGCCATATAAATTCGAGTGCGAATCGCTGGCGACCATCATCGAGCCCGGAACGACGTAGCCCTGTTCGACCATCACTTGGTGGGAAATGCCGGTTCCCGCTGGGTAGAAATCGATGCCGTGCTCGCGCGCGAATGCCTCGATCTTCGCATACTTCGCCAAATTTTCGGGTGAAGTATTTTGGATGTCGTGATCGATCGCGAATACTGGCTGTGCCGGATCGGCAATCGAGGTCGCGCCGATCTGCTTGAATTTCGGAATCACCGCGCCGGTGTTGTCATGCGTCATTACGTGGCGCGGGCGAATCGAAACGAAATCGCCGCTGCGCACCTGTGTTCCCGGAGCAAGTCCATCCGCATGACGCGCCGCAATCTTCTCGACAAGTGTAAGTCCCATACTCCTTCGAGGTTACCCGCGACTCACACAAATAACGCGAAAACAGGACTTTACCCATTTCGCAAATGTCATTCTGAGCAAAGCGAAGAATCTCTGATCACATTTCAACCGATTCCCCAAAGAGAATAGATCGAGATGTTTCGCTTCGCTCAACATGACAGTCCTAATTAATGAAGCGGGAAATTCGCGTCAATTCGTGTGTTTCGTGGGCAAATTATTTTTTAGCGGCGCGCTTTCCCAGGAACTTTGCAATATCGAAGTCCACGAAGTCGGCGTGATGGAAAATGATCGACTCGATTGAGCGCTCCATCTTGTCGCCTTCATGACTGTGCGTGGCGATGATGTGCATGACTTCGCCGGGAATGCCGTGTTTGAAGGCCAGCGCGACGCCGCTGAAGGGATGCCGCACCTGCTGCCCAAATTTGCCTTGGATAACGTTGCCTGCCGCGTCCTTATCAAACTCCAGCGGTTTGCCCACATCCGCCAGAAGCGCACCTGCGATGAGGTAGTCGCGCTGAATGGGAATGCTGCAGCGGAAAGATTTCTTGAGCACATCAGCGATGGCGGTGCATTGCCGAGCGCAGGAATTGAGATGCTCGACGAAAGTCATCTTAATGTCGCCGGCGAGCAGAGTGAACTTGACCGCTCGAAGTTCGGCGAAGGTCCAGCCCTTGCCGCCGCACCCCGTGGTAATGGCCTCGCTCCAGACCGCAGCGACCTTTTCGCGCAGCGACTTGTTCTTGATCTTCCTGATGCTGGGAAAGAGTTCTGCGATTTTAGTGACGCCGTAGTTGGTTCCTTGGGTTGTTGTCATGATGAGTTTACCTCGATTTCAGTCGATATTTTTGAGGCTTTGAAGCGGTTCTTTCGATTATTTTTTTGGCTTCCAAATCAAGCTTAACGGTTTCGCCATACCAACTGATATTTCCTGAGAATTTGCCTTTTAAGCTCTTATTAAGGCGGCTGAACAATTCGGTGTGCGTGAGCTCATTTTTTCGCAGGGCTGACAGGATAGCCTTCTTGAGCGTGTCGTATTTTTTTCTGTCAATATTCTTCCCGCTTTTACCCAGTGGGTGTTTCGTCAGTATTTTTTCGGTGGTCATTTTCCTTCTCTTTCCTTGATAGTTCTCTTCGCACTGACATTCATATCGCTGAACCTCACAAGCATGCGTTTCGGCCGGTTTTGGTCAATTAGGCATCAGCCGGGTTGAATTGTAATTTGTTTAATGCAGACTTCCCAGCGTCGTTCCTGAAAGCCTGGAGCCCAGCTGGATTGCTCATGCCAACCTACGAATATTCGTGTCAGAAGTGCGGGCAGACTTTCGAAGCGTTCCAGTCAATGCGCGATGAATCGTTTCGCGAATGTCCGAAGGAGTTTTGCCGATTGCCAAAGTGGGGACACGGGAAGGTAAAACGTTTACTAGGCACAGGCGCGGGTCTTATTTTCAAGGGCTCGGGATTCTACAGCACTGATTATCGCAGCGAATCATACAAAGCAGGTGCCAAAAAGGAATCTGCGCCGAAAGCATCCGAAGGCAGCGACAAATCCTCAAAAACCGAGCCACCAAAAACTCCTTCTTCCGGCGAGACGAAGACAGCTGAGAAGAAATCAGGAAAAGAATCAGCCTGATGTTTTAGCAACAGTCGCGCGAATGCCCTAATGCGGAATCGACCCGAGAGAGATTGGATCGGGCGCAGTTAACCCTTTGGCAATTTTTGCAGTTGCGCGATGAACGCCTCCGCGCCACCGGGGAAATAACCGTCGAACTGCCACACCTTTTGGCCGTTGCTGTTCAGCACGACGATGGTGGGAAATCCAAGAACTTCGTACTGCTGGGCCAGTTGCACGTTTTGCTTTTTCTCCTCTGTGGGCTGGGATTTTTTGCGAGGAAAATCGAGCTCCACCAGAACGAGATTGTCGTGCGCGAAATTTTTGAACTGCGGCTGTGACAGAACATCCTTGTCGAATTTGATGCACCACCCGCACCAGTCAGATCCCGTAAAATTGAGGAAAAGAAGTTTGTGGTTCGACTTCGCCTCTTCCTGCGCCTTGTTGTAATCACGCAGCCAATCGGATTCCGCTCGCGTTAAGGAAGCGAAAACAAGCGAGACTGCGGCCGCGACGAGAAATAATCGAGGGGTTTTCACTCCACCATCTTCGATGCAGTTACAGCCCGGCGCAAGAGCGGTGCGACGCACCGCCCGGGGCAGCCATTATTTTCCCAAGCCTGCAAATAGCCCGACGCGGCAACGCCGGGCTATCGGAGGAAATCCTGATCTACTTCAGATGCTTCGAGACGAGTTTGGTCATCTCGAACATGCTCACCTGGCTCTTGCCGTTAAATACCGGCCTGAGCGCGTCGTCAGCGTTGATCATGATTCTTTTCTTTTTGTCCTGCAGACCGCGCCTCTTGATGTATGCCCAAAGCTTTTTTGTAAGCTCCGGCCGTGATAGCGGCTGCGAACCGACGACGGCAGCAAGCTTATCGTCCGGCTGGACCGGTCTCATGAAGGCGGGATTCGGTTTGCGCTTGGAAGTTTTTTTGGTTTTCGGCATGGACGCTGACTAACGTTTCGCCTGCGAGAGAGCAAGACTAATTTTAAGCTAAATAAAAATTTTTTATTGTCGGTCTTCCCGGCGCACGGCGATTGCCGCCACATCATCGGGAGCAGTCTTCGCAGAATTGTCGGGAGCTGTTTGCGCTACGATCCGTTTGAGCAACGCCTCCGCACTGGGCGCGGAATGATCCAGAGCTTTTTCTAGCTGCTCCGGAGTCACCCGATGGCGCTCGCCTTTCGACCAGTTAAACAAGCCATCAGTGTAGAGGAGGAAAGCATCGCCGGGCCCAAGATCGATCGCTGTTTCAGTAAATGCCGATCGTTTGATCATGCCCAGTGGAGGCGCCACTGAAGCGATGGATTCTGTTGTCCCGTTGTGATGAACAACCAAAAGCGACGGGTGCCCTGCGCCGACGACCTGAGCCTGTCCGGTTGCGGGGTCAAGGGCTACACACATCGCGGTCATAAATGAGCGCGCGCCGAAGGTGCTGCGAAAATCATTATCCACAGCCTCCATCAAGCTGGCCGGAGAATCGTGATCCATGCTGCCGTGGTGAAAAAGAAGTTTTGCCAGCGTTGTAAGCAACGCAGCAGCCGCACCGTGCCCTGTGCCATCTGCGATCCAGAACAATACCCGACCGTCCTTCATTCGGAGCCACCCATAGATGTCGCCGCCTACCTGGATGACAGGATGGTAGCAGGTCGCGATCTGCCAACCCGGCAGCAGCAGCGGTTTCTGTGGTATCAATGATTGCTGCGTTAGGCGCGCGGCTGCCAGATCGCGCTCCAGATCGCGGCGCCATTTCTCCAGTTCATCGTTTTGCCGCTCCAGTTGTCGCCGCATTGAGCGAAGCCGAAGTTGGGTCTCGATTCGCGCCCGCAACACCGACGCATTGACAGGCTTCGTCACAAAATCGTCCGCACCTGCCTGCAGACAGGAGACCTCGCTTTGGTCGCTGCCATGTGCCGTCAGCATGATAGCTGGGATTTGGGCGACCGTCGGGTCCTCGTCCGAGCGAAGGCACCTAAGCACCTCGGCGCCGTTTAGACCTGGCATGTCGAAATCCAGCAGCAAAAGCGAAGGCGGACGCGCGTGAATTGTTTCCAGTGCTTCGGAACCATCGTTTGAGACGCGGCAATTGTAACCAGCAGCGCTGAGCAGTTGGGCCAACACCCTGCGACTCATCGCGTCATCGTCGACGACTAAAATCTCTGCATGTGAATTGTCGCGCATCTATATTTCGGATTCGGATTACGCACGCTGGCGTATTGTATTTGTGCTCCTATTTGTCAACAAACAGCAGCTTGAACAAAGCGTGATTTAATCATTGGCAACGGGTCGGAGTCCGGATACGATTACCAACAATTTTCATTATGAAATTTTCAATC
>Ga0193721_1000425_pt1 | contig 12043 bp, 13 predicted proteins | sample U2s2metaG_FD_145078 | JGI IMG/M metagenome (GOLD analysis project Ga0193721, IMG submission 145078) | Soil microbial communities from a riparian zone of the East river system, Colorado, United States - U2s2 | ecosystem: Environmental > Terrestrial > Soil > Riparian zone | place: USA: East River...
GCGCCTACGGGACAAATGTCGACTGTGTTAAGCGAATAATTGTTATCCAAAGACCTGCCAGGATGCGCCGTTAAGACGGTGTGACTGCCGCGATCCACGAACCCAAGTACGTCGTCATGCGCGATTTCCTGGCAGAAACGGATGCAGCGGGAGCAGAGAATGCAGCGCTCGTCGTCAAGCGTCACCCGCGGGCCGAGCTGCACAGCTTTCGGCTTTTTCACTTTGTTCTCCAGGAAACGCGATTGCGAACTGCCATAGTCGACACTGAATTCCTGCAAACGGCATTCGCCGGCCTGATCGCAGATCGGGCAATCAAGCGGGTGATTGATCAGGAGAAATTCCATGACGCCGCGCTGACATTCCTTCACCAGCTGGGAATCGGTGCGAATAGCCATGCCTTCAGCTACATCCTGTGCGCAGGAAATTTGCGGGCGCGGCATCCAATTGATGATCGGTTTGCCGTCGGCGCCAAGCTCCGGCTTGCGATCGGGGCCGAGCCTCGGAAATCCCATTTCGATCAAACACATCCGGCAGTTGCCCGGCGAGCTAAGCTTCTTGTGATAGCAATACCGCGGCACGAACACGCCAACCCGCTCGCACGCCTCGATCACCCGCGTACCTTTCGGAAACTGATTCCAGACACCATCAATCTGGACATTAAATAATGGAACTGATTCGTTAGGCATGTTTGAATCTGGAATCCAGGAGGCCAGGAATATTAAAGAACAATATCTTTGGCTTTGCTCGTTGGGTGGTATTCGCGCCCGACGCGTTTCACAGTTAAGCGCATGCTTGCGAAGTTTAGCAGCAGCGCATCATTTAAGTTTGCCGCCTTTAGATACGAGCGAACAATCGCAAAGTGAATGTCTTCAAGCGCACTAATCGCCTTTAGTTCGACGATAACCTTGCCCTCGACGACGAAATCGAGTCGGTGTTCGCCAATGAGGTGCTCATGGTAGAACACCGGCAGTAGCTTTTGGCGCTCAAACCAAAGCCCATTCGAAGTCAACTCGATGGCTAAAGCCTCTTCGTACATCACTTCGAGAAATCCGGGACCGAGCTCTTTGTGAACACGAATCGCCGCAGCGATGATTCTCTCAGTAAGTTCTTTGTTTCCCAAGTCGCTCCCTGGTTTCCTGGTTTCCAGATTCATTTTTAGATCGTTCCTTTCGCTCCGGCTTTTTCCCAGCCGGGGTCGCGGGCCATGGGGACGGTGGGAATCGATTGTTCCTCGATTAATTCTTCAGGTGTGTACTCGGGCGGGAGGGGTGGGGGAACGGGTTTTTGGGCGCGTGTCGCAAATTCTTCCGGGAATTTTTCGACGAAACTTTGCGTTGGCCACGCGCAGGCTTCGCCGAAGGCGCAAATGGTGCGCCCCGCGATGTTATCGCCAATCGTTTTCAGTGTTTTCGGATCTTCTATCACGCCGCCGCCGCGCAGCATGCGGTCGGTGATTTTTTGCATCCAAAGCGAGCCTTCCCGGCAGGGTGTGCATTGGCCGCAGCTCTCGTGCGCGTAAAACTTGTTGATGTTGTTCAGCGCCCAAACCATGTCGCGAGAATCATCCAGCACAATGACTCCGCCGGAACCCGCCATCGACCCTGCGGCTGCCAGTGAATCGAAATCCATCGGGATATCGTCGATCGAGAACTCGCGTTCAATTGTCGAGCCGTCGGTCTGTCTTTCTTTCAGCTTGAAGCGTTCATCGGCGCGCAACACTTTCGCGGAGCTGCCGCCCGGAATAACGGCTTTTAGTTTTCGGCCCGGTCGCAAGCCACCGGCCATCTCGTGAATCAGCTGCCCCATCGTCACGGCACCGACTTCGACTTCGAAGTAGCCTGGACGCTGCACGTCGCCGCTGACGCAAAGAACTCGCGTGCCTGTGTTGTTAGGCCGGCCGAGGCGCGCATACTCCGCGCCGCCCATGGCTATGATATGTTTAATGTTACATAGCGTCTCCACGTTGTTCACGATAGTCGGACACATATAGAGACCCAGTACCGCAGGAAAATAGGGCGGCTTGATCCGCGGGTAACCGCGTTTCCCCTCGAGCGATTCGATTAGACCCGTTTCCTCTCCGCAAATATAGGCGCCTGCGCCGCGGTGAACGTAGAACTCAACATCGAATCCGGAGCCGAGGATGTTTTTGCCAAGGAAATTGTGCTGCCGCGCTTCCTCGATCGTGCGCTCGAGGATTTTCGCGCCCTCCGGAAATTCTCCGCGGATATAGATGTACGCCGTGTGCGCATTAAGGGCATAACACGAGATCAACATTCCTTCGAGCAACTGGTGCGGATCTTCGTGAATGATGTAGCGGTCCTTGAATGTGCCCGGCTCGGATTCGTCGGCGTTGCAGATCAAATACACCGGCCGTTTTTCGTCCGGTTTGATGAAGCTCCATTTCAAACCGCAGGAGAACCCAGCTCCGCCGCGGCCGCGGAGTCCCGAGTTTTTGACTTTGTTAACGATGTCGTCGCGCGACAGAGTCAACGCTTGCTTTAATTGTTCGTAACCGCCGTCGCGGAGGTAACAACCGATGTCGCTAGTCCAACCGGGGCGCCCGATATTCTTATAGACCAACCGGTGTTCAAGAGGATGCGGCGGCCACGCCAAGGGAGCGGCGGTCTGTAGTCCGCCGCCTATCGTGGGGCGGACTGGAGACCGCCCATCCACGACCAGGCCGGCTGCGGACTCTGGATTTACCTTCTCGTGCAGTTGTTCGCCGACCATGCACACTGGCGCGGTGTGGCAACTGGCCAGACACTCAACAAATTCGACGCTGCAAGTTCCGTCGGCGTTGACCGCGATCGAATTGTGCATTTCTTCACCATCATTCGAGCTCGGGATTCCCAGATTCGCGCACAAATTTTCCATCACTTCCAATCCACCCGCCATCGCGCAACTCAGCGTGCGGCAGATCCTGATATGCGTTTTCCCGGCCGGATGCTGGCGGAACATTGGATAAAAAGTGACCACCTCGAGAATGTTGATCGGTTGGAGGCCGAGTTTTTCCGCGATCCAGAAGATGGCTTCGTCGTTGATGAACCCGAAGTGTTCCTGCCACAAATGCAACAGCGGCATCGCCGCGCTTCGACGGTGTTCGCTCGGATAACGCGCAATCGCCTCATCCATTTTCCGCTCCAATTCGGCGGGAATTTGGATGCGCGTCGCGTCTGCCATCGTTGAACCTAAACCAGCGCAGGGATACGCGGCAAATCGCGTTTCGTGCTGTCGAGTCCGCTGTCCTCAGCGCGCGATGATGCGACGCGTCGTACGGACAACTGCGCTGGGGACAGCGCATGCTACAGCGGATCAATCGGAGAGTGTGCTGTCCTTCGACTGCACTTTGTCGTCCTTGAAAACGATCGTGACCGTGTCTTTGCCCTGACGATAAACGTACGTCGTTTGCTTCGTAATCGTCGGGTCCTCAGTTTTGGACGAAGTAGGCTGACCCAAAATCGATTCCACCTGCTTCTTTGACATGCCTTCCGTGACCTGATCCACGTTCACCTTGGTGATTCGCTTGCCGATGCAGCTATCGAGCATGAGCACGAGCATGAGCACGAGCATGAGTCGCGACGCAATTCGGAACATCGTAGTCATGGGTCTCATTCGGTTCATCTATCGCATTCGCCCATCACGAAGTCCAGACTGCCGAGCACGGCGGGCACGTCACTAACCAGGCAACCGGGCAAAAGCTCCGGCAGGATACTGAGGTTCACGAACGACGGCGCGCGAATTTTCAACCGATACGGAACGCCGCCGCCTCTGCTGTTGATGTAAAAGCCAAGCTCACCCTTGGGATTTTCGGCTCCGAAATAGACTTCGCCCGGCGGCGCATCGAGCCCTTCGGTCACCACAATGAAATGATGAATTAGTTCTTCCATCTTTGTCATCACTCGCGATTTCGGCGGGGTCATGTTTTTCCAGTTCGAAACGTTGATCGGACCGCTGGGCAATTTATCGATGACCTGCCGCAAAATTCGCGCGCTCTGACGCATCTCCTCGAGTCGCACCAGATAACGATCGTAACAATCGCCTGCGCTGCCGATGACCACATCGAAATCGTACTGGTCGTAATCGAGATAGGGGTGTTTGCGGCGTAAATCGTGTTCGATTCCACTTCCCCGCAGGTTCGGCCCGGAAATCGCGTACGCGATCGCGCGCTCCTTCGAGATGACCCCGACGTCCTTTGTGCGATCGACAAAAATCTTGTTCCGGGTCAGCAACCTGTCGCATTCGTCGAGACTCGGGCTAAAGTCGTCGAGGAATTTTTTGAGTTCCGGGATAAAAGCTTCCGGAAGATCGCGGATTTGTCCGCCCACTCGGGTGTAGGACGTGGTGAACCGGGCGCCGGTCAAGAGCTCAAACAGATTGTAGAGTTTTTCCCGCTCAGTGAAGGTGTAGAGAAAAACCGACATCGCGCCGAGATCGAGCGCCATCGCGCCTAGTCCAAGGAGATGCGAGGAAATGCGCGACGTCTCGCAGCAAATCGTGCGGATCGCTTTTCCACGCGGCGGAATGTCCCAGTCCATCAATTTTTCCACCGCAAGCGCATAGGCCACATTATTCGAGAGCGGCGCGAGATAGTCGAGCCGGTCGGTATACGGCACGAATTGGTTGTATTGCATGTTCTCGGCGATCTTCTCGTCGCCGCGATGGAGAAAACCGATGTCCGGCGTTGCTTTGGTGATGAGCTCACCATCGAGCTCCAGCACGAGTCGCAAAACGCCGTGCGTAGCTGGATGCGACGGGCCCATGTTAAGCACCATCTTCTCGCCGATATCGTGCTCGCGTAATGCCGCGTCAGCTGCGGCGACCCGTGTAACTGGGTCCGGTGAATCAATCTCGCGCGTCGTGAATGGCATTGAAGGATAAATTACAACGTTAGAAACGGATAACGCTTACGGTGGCGAGTCAACTGTGTGTGGAGTTGGCGGTCGCGAGAACGCGTTCACCAGCACACGAGACGCACGGCGCTACCCAGAAGGCGCTCGCGGTCCGGGCGAAACACGATTAACTACGTCCCCGTATGCCAAAAAAAGTCGCACTACTTTTCGCCGGCCAGGGTGCGCAATGCGTCGGAATGGGGCGCGACCTCGCCGAGCAGTTTCCGGTCGCAGCGGATTTGTTTCGTCAGGCCGATGAAATTCTCGGGCGAAAGTTAAACGACATCGCCTGGAACGGACCGATGGAGGAATTGACCAAGACTTCAAATTGTCAGCCGGCGCTTTACGTGCACGCGCTGGCTGCATTGGCAGCGTTGCGCGAGGTCTTCGGCGAGTTTGAAGTCGGCGGCGCGGCCGGCCTGTCGTTAGGGGAAATCACCGCGCACGCCGCGGCGGGCACATTCGATTTTGCGACAGGTCTGAAGCTCGTACAAAAGCGCGGCGAATTCATGGATGAAGCGTGCGCAACAACGCAAGGCGGGATGGCGGCTATGATTGGTGGCTTGGAAAACGATGTGCGCCGGATCGCCGCGGATGAAGATGTCGATATCGCCAACATCAATGCGCCTAATCAGATCGTTATCTCAGGCGAGTTGACGAAAGTGGAAACCGCAGTCGGTGTTGCGAAGGAACACGGCATAGGCCGCTCGATGATGCTCAATGTTGCCGGCGCATATCATTCGCGTCTCATGGAAAGTGCATACCTGAAATTGGAGAAAGTGCTTGCCGATGTGCCGATGCAAGCGCCGCGTTTCCCCGTGATCAGCAACGTGACCGGCGAAGAAGTAAAAACGCCTGAGGAAATCCGGGAGACTCTCCGCGATCAAGTGACCGGAACCGTGCGATGGACAGATTGTATGCAGCGCCTTATCCACCTTGGCTGTGATTTTTTCATTGAGCTCGGCCCGGGGAACGTGCTTGCGGGTTTATTGAAACGCACGAACCGCGACATCAACGTTATGTCCGTTGGTGACGCCGAATCGGTTCGCAAGTGTGGTGAAGCGTTGTAGCCGCTTCGATGTGCTAAGCGTCAATTCAGTGTGCCTGGAACCGTCGCTCACAGGACGACGGCTACAACATCGACAATTGCGGTTGGTCGTCGTAATTGTGCCGCATGACACTGCAACAGCGTGTGGACTCGGATCTGAAGGAGGCGATGCGCGCCAAAGACGTAACGAAACTGGGCGTGCTGCGCATGCTCAAATCGGCATTGAAATACGCGGCGATCGCAAAATCCGGCGCGGAGGCCGAACTCAGTGACGCTGAAGCCGTTCATGTCATTCGCAAGCAAGCGAAGCAGCGCCAGGATTCGATCGAAAGTTTTGAAAAAGGCGGCCGCGCTGAATTGGCTGACAAGGAAAAAGAAGAGTTGGCGATTTTGAACACTTACTTGCCACAAGGGATGAGCCCGGACGAACTGGCGAAAGTCGTGCGCGAAACCATTGCTGAACTCGGCGCCACATCCAAAGCGCAAATGGGCGCGGTGATGAAAGCGTTGCAGGCGAAGGTAGGCGGCCGCGCCGATGGCAAAACGCTTAGCGCGGATGTGGCACGACAACTGTCGCAATAGTTAAAAGGTTACAGGAGTTACATAGTTAAGAGCGGAATTCTCTGAGCTGCCAACGATGTAACCTTGTAACCGTGCAACCCTTTTAACTGTGCTCTCAGCAATTCTCGTGGCCGGTGGCAGCAGCCAACGCATGGGGTTCGACAAGTTGTTTGCCGTAATCGCGGGCGAACCAGTGATCGCTCACCCAATCCGTGCGTTCGAGCGCGCGACTTCCGTAGGCGAAATCGTAGTCGTGGCGCGTGAAGACCGGCATGATGAAATCCGAAACATCAGTCGAAACAGGGGGTTCAAAAAAGTCCTATCGATTGTCCCCGGCGGCGAACGTCGGCAGGATTCCGTTCGGGCTGGCCTGGATCGCATCAATCGCGACGCGAAATATGTTGCTGTGCACGACGCGGCGCGCCCGTTGATTACCCCAAAGCAAATCGAACGCGCGTTTGCGCAGTGCCGTATTCACGGCGCAGCTGCTTTGGCGCAGCCAGTCAACGACACCTTAAAACGTGCGGATGCCGATCTTTTGGTCGTCGGTTCCGTCGATCGGCGTCAGCTTTACGCGATGCAAACGCCACAGATTTTCGAGCGAAAATTACTTGAGGATGCCTACCGCGCTGTGTACGCGGAAAACATTTTGGTGACCGATGAGGTCTCGGCAGTCGAGCGACTCGGCTACAAGGTCGCCCTCGTTCTCGACGACGATCTTAATCTCAAAATCACTTACCCCCGCGATTTGCCGATTGCAGACTTTATTATCCGCGACCGAGCGAAAGATGGTCGGTGAGGCGAGCAGTCCTCTGCGCGCCGTTCACATTTCACGTCACGGCGCGCACGGAGCGACGCTCCCTACCGCCGAATTCTTTTGTCTTTCAGCGTCCCATTCCAAGCCGCTCGGCAAGCAGTCGCGGCAGACCAGCCTTCGTGATTTTCTTCTGCGCGGTGGCGAGATCGTATTTTACTCGCAACAGTTCGACGAGGTTGTTCTCGATGTCGTAAATACAATATCCGGCGCGCCAGTTTCCGTCACGGGGTTGACCCACGCTGCCGGCGTTGATGAAATATTTTTTGCCAGGCTCAATACGAATGTGCTCGGAGTTCTGGCGCCGGACGCCGTCATCGCGCACAAATACCATTGGCACATGCGTGTGGCCGAAAAAACAGACGGTCGTCCGCTGATACGTAAAACTCGCGACGGCGTCGAGATTATTGAATACGTAGCCCCATTGCCCGGGCGTATCGAGGGTGGCGTGCACGGTTGTAAAATCGTGAACCCGTCGCTGCAACGGCAGGCTGCGTAGCCATTCCCTGTCCTCCTCATTTAAACGTTCGCGCGTCCACTCGATCGCGCGTTCGGCGAGCTCGTTGAAACGTTCCGATGACGCAGGGAACGTTGCTTGCTCGTCGTGGTTGCCTTTCACCACCGGGCAATCGAGCTGGCGGACAAGCTTGATGCATTCACCAGGGTTTGCGTTGTAACCGACGATGTCGCCCAAACAGACGAAGTGCGTGCATCTGCGTTGACGCGCGTCCGCCATCACGGCTTCAAGCGCTTCGAGATTAGAATGAATGTCACTGAAAATTGCAAACCGCATTACGACCCCCGTTAGACCACCGAAAAGTCAGAATGTTACAACGGAAGCACGCGGACGCACCAATGTTTTGGTGCATGAAATGAATTTTACAGCCGTTACTGACCTAAGGAATTCACTGATTGAATCGCTTAACGCTTGATCAGTTTATCTGGAATTCGTTGGTCCTCCGGAATCGCGAGTTTGTCTTCAAGGAAGTTAAGCCGCTTGATTAACGTCGGCAGCCGTTCCTTCTGGCCCTCATCGTAGAGGCTGCGCAGGCGCTCATATGCTTCGCGCTCGCGCCCCTCGCAATACGAAAGCTCGTACGCCGAGAAACGCCGGTCCCATGGCGCCGCTTCCGGCAACGTTGCTGCCTTGGCATAATATTCGGCGGCGCGCTCGTGGTCTTTGTATTTTTCCTTGTACAATCGTGCGAGCGCTTCGTAAAGCTCCGGGCGATCGGGATTATTCTTAATTCCGCGTTCGAGGAAATCTTTCCCGAGCGCGAAATATTCGCGTTGCGCTTTGACTCGCAGCGCCTGGCGTGGCTGCTTGTCATCGTTCATTGCGGCTACGCTCGCGTTCCACGCCATGTGCCACGCGGCTGTGTCCCAAAACAGGAGCACCCGTGGTTGGAGCGCCGTGATTTGTCGAAACAACAACAGCATTCGGCCCCATTGAGTATTTTCCCAAGCCGCATGCGCCTGGATGAAGAGAGCATCGGCGACAATGGCTCGAAACCCGCTCAGAGCAGCGATGAATCCGAGTTGCCCGATCTTTTCGCGAAGATCGAGATTGAATTCGACACCGCGGAAATGTTCCTGCCGGTGAAGAGCCGCGAGATCGCGTTCGACCGGCAGTTTGAGCAGGCCCATCACGATCAAGACAGCCAGCGCGATCAGGCCTCGCGTCATAATTCTTTTCCGTAAAACACAAAAACCGCCAGTAACGTGTAGATCACGGTGTAGAAAATGCCGAGCAGCGCAGTCTTGGTGAACACTGCCAGCGAAATGGCGGTGCCAGCGACGATGTCATCCACCAGATTGAAAGCCTGCAGATCGGGAAAGAGCAGCGCTACGATCGCAAGACACACGCGTGTGACTAAACCACCGCCGTGTGCGGTGAGCCAATACTCGCGCGCAGTAGCTTCCAAGTGTCCGATGAAATAGATAAAAACCATCACCACGATGGTGAAGATCGTTGAGGTAGCGAAGGTAGAAACAAACAGCGTTAGGGCTGTGAGCAGGCACGCTTTCAGGAAGATGATGATGATTCCGGGAACAAGATCGGCGTTGAGCGCAGAGGCGCGAACGGCGCGCAGAGCATCGGCGAGTTGGTCCGGCGGCGCGCTGGCCATTTGTTTCGCGGTGGCCTGCAGCACTGCTTGCTCGCGCATGTACAGCACGGCCAGGAACGCCGCGGCCATCACCAGAGTGCTGATCGCCAGCAACAGAAGAACTCCGGCAACTTTACCGACAACGTATTCGAAACGCGGCACTGGTTTGGCGAGAATGGTATAAACCGTGCGGTCTTCGATGTCCCGCGGCACCATTCGTGCCGTGGCGACGATCGCCAATAGCGAAGTGAACATTGAGATCGCGCCTAACGAGACATCCTTCAGGATTTGGAATTCCTGTTGGAAAGAAAATTGCGCCATGAAAATCGAGCTGCCAATCAACAGCAGCCCGAACACCAGCAGCACGTAAAAAACTTTCAGGCGCGTCAGCTCAGTGAGCGTGTTGCTGGTGATGGCGAGAATGCGCGACAGAGAGACAGCGCGGTGACGCTTCGGAATCGTTGAATCGTTGAATGGTTGAAGCGTTGAAGCGGTTTCGTCGTCTGTCATTTCGGTTTTGTTAGTTTGTCACTCGCGAGTCGAGCTTTTGTCATTTCCTCCCGTCGATTCCAGGAACAATCTTTCCAGCGTGGTGGTCGACTTTCGCCGCTCAAGCAATTTCGCGTTGGAACGGCTGATGAACGATTCAATCTCGCGCATGAGTTCATCGGAAGCATCGGCGATCACAAGCTCGGTCTGATTTTCGATTGCGATTAATTCCTGTAAACGGCCTTCACGAACCAGCACGCCATCCGCGAGAATCCCGATGCGGTCGCAAATTTCCTGCGCTTGCGCCAGCAAATGCGACGAGAGCAGCACGGTGATTCCGCGGCGCTTCAGGTCCATGATCAAGTCGCGAATTTCGCGCGAGCCCGCCGGGTCCACCCCGGCTGTCGGCTCGTCCAGGACCACCAGCCTTGGATCGTGAATCAATGCTTGCGCCAGTCCGATGCGTTGCAGCATTCCCTTGGAATACGTGCCCAACCGGCGGTCGCGCGCCTTGTTTAGCCCGACAAGATCGAGCAGTTCGTTTACGCGGCTCTTCAATGTTGCACCTGTCATTCCGCAAAGGCGTCCAAAAAAACGCAGCGTTTCCGCGCCGGTGAGATATTTGTAGAAATACGGGTTCTCCGGGAGAAAACCAACTGCTTCGCGGCTTTCGACGAGGCGACTGTCTCGTCCAAAAATTTCGGTGCGACCGAGTGTTGGTGACACCAGACCAAGAATAATCTTCAGTGTGGTGCTCTTGCCGGAGCCGTTCGGTCCGAGCAATCCGTACACTTCGCCGGGATCGATGCGGAGGCTAAGGTCCTTTACGGCGAGCACCCCACGGGTGGGATGGAACGGAACAGGGAAAATTTTGGTCAGTCCGTGGACAGCGACGGCCGGATTAGTCATGGCGAATCTCAAAGCCGCGGGCAGCGACCGGTTCGTTCAACTTGTTCTCGGTTTGTTTGCGAATGAGCGAGTGAAGTTCGCTTTGAGCGAGCTGATCGAGAAAGGCGCGTACCTCTTCCTCATCACCTGTAGCCTGAAGCTCTACGCGCCCGTCCGGCAGGTTGCGCACCCAACCGGTCACGTCAAAACCTTTGGCGATGTGGCGCACAGTGAAACGGAATCCGACGCCTTGGACGCGACCTTCATAAAACACCTGAAGCGAGATCATCACCGGCTCCAAGATAGGCGATACTAGACACTCGATGTCGGGACTGCAAAGCCTGCGCACACAAACTCCAGTATCCCGCATCCCGTATCCAGAACCTGAGGGTCGTCTACTTATACGAATAGACGAGACAGAAACTACCCTCCGTGTCCTCGACCGAGTCGACGGATACAAAGTACTGGCCGCTGTTCTCCGGCGCGAAGCCGGCCGCCGCTTTGTCCCCGTTGCTAAAATTTTCCGTAGTCATTTGGTTTCCGGTTTCGTCATAAACGCTGACGGCAGCTTTTTTTAGCGGCTCCGCCGTGCCAACAGAAAACCAATACTGATTTCCCGCATAAAGGTTCACCGCGATCAGGGCATGATCGTGTGGCTTAAGCACGCCGCACGAATGTCCATCTCGGATCTTAAACCCGTCATTTCCAAATGCTCCCGCAAGCTCGAGTGCGTCTTTGCGTGCACTTACTTCAGCGTCTGTGTCTGCGCGGAGAATAACGCTCACGCTCAGCGCAAAAATCAAAACGAAAAACCGCAGGCAACGTTTCATTTAGGCGATTCCTTGCTCTCTATTTTTGTCATCAGTTTGCCGACCGCGTCATTGAGTTTTCGCACGTCTTCCGCGCTCGGCGCCTTTCCCTCCGGAAACGAAACGAGCTTCTCAAGTCCGGTGAGTTGTTCGCTGACATCTTTGACCAGAGGTTCCTGGCGTAATTCAGGGGAAATTGCATTAAGCTTTGACTGTATGAAGTGAACCAATGCCGGCTCGCGTAGAACCTTTGCGGCGGACTCGTTATAATTCTTAATGATCGCGCCGGTGACCACCTGCGTTCCGCGGATCCACCCGCCAAGAGTAACAAGGATAACCAGGTCCTGGTCGGCGTGCGATTGCATTGAGGATTTCACCTCGTTTTGCGTCGCTTCCAATTCCTCCTGGAGCGTGTCCCATTGGTTGTTCTCAGCAAA
>Ga0193721_1000426_pt1 | contig 12039 bp, 11 predicted proteins | sample U2s2metaG_FD_145078 | JGI IMG/M metagenome (GOLD analysis project Ga0193721, IMG submission 145078) | Soil microbial communities from a riparian zone of the East river system, Colorado, United States - U2s2 | ecosystem: Environmental > Terrestrial > Soil > Riparian zone | place: USA: East River...
AGGAGGTTATTTGTCAATCTTGTCTTCGAGCCGCAGTTCGGAGAGATCGATCTGATAAATGTCGCCCAATCCATTCCCCGCGCTCCGGAACTTTTCCAGCATCGCGGCCGTATCGAGTCGCCTTTCCATTGGCGCAGGTGTTAGTCCGCGCGTGCTCGACCAGAAAAAATATTTTCCGTCGGGCGAAATTTTAGGAGAATACTCGGTGCCGCTGGAGTTAATTTTCTTGCCAAGATTCTGCGGCTCCGACCACTTCTCGCCGCGTCGATAGCTCACATATAAATCTCCGCGCCCCAGACTATCCGAACGTCCAGCGGCCATGAAAACGAGAAAACTTTCGTCCGGCGCGATGAACGGTTCGTATTCATCCGCGGTCGTACTCAGTGGCTCGCCCAAATTTTCCGCCGTCACATATTTTCCGTCGACCAACCGCGCGCGATACAAATCCGTTTTGCCGTGCCCGCCCGCGCGATCGGATCCAAAATAGATCGTGCCATCGCGCGTGAGCGTCGGGTACCATTCATCTCCATCGCTGTTGACCGGAGCATCCAGATGTCGCGGCTCGCTCCAGCCGGTTTCGGTTTTGTTCATGACCCAAATGTCATTGTCCATCTTTGCGCGCCCGTTCACCGGACGTTTCGAAAGGAAATAAAACTGTTTCCCGTCCGCGGTGATAAATGGATCAGCATCCGAATATTGTCCGGAGAATGGCGCCAATTCCGGCGACGTCCAATGTCCGTTTTCGAATCGGGAAACAAAAATCGTCCAGAAACTAAAGTTCGGAGCGCTCCGCACGAAATAGATAGCGCGGCCGTCAGGCGTGAACGCGGGATGCGAGTCGAAATCACCACCGGAGATTATTCCTTTGCCGAAAATCGTCGGTTCGACCATCGGCTTTTCAGAAGCATAAAGCGCTTGCGCGAGTGCAAACATCGGAAAAGCAAACGAAATACAAATCTGTTTCAGCATCACGTCGATCTTTCCAACAAGTTCGCGGCTAATTCCAGGGCCGATTCGCTTTTGCCACCGAGCATGCGCGCGATCTCTTCCTGACGTCCTTTCCCGCTGATCTCGCGTAATTGCGAATAGGTTCGGCCGCGAACCACTTCCTTTGTCACCACAAAATGCGAAGAGGCGGTCGCAGCCACTTGCGGAAGATGCGTGATACAGATTAGCTGATGATCGCGGCCCAGTGTCTGCATCTTTGCTCCCACCGCATGCGCAATTTCGCCGCCCACATTCGTGTCGATTTCGTCGAACACGAGCAGGGGAATCGCGTCGTGCGCAGCCAGCGCGGATTTGATCGCCAGCATCAAGCGCGAGATTTCGCCGCTCGATGCAATCGCGCGAAGCGGCTTGACCGGTTCGCCCGGATTCGGCGAGAAAAGTAATTCCATGGCATCGAATCCATTCGGGCGCGGTTCATCGAGAGGATCGAGCTTTGCTTCAAATTCCGATTGGCGGAAACCGAGATCGCGAAGGTTGCGCCGGATGGTCTCGGAAAGTTTCGGTGCAGCCTTTGTCCGAAGCTTTCGCAATGCTTCGCCCGCGCGATTCATTTGCGCACGGACATTCTCGATTTCTTTTCCGAGCCGTTCCAACTCGGCATCGCGCCCTTCAATTTTCTGCATCCGTTCGGCCGCGCGCTCGCCGAAGGCGATCACATCCGCGATCGAGCCGCCATATTTGCGCTTCAGAGTTTCGAAGAGCGAAACGCGCTGCTCGAGCGCGGCGAGCTGCTCCGGATCGAGATCGAGTTTTTCAGCATAAGTGGAGAGCGCGCGCGCAATCTCGGAAAGCTCGACCACGCTTGCAGCATGCCCCGATGAGAACTGCGCAATGGAATTGTCGATCTTTTCCAATTCGCGCAATAGGCGCTGCGTCTCGGCGAGTTGCGCGAGAACGGAATCGTCAGCTTCGGAAAGTTTGTTGGCGACCACGTTGGCCAGCTCAATCAGGCGTTTACTGTTGCTGGCCAGTTTGTAGCGCTTCTCGATTTCCTCTTCTTCGCCGGCGACCAGATTGGCCGATTTAATTTCGTTAATCTGGTGGCGAAGGAGATCGAGTTCCTGTTCGCGGGCCGTTTCTGCGGTGTCGAGCGCGGCATGTTCTACAAGCAGCGTCTGTAATTGGCGGTAGTGCTTTCGATATTCGTCGAGCTGTTCTTCAGCGCGGGCGAACGAATCGAGCAGGCTCAATTGCTTATCCGGCGAAAGCAAAGATTGGTGATCGTGGGGGCCATGAAGATCGACCAGATCGTCGCCGAGATTTTTCAGAATCGACAAGGTGGTAGGCGAACCATTGATGAATTGGCGCGTGCCTCCGGTAGCCGAAAAGCTGCGCTTGATGATAAGATCGTTCTCGCACGGCTCGACTCCGGCTTCGACAAGTTGTCGGTTTAGTTTTTGCAGATCGTTCCCCGTAAAGACCGCCTCCACCGTGCAAAGATCGGCGCCGGTGCGAATGAGCGATTTATCGGCGCGCTCGCCGAGCAAAAGTTGCAGCGCACCGATGATGATCGATTTACCGGCACCGGTTTCTCCGGTGATTGCAACGAAGCCCGGCCCGAGTTGCCACTCGAGTTCTTCCACGAGCGCGAGATTCTTGATTCGCAGCAAAGTGAGGACAGTGGGCATTGGGCAGGTTGAGAGTTATTAGCTCAGAGCTGAGAGTGACAGCTTGCCAATTCAACCTTCAACTCTCAAGTCAGGGCTTACGGTGACCTTTCTCGGTACCGGAACATCGCAGGGTGTGCCGATGATTGGTTGCGACTGCGATGTGTGCCGGTCGCCCGATCCGCGCGACCAACGGCTGCGCTCATCGATCTATGTCGAAACGCCGGAATGTTCGTTGGTGGTGGACACGGGGACTGATTTTCGGACCCAAGCGCTCCGCGAAAATATCCGCAATGTGGACGCGGTAATTTTCACACACTCGCACACAGATCACATCATGGGCTTTGATGATCTCCGAAGATTTTCGCACGCGCGTGGCTCGATGCCCGTTTACGCATCGGCCGAAACGATGCGAGATCTGGAGCGCGTGTTTCAATTCGCGTTCAACACGAGCAATCCGGTTCCATATTATCTGAGGCCCGAGCCGCACGTGATTAATGGCCCGTTTAAACTAGGTGAGACATTGATCACTCCATTACCCGTGCCCCATGGCGACTCGATCGTGAATGGCTATCTTTTCGCGCGCGCGAATCACAAGCTTGTCACCTACCTCAGCGATTGCAGCGCCGTACCGGATGCGATTGTCGAGCTTATCGTGGGCGTGAAAGTCTTGATCATCGACGCGCTGCGGGAGAGACCGCATCCTACGCATCTGAGCGTAGGCCAGGCGCTGGAAGTCGCCGCGCGCGTAAAGTCTGAAGCGACTTACTTCACCCACATCTGCCACGACCTTCCCCAATCCGCCGAATCTCGACTCCCGAAAGGCGCGCACATCGCGTACGACGGGCTGAAGCTCCGTTTATAAGTAAGTCGCCCCGCGGCTAGTGGCAGCGCTTCGTTGGAAGCGGGGTGCACGAGTACCATTGCTTTGTCCTCCGAAGGCGATGCCAAGCGTCAGCTGCGGCGTAAACAATGATGTCCCGATAATTCTGATCAGTGGTGCGCTGCGCATCGGATATAGTCGTACGTTGATGTGTGATCGTGTCTATGACGATCCACTGGTCGATGGTATCGACTGGTCGAACAATGATAAACGGTTTCTTCCAGCCAAGCTGTTCTACTCTAATCTCACCCGGGCGATTGTTGGGCGGGAACAGAATATATCCGGGATCAACGTCTCTCCAGTCATCAAGGTAATAGCCACCAGCAACATTCTTCCACCCGAACAGATTTACATCCATGAGCAGATCGAAACGGCGCACATAAACAAAAACATGAAGCGCACGTTTACCATCTAACGAGTTCAGCCACAGCTGGCAGAGCGAGCTTTGCTTTCATTTCATCCTTCATCACATTGGGCGTTCTCCGACAGCGGTTTCACGGACCTAATGAGAATTCGATCGCGAAAATCTCAATTAACGGAAAATAAAATCTGTATCATCCGGTTACCTTCGGAACGGGCAACCCTTAGAAAGACATGATTCACTTTTCCCATCCGTGTCATTCGCGTAATCCGCGATTAAGATCTCGCCGAATAATTCCGCGCTCGCTTCGTTCGATGAACTTGATGATCTCCGTGATCTCTTCGGTCTGGGGTAATTCCTCGCGCATCGCTTCGACTGCCTGGCGCGTGTTGTATTTCGAACGGTAAATCAGACGAAACGCCTCTTTAATCAGCTTCACGCTTTCGGGTGGAAAATTTTTGCGTTCCAAGCCAACCAGGTTAATCCCACGAATTTCCGCCGGGTTGCCATCGGCGATCATGAACGGCGGAACGTCCTGGACGATCTTGGAGCAGCCGCCGGTGATGGCGAACCGCCCGAGCCGGCAAAATTGATGCACGGCGGTGAGCCCTCCGATGACGGCGTGATCGCCTACTTCCACGTGACCAGCCAGCGTGCCGTTGTTTGAAAAAACAACGGCGTCTCCGACGACGCAATCGTGCGCGATATGACTGTAGGCGAGGAAGGTGCCACGGTTGCCAATGCGCGTTCTCCCCTGGCTCGTTGTGCTGCGGCTGATCGTAACAAATTCGCGGAACGTATTCTCATCGCCGATTTCCAGATAAGTCGGTTCTCCCTGGTATTTCAGGTCCTGGGTCTGCTGGCCGATGGAGCAGTAGGCGTAGAATTTGTTCTTCGCTCCGGCCTTCATTGGCCCGCAGAGTGTGACGTGATGCTGGAGCCAGCAGTTTGGGCCGACCCTCACGTCGGCGCCGATCACGCAGTACGGCCCGACGAGGGTTCCGGCACCGATCTCTGCGCCCGGATCCACAATCGCAGTCGGATGAATCTCCACGTCGCTCATTTATCGAGGAACGTGAACATTAGTTCGCCTTCGGAGACAATCGCGCCGTTTACGACGCAATGACATTTCGCTTTTGCAAGACGTTCGCCGCGCGACTTGGTCAGCTCGGCGTGAATGAAAATGGTGTCGCCCGGGAAAACTGGTTTGCGAAATTTCACGCCGTCCGCGCTCATGAAATAGCCGATGCGGCTGGTCGTTTTTGCCAGTTTAAATAACAGAATGCTGGCCACCTGCGCCATCGCTTCTACCTGCAATACACCTGGCATCACTGGGTGACCGGGAAAATGTCCTTGGAAGAACGGCTCGTTAATCGTGACCGTTTTGACCCCGACGCATTTGGTTTCGCTTTCGAAACTGATGATTCGATCCACCATGAGAAACGGAAAACGGTGCGGCAAAATTTGCATTACCTCGTCGGTATCGAATCCGCCGTCGCTCGTAGGTGGCAGAGCGCGGGTGACAGCCAGCGCGTTCCGCCGCGTTTGTTCGCGGGCGACGACGCGGGCCAGGTCCGCGTTGACAGCATGACCGGGTTTCGCAGCTACTACATGACCTCGGATCCGCCGCCCGATGAGTGCGAGATCGCCGATAATATCGAGTATTTTGTGGCGCACGAATTCGTCTTGGAAACGCAATGGTTCCTTGCATAAAACCGCGTCGCCGCGGACAACAATCGCGTTTTCGAGGCTGCCGCCTTTGATCAAATTTTTCTCCATGAGCGGCTCAACATCCTCGTAGAAGACAAAGGTCCGCGCCGGGGCGATCTCTCGCTCGAAAACTGCCGGCGTGACTTCGGTCGATAAGTACTGCGCGAACCGGTTATTTGGTCCGGCTTGCGTGCATGAGATGCGGAATTTCTCATCCGGCAGCAAAATCAGCAGCGCACCTGTTTTCGATTCCACATGCACCGGTTCGCGCACGTCGAAAAACCGTCGCGGCTCCTCCTGAGCGGTCACACCGGCTCTCTCGATAAGATCGACGTAAGATTGCGCGCTGCCGTCCCCGATGGGCGGTTCGTTTGCGTCCATCTCGACAATGGCGTTATCCACGCCCATCCCCGAAAGCGCAGCGAGCACATGCTCGACCGTGTGCACGCGCACAGAGCCTTCGCCGATGGTCGTGGCGCGCTCGACCGTTTTTAGATTGTCGATCCTGGCGTCAATTGTCGGCTCGTCCTGTAGGTCCTTGCGCTTGAACTTAATCCCGTGATCGACCGGCGCTGGCTGCAGCTTCAACGAAACTTTTTCGCCGGTGTGCAGCGACGTGCCGCTGAGGCTGGCAGTCTTGCCGATCGTATGTTGGAACTCTGGTGCCGAAGCCATAGCAATCGCTTGCGTTGTAGCGGTGCTTGTGTCAAGCCCTGTTCATTTCAATTCGAACTCGCCGCAGTCAAAGGCCATCATTTTGTCCACATTTGAGACGCGAAATTGACGAACCGACGTGCCGTCATCCTGCCAGACATCAACCGACTTTTCGTTCTTCTTTTTGATGAATCCGCGGATCAAGTTCGGCGCCTCGCTCAGCATGATTAGCGGCAGACCATCGGTCGTTTGCAAATAGCTCCCGTCGCTGTCGAATCCAACGGCAAGATCGATGAGCGATCGTTTGTCGTTTGCCAGTGGATTTGGCATGAGTCTCACTTTAACGCTCGGGGATGGCTCATTTTCCACGGGCGGGGGCGTGGCTTCTCCGATGTCTTCTACCTTGAGGTTACCGACCAAGTAACCGTGGGCGCGATATTTTCCAGCGGGTAAATCTTCGTCATCGTCATTTTTGCCGTCCCATTCCGTCACAAGTGCATCCGCGCCGATTGTGAACTCATTTAATTCGGCTTGCTGATGCAGAACGCGCACGAGCGTTCCATTCCCATCGTAAATGCCGAGACTGATCGTGCCTTCCAGCGGCGGGGGAAGAAAGCTGATGCGCACCCTTCTCGGGGGCGCTGCGGCAGGAGTTGCCTCCGGCGCAGGCGAAGGCGTGGCAAACTCCTGCGGCGTCGCGGAAAGAGAGGGTGATTTCTCAAACGAGGGCGAAGGCGTTTGCGTTGGCGATTCTTGTGCGGCAGCGATTACAGCCATCGCGATCCATGATGTCGCAATCCGCAATCCGCAATCCGCAATCCGCGATTCAAACATAATAACGCCAGTTCACGTTCGGGAAAAGATTGTCGCGCCATTCACAGTTCCCAAGAAATTCTTCATCCACATCGTTTGCCGCAAACTGATCGTGCAATCGGTTGAAGCGGGCAAGATGATCCATCGTGCGTTTGGTTGCGTATTCGCGCGCTGTCCCAGTTTTCATGAGGAATGCCCAGTCGCTCGATTGCGCGAGCAATAGCTCGCGCGCCAGCTGTTTGAGGACACGATCAGTAAGTTGTAGAGCTGGCGCTCCGCCTGCCGCTCCCTCGCTTGGCAACTGGAGCGGTTGCCCTACAAGAGTAGAAGCATCTTGTGCCAACTCTGTCATCTTTCGCGCAGCAGCGTGCAGCTGTGGATAAATCCACGCGTTGCTTCGATCGAGCCAGACACTGAGATAGCCGTCCTCGCCCCATGTCGAAGCCGCTGGCTGAATTGTTTGCTGGGTTGGATAAGTCGCCAGATATCCGCTCGGCGTTGTCAGACGAAAGTCCTGCTCGCCGGCAGCCTTGCGAATGAAATGTTCAAGAAAGCGTGGCCCTTCGAACCACCAGTGGCCAAATAATTCGGCATCGAATGGAACCACAATAATCGGATCAAAACCCATCCCGCTGATTGTGCGAATTTGCTGTCGTCGCTGCTCGAGAAAATGAATAGCGTGCGCCTCCGCCGCTTTTTCCGCCGCCTTACGATCATATAACTCTTTCTCTTCACCGTGCCCGGTGACGCGATGATATTTCATCCCGGAAAATTTCCTGGCTCCGTGCGCAACTGGTCCCAAATGTTCCATCGAAAGATCGAATCCGGCATCGCGATAAAATTCGCGATACGCAGGATCGCCCGGGTAACCGCCGTTCGCGCTCCAGACCTGCCGGCTTGGCTCACGGTCACGCGCAAATACGGCCGGACCGGCTGGTGTGTAACAGGGCGCGTAAATCGACCGCAGCGGATGCGGTTGTCCAAACAGCAAACCATGGGCATCGAGGATGATCCACCGCGTGTTTGCCTCTTGCAGGAGCGATTCGAGACTGGGAGCGTAAGCGCATTCCGGCAGCCAAAATCCAATCGGCTCGGCTCCGAAAAGATCGAGATAGACGTCCCGCCCAATCAAAACCTGGGCACGCGCGGCTTGAGGCGCTTGCTGCTCCAGAATCGGAAGCAAACCGTGTGTCGCGGCGCTGGCGATGATGTCGATCGCACCCGCTTCCCGCAATTCGCGAAACGCGGAAAGCAGGTCACATTTCCGCTCATCGAGAAAGAAACGTCGGCTCTCCGAGAAGAGTTCGAAATAGAAGCCGGCTAGCTCTCGCAGTTTTTGGTGGTTCCGGTTTCGCCCTTGTTCGCGCTCGGCTAGATCGATCAACCGATCGAGGTGTCGCACATAACGCTCGCGCAAAAGTTCGTCCTGCAACATGGAGCAGACGGTCGGCGTGATTGACATCGTGAGTTTGAATCGCACGCCCTCGCTCACAAATCGCTGCATCATTTGCAGCAGCGGAATGTAAGTCTCGGTGATCGCCTCGAAGAGCCAATCTTCTTCGAGGAAATGTTCGTGCTCAGGATGCCGGACGAAGGGCAGGTGGGCGTGCAGAATGAGCGCAAGCGAGCCGGGCATGATGCATCGTAGCACAGCCGTGGACGGCTGTGCCACGCGCTACAGCGTGCGGCAAAAATCCTGGAAGCGGTCCAGACCTTTTTTGATCACGTCGATGCTCGTGGCGTAACTGAGCCGGACGGTGCGGTCGTCACCGAAGGCGGCTCCGGGAACGACAGCGACATTGGCTTTGCTCAACAAACGATCGGCAAAATTTTGCGACGTCAACCCGAGTTGGCTGATATTCACCAGCAGATAAAACGCTCCCTGTGGCTTGACTGCGGTGACGTTCGGAATCTTGGAAACCCGATCGAACATATAATTGCGACGCATATCGAATTCCTCGCGCATATCGGCCAGCGGCTGTTGATCGCCCTTCAGGGCAGCGAGGCCGCCATATTGTGAAAAAGAGGAAGGATTGGAAGTGGTATGGCTTTGAATGGAATCGACTGCTTTGGCCACCGCTTCCGGCCCGGCCAGATACCCCAGACGCCAACCCGTCATCGCGTAGGATTTGCTAAACCCGTTGATCGTGATTGTCAGATCGTACGCTTCCTTAGAAAGCGATGCGATGCTCACATGTTTTGCATCATCATAGACAAGCTTTTCGTAAATTTCGTCGGACAAAATGTAAATGTCCTCCTCGGCAGCGACATCGACAATCGCTTGTAATTCCTCGCTCGTATAAACGGAGCCGGTCGGATTGCCCGGGCTATTCAGGATCAACATTTTTGTGCGCGGCGTCATCGCGTTTTCAAAATCCGACGCACGAAATTTCCAGGCGTTGCGCTCGCTGGTTGGCACAATCACCGGCTCAGACCCGACTAATCTGACCATGTCCGGATAGCTCACCCAATAAGGCGCCGGGATGATGACCTCATCGCCCGGCTGACAGGTCGCGAGAATGGCATTGTAACACGCGTGCTTTGCGCCATTGCTCACGATGACCTGGGCAGCCCGATAGCTGAGGTTGTTGTCGGCGGCCAATTTTTCCGCAATGGCCTGGCGTAACTCCGGGATGCCAGCGCTGGGCGTATATTTTGTGAAGCCGGCCTCCAACGCGTCGATTGCCGCCTTTTTTATGTGCTCCGGTGTGTCGAAATCCGGTTCGCCCGCGCCGAAACCGCAAACATCGATCCCTTCGGCTTTCATAGCCTTGGCCTTGCTGTCGATCGAGAGCGTGAGCGAAGGAGTGAGTTGAGCGGCGCGTTCAGAAATTTCCATGGTGGTAGGACTAGATGTAAGGTTGTTCAAAATGGGAGCGCAAGCTATTGGCGGCGGTAGAAGTTTTCAATCAAAGGTTTGAAGTTATTCTCCTCGACTTGGACGATCGCCATTTCGCGTTTTGCATTTTCAGGAGAGTCTGACGCGTGCGCGGCGTTGATCATGATGGTCTGGCCAAATTCCTTTCGAATTGAGCCCGGGGGCGCTTTGGCCGGATCGGTTGGGCCGAGCACATCGCGAATTTTGCGCACCGCGTCGACACCCTGATAGACAATGGCAATCGATTTTTCAGTTCCCGGACGATCACGTTCTTCCGGCGGGCATTCGGTCGGCTTTCGACCGGCCATGAATTCGACAATGCTTTCCCAGTTTTCGCGTCCGCTTTTCGCGCCCAGCTTTTCCTCGAGAACCGGCAAAACCGGCCCGTAGAACTCCTTCGCTTGTGCGACGCTCATTCGATGGACTTTGAAACCAATGATGTGGAGGCCGGAACGGGAAAAAACTTCAATCACGCCACCCGGTCGCAGATTAGGGAATTTGAAATTATCCGGCTTAATGAGGACCAGTGTCGTCTCGATTTTTGCGCCGGCAGGGAAATTGATTGAGTGATCCAGGATCCCCCCATCGCGATCGGAGAATTCCGCCCAGAGTTTCAAATCGCGCTCGACGGCTTCGGTCTCGAACGCCGCCAGAACCCCGGGCTCAAAATAAGTTACTTCGCCTGCATCATCCGTGATGTAATCGCCATAGGTATCGCGAATCGTTTCGCCGCTGGTGCGCTCGTGCACGATATGGCCGACCGTGCGATGAATCTTTTCCACCGCGTCCGGTCCACGAAAAATGAGCTGGCCGTTCTTCTCGCCGGTGAAATTTTTGAGCACGTAATCGCGAATCAATTCCTGCGTCGCCCGATGACGCGGATCCGTTTCGGTCACGATCGCCTCTGCGTAGCGGCTGGCCAATTCTGAACTCGGCGCAAACATGCGCCCGCCAACCAAGTCGAGTCCGGTGCGCGAGATTAGCCGGCCAACGATGCCGCCGGTGCGCGATTTGCGCATCGAGTATGGCGTGATGATTGCGTAGGAAAGTTCTTCGGTCTGCATGGATTACACTCGCGGCTTATGATTAAACCGCGTATAATGCAGAGAAACCGAAGCCGCCAGGCTACAGGAAACGTTGCTGTCCACTGTGCGGCGCGTCAAATAGTTTTGGCTAAGACTGCGATCCATCTCCCACGGCGACGCACTTCAACGAGCTCGATCTTGTGGCGACGCAGAGCGCGGACGAATTCTTTCTCCTGGGTTCGCAAAACACCGGAAAGAATCACACAGCTACTTCGCTTTAGCTTCGGTAGAATCTGAATAAGCAATTCGCTGAACAGATTTGCGGTCGCGATGTCGATCCGGCGCGCCAAATTCCAACGACGCACATCACCCAATTGAAAATCTACGTTCTCGATTTTATTAAGACACGCGTTCGCCTTGGCGGTTGCAATAGCAATTGGGTCGATATCAAGGGCGACGACACGCTCTGCGCCAAAGCAGCTTGCGGCCAAAGCGAGGATGCCACTCCCGGTTCCAAGATCGAGAACGAATTGGGGGTTCCTCCCCCGGCTGACTTCTTCGAGAAGGCGCAACGACATCGCCGTGGTTGCGTGTTCACCCGTCCCAAAAGCTGGTCCCGCGGGAACGATCAAACTGTAGGCGAAACTGTCAGCTTCCCGCTTTAACGGAGAAGCGGTAACCACCAGCCGTCTCCCAATCCGAAGCGGCTTGGGTTTTTCCTCGCACGAAAGTCGTTTCAGCCAATCGCGTCCCAATCTTTTGGCGCACCCGCCAAATTCCTGGATGACCGTCTGCGCCTCCTTTCGCGATGTGCACGCCATTTCGATTTGCACGCGCTTGCGGTCTGGCCTCGAGATAATGGAGAGCGCACCGCCGAAGCGGGCCTGAAGAATTTCTTCGTGCTCCCTTAGCCAGTGGGCCTGTGCTGCCTTTTGCCACAGATACATGATTGGGGCGCGCCTTCGCTTTACCCTGCAGTCCAAGTGAAGCCTGGAGCGGGTGACGAGGGTCGAACTCGCGACGTCCTCCTTGGCAAGGAGGTGCTCTACCACTGAGCTACACCCGCAAATTACCTATGAAAACTGGCTCTAGACCACTCG
>Ga0193721_1000427_pt1 | contig 12030 bp, 11 predicted proteins | sample U2s2metaG_FD_145078 | JGI IMG/M metagenome (GOLD analysis project Ga0193721, IMG submission 145078) | Soil microbial communities from a riparian zone of the East river system, Colorado, United States - U2s2 | ecosystem: Environmental > Terrestrial > Soil > Riparian zone | place: USA: East River...
CATTCGCCATGACTAATCCGGCGGTCGCGGTTCATGGATTAACCAAAATTTTCCCTGTTCCGTTTCATCGACAAAGAATTGTCGCCGTAAAAGACCTCAACCTTCGCATTGAACCGGGCGAGGTGTATGGGCTGCTCGGGCCCAATGGCTCAGGCAAAAGCACCACCCTGAAGATTATTCTCGGTCTGGTATCTCCGACGCACGGCCGCACCGAAATTTTTGGGCGCGACAGTCGTCTGGTAGAGAGCCGGGAAGCGGTCGGTTTTCTTCCGGAGAATCCCTATTTCTATAAATATCTTACGGGCGAGGAAACGTTGCGTTTTTTTGGCCGCTTGTGTGGACTCAGAGGTGGCGCATTGAAAAACCGCATGAACGAATTGCTCGACCTCGTTGGACTAGGCAAGGCGCGCAATCGCCGGTTGGGCACTTATTCGAAAGGAATGCTACAGCGCATTGGTCTCGCGCAGGCGTTGATTCATGATCCCAGGCTGGTGGTGCTGGATGAACCGACCGCTGGCGTCGATCCTGCAGGCTCGCGAGACATTCGCGATTTGATTCTGGATCTGAAGCGCCACGGAATCACGGTGCTGCTTTCGTCGCATCTTCTTGCGCAAGCGCAGGAAATTTGTGATCGCGTTGGCATTCTCGCCGACGGTGTGCTGGTGCGCGAAGGTCATTTGCAGGAATTGATCGCTATAGAAAATCAGACCGAACTTGTCATCACCGATGCCTCCGATGAGCTCATCCACGAAATCGAATCGATCGTTAATCGGTCGAGGGCGAAACTAATCGAGCAGCGCAAATCGACGACAACGCTGGAGAGATTATTTCTCGACGCCACAAAAAAGGACGGCGCTCGACGTCAAATGACAAACGAGTAACGAAGCAGAAATGACCAGCGGCGAAAACGCTTCAACGCTTCCAGAAATGAACGCTTCTACGTACGCGAAGCCATATCGGCCGTTCTCTTACGTCCTGCTCATCTTCGCACTCGTTTTGATCGGCAGCTCGATTTTCATGGCGCAGTTCTCGTTTCAGCAGGAATTTCAAATCCTGAAGGATGTTTCGCTCGGTGCGATCTCGATTTTTACGTCGCTCCTGGCGATCGTCGCCACTGCGCGGCTGCTTCCACAGGACATGGAGGATCGCATACTTTACACTATTCTCGCCAAGCCGGTGCCGCGTTTCGAATACGTGCTGGGAAAGATTGCGGGAGTTCTTCTGTTGCTGGGGATCAGCACTCTGGTGATGGGCGCGGCGTTTCTGCTTGTGCTATTTTTCCGCGAACAAGCTGTCCTGCACGCAACCGTTAGACAGATGTCCGGCGCACCGCCTGATCAGGTCGCTGATGCTCTGCGTGTTGTTCGATCTTCCGCGTTCAACCTCGATATCTTTCCCGGGATGGTGATCATTTATCTTAAGGCCTGCCTGCTCGCGGCGCTCACTCTGTTTGTTTCCACGTTCGCGACCTCAAACATTTTCACTGTTGTGGTCATGGCATTCATTTATTTCATCGGCCATTTGCAGGCCACCGCGCGCGAGTATTGGCTGCAGGAACATGGTAGCGGATTGATTGCTCGCATTTTTTTCGCGGTGCTGACGCTGATCTTTCCCGACCTGCAGGCGTTCAACTTGGTGGATGATATCGTCGCAGGCACCGCCATTTCGCTGGCACTTTTCACTAAAACAGCCGTGCTGGGCGTTTTCTACACCACCATCTACACGCTATTGGCTGCGTTCGTGTTTTACGGGAAAGAATTATGAGCCGGGGTCTTATCGCACTGGCAGTATTGATGGTGGTCGGGGTGGTCAAATTGCCGCTTGAACGCAATTTGGCGGCGCTTCATCGACAGGAACATTTCCTCGGGGTCGAATTCAACCTCGATCTTCGCGAAAAAATCGGGCAACTCGGGTTCATGGCCGCCTTGAGCGGATTTCGAGCAATTGTCGCCGACGCTCTGTTCATCCAGGCGTACGCGGCATGGGAAAATACCGAGTGGGGCCGCATGCTGTTGTTGTTCCGGCACGTCACGACGCTCCAACCACGAGTGATGTTGTTTTGGGACACGGCGGCCTGGCACATGGCTTGGAACGCCAGCGTAGCCGCCATGAACGATCAGAAACAGCCGCGCCTTGCGCTGCGAGTCAAAGCGCAGCGTGAATATTTTGCGCTGGGCAAAGATTTCCTCGAACGCGGAATAAAAAACAATCCCGATCGCCCCGACCTCTACGAAGCGCTGGCCCGGTTGTATAAGGAGAAATACAAAGACCACGAGCGCGCGTCAGAGTATTACGCAAAGGCGTCGGTCCTGCCCGAAGCGCGGACGTTCGACAGGCGTTTCTCTGCCTACGAGCTCTCGTACTGCGAGGGGCGGGAACGTGAGGCGTATGAGCGCTTGCTCAGCCTCTACAACGAAGGGGAGAAGGAGCGGCTGCCTACTTTGATCAAGCGGCTGAAGTTTCTCGAAGAAAAACTTGCAATCCCCCAGGAAGAACGAGTTCCGGACAAGCTAAACAAAATCGTTAAATAGCTATATCGTTGGATCGGTGCATTCTTGGCGGCGACCGAGCGCTTCCATTATAACGTTGTACCTTTTCAACTGTTTAATCTGTGTCGTAATGCGTTTTGCAATTTTGAGTGATATTCACGCCAACCTCGAAGCGCTCGAAGCGGTTCTGGCTGACGCGCGCGAGCGTAGATGCACGCATTTTGTCTGTTTAGGCGACGTCGTTGGTTATAACGCGAACCCTGCAGAATGCATTCAACGTGTCCGCGAACTGAATTGTACCGTGGTAAAGGGCAATCACGATGAGGAGGCAACGCTTTCCACCTCCTCGGAACGTTTTAACGAACTAGCCGAGCACGCTATCCAGTGGACCCGCGACAATTTGGCGGATCAGGACAAGCAATGGTTACGCAATTTGCCGTTACAGAAGCGGGTACACGATTTCACAATCGTTCACGCCACGCTCGATACGCCTGGTCAATGGGGCTATGTGTTTAGCAATCTCGACGCGGTTGCGAGTTTCACCTACCAGCGCACCGCGATCTGTTTTTTCGGCCATACTCATGTGCCCACGGTGTTCGTTCGCGATCAGGGTGTTCGACAGGAAAAGGCCGAGCACGTGCGCATCGAGCCGGCCAAAAAGTATTTCATTAACGCAGGTAGCATTGGGCAACCCCGCGACGGAAACTGGCGCGCTGCATATTGCATTTACGACATCGAAAACAATCTGGTCGAATTAGTGCGCGTAAAATATGATGTGGCGGCCGCACAAAAGAAAATTTCCAAAGCTGGTCTGCCGCAGCTCCTCGCCGAGCGGCTTGCAATGGGGCGCTGACACACTTCTGGATCTCGAACAATATTAGGTCGCGACTGAGTCCATCCGTTGCTTCAAAACAAAATCCGCAAGCGGCAAATCCCGCGGGTAAGTGATTTTGAAATTGAAATCACCGTTCACAACGAGGACCACTTTGCGCCCCATGCGCTCGACTGCTGAAACTTCGTCGGTGACGAAAATATTTTCTGCGCAAACAGCTCGATACGCATCTTCGAGCAATTGGCGCTCGAAAATCTGCGGCGTTTGCATCGCGTAAAGTTGATCGCGATCCACTGAACCGCTGACCAGAAGGTCGCTATCTGCCCGTTTCAGTGTGTCGTTAATCGGTTCTGCCAGAGCGGCAGCGCCATGAGTTGCGCCTTGATGGAACACGCGTTCGATCTGCTCCGGCGTAATCAGCGGGCGCGCGGCGTCATGGACTGCGACCCAACGTGTAGCTGAGTCCAACTGATCCAGGCCGGCGCGGACGGAATCCTGCCGGTGTTTGCCACCCGGAACGATCGACCGGACCTTCTCGGACCTTCTATCGCGAACAATCGTTTTGATTTCATTTTGTCGATCTTCCCGGGCCACGACAATAATTTCGTTCACGGAGTTGGCCCGCTGAAATGCGCTTATCGTGTGCGCGATGACTGGTTTGCCGGCAATCGCCGTAAACAATTTATCGAAACCCATGCGGCGGCTGTCGCCGGCGGCAACAATGATTGCTGTGAGCATAGGTAAAACCGCTAAAAGGATTACAATGTTACAAGGGGTGGCAGCCTGAAGAAGTTCCGCTTTGACTTTGTAACCCTTATAACTTTTTTAACCGCTCAACTGTTTTTGCACCTCCGCGCTTAGGGTCTTGCCATCCACGCGACCAGCGACTTTCGCCTGCAACGCCTTCATTACTGCACCCATTTGCGCTTTCGATGTGGCGCCGACTTCGACGATCGTTTCGCGCACGACTTTTTCCAGTTCATCCGCATTCATCTGCTGTGGCAAATATGCGTTCAGGATCGACAACTCTTCTCTTTCCTTTTCGGCAAGTTCCGCGCGGCCGCCTTTTTCAAAGCTCTCGATTGAATCCTGGCGTTGCTTCGCCTGCTTGCGGATGACCTGAGCGGCCTCCGCATCATTCAGTTCCGCTTCGGCGCCTGATTTTGCAATCGCTGCGTATTTCAAAGCCGATTTTAACATGCGCAGCACACCCAGCCTTGTGGCGTCTTTGGCACGCATCGCCTCTTTCAGATCCGAATCGACGCGTTCAATAACAGTCATGTGCCAAAGTTACGTCGCGAAAGATAATTGTCGATCTGCACCCACGGCTCTGTGAGCCCTCCGCTTCGTTCTGACGGTGGCTACAACGCCTCAGCACATTTGCGAACCGATTCGGCGTCACTCACGGAAATCACATCCAACTCTTTGCGAGTACGCCGTAACAAACCAGCCAGCACGCCGCCCGGGCCCAGTTCAATAAAAAAATCGCAGCCAAGTTTGACCAGCCGCTCCACGCAGTCCAGCCAGCGCACCGTGCCTGTGACCTGGTCCTGCAATGTGCGGCGAATTTCAATCGGCGTTGTCACTTCCATGCCGGTCACGTTGCTGATTACCGGAAACCGCGGCGGTTGCATTGGAAGATTTGCAAGCACGGCGCCAAGTTTTTCGTACGCGCTGTCCATCAAACGTGAGTGATATGCGCCCGCGACGTTTAACATGGTCGCCCGGCGAATTCCGTACTCTTTCGCCACGCCGACGGCCGCCTCGACCTTCGTCAGTTCACCCGAAATGACGATCTGGCCAGGCGCATTGATATTGGCAATATCGACATCTTCATCGGCGGCAAGCCGGCGTACATCGTTTTCCGCGCCGCCAATCAACGCTGCCATGCCGCCCAGCGTGGCTGCGCACGCTTCATCCATGAATTCGCCGCGCCGCTGCACAAGCTTCAGGCCTGTCGCAAAATCGAATGTCCCTGCAGCCGCGTGTGCGGTGATTTCTCCAAGCGAGAGACCGGCCGCGCCAGCGATGGGAATTTCACCCGCGAGATTGCGCAAGATTTCCAGCGCCGCCAGCGAGTGAACATAAAGCGCCGGCTGACAATTGCTCGTCTTGGTCAGCTCCTCGGATGGACCGTTCCATGCGATTTCGCTCAACTTTCGACCGGGAATTTTGTCGGCTGCGATGAACAAATCCGCTGCTACAGGAAATTGTTCGGCGAGATCGCGTCCCATTCCGACGTATTGCGCGCCCTGGCCGGCGAAAAGTAGTGCGACTTTTTTCGACATGATGCTCTAGTTAATCGCGTTCCATCACCAGCGCGAGCGGGATTGTTCGTCCGGACAATGCAGCCATCGAAATTGCTTGCGCACGGTGGTTCACTTGCGAGCGTAAACCTCTTAACGTTATAACCCTTTCAACTTTCTAACTTTTTTCCCATGCCGTTCACCGTCCGTGAAATTGAATCGCCTGATCCGGTGACGCGAGTAGCCGCAGCCGATGCGGCGCTGCGACAGCCTGATGATGGTGACATTGGCGAGAAGATGGTCCTTAACATGGGGCCGTCGCATCCAGCCACGCACGGGGTGTTGCGACTAGTGCTCGAACTCGACGGCGAGATCATTACGAAAGCCACGCCGGACATCGGGTTTCTACATCGTGGCGACGAGAAAATCGCCGAGAACATGCAGTACAATCAATTTGTCCCTTACACCGACCGGCTCGATTACCTCGCGCCGCTTTCAAACAACGTGGCTTATGCCCTGGCAGTTGAAAAACTGATGGGCTGGGAAGTTCCGCCGCGCGGAAAAGCGATCCGCACCATTTGCTGTGAAACGTCGCGAATCTCCTCGCATCTGATGGGTCTGGGCGCGATGGCACTCGATCTCGGCGCGATGACGGTGTTCCTCTATACATTCACCGAGCGCGAAAAACTTTATGACCTCTTCGAATTGCTTACAGGCGCCCGCTTCACCACGTCGTACACGCGCGTGGGGGGAGAAATCCGCGATCTGCCGGAGCGCTTCATTCCACAACTGAAAGCTTTCCTAGACAGTTTTGAGCCGAGTTTGAACGAGTGCGACCGGTTGCTGACCCGGAACAAAATTTTTGTCGATCGAACCAGAGAGGTCGGCGTCATACCGAAAGATCAAGCAATAGCGTACGCGATTTCGGGGCCAAACCTTCGCGGGAGCGGGATCGACCACGATTTGCGACGCAAACAACCGTACCTCGATTACAACAATTACGATTTCGACGTGGTGATCGGCAGCGCGGGCGATTGTTACGATCGTTACCTGGTGCGGATCGAGGAAATGCGGCAAAGCGTGCGGATCCTGCGGCAGGCGATCGATAAACTTCCCGGTGGCCCAATCAACGTCGCAGACTGGAAAAATATGAATCCTCCCAAATCGCGCGTCATGACAAAGATGGAGGAATTGATCCATCATTTCATCGTGGTGACCGAAGGGCTCGATGCGCCACCCGGCGAAGTTTATTTTGCAGCCGAAAATCCCAAAGGCGAGCTTGGCTTCTACATTAACAGCAGAGGGGGCGGTGTACCGTATCGGCTGAAAATTCGCGCGCCATCGTTTGTGAACCTGAGTATTCTGCCAGAGCTGCTACCCGGCTGCATGGTAAGCGACGTGCCGGCGGTGCTGGGCAGTCTGGACTTCGTCATGGGGGAATGCGACAGATGATGATAATGACAAAGCCCGAATGGCGAAGGTCGAAATGATCGAGATGGCATACACCGAAAATACGAACGGACGAACGAGCGGAGCTTCACCATTTGGGTTTCGTCATTCCTTCGGCATTCGTCATTTGTCATTCGTCATTTCTTCCGCGGCGCGTCTCATGCTTGTCCTTTTGATCACACTCTGCGTCTCTTGCAGTAGCAAACGCATCACAAAAGAGAATGTCGATCAGGTAACGGAAGGAATGTCGAAAAAGCAGGTAGAATCGATTCTGGGGCCGCCCACTTCGCTTGATAATAAAGATTTCGTGATCATGAAAAAGACAACTTACATTTACCGGCAGGGTAAAGACACAATCACAATCGTTTTCAAGGATGACAAAGTGCAGTCAAAAGACAGCACGTTGTCCGATTAATCTGTAGCGGATTACACCCGTGACAGACTCGACGAGCATACGCATTCCCGCCGAGCTGGAGCGGAAAATGGATGAGGCGATCGCGCGCTATCCGGGCGATCACCGCAGAAGCGCAACCATGCCGCTGCTGCACTTGTGGCAGGAACACTTCGGGTTCATCAGCAACGAGGCCATGCTATGGATCGCGCAGAAACTCGGGTTGCAACCGATCGACATTCTCGAGGTCGTCACCTTTTATCCGATGTTTCGGCAGCAGCCGGCGGGCAAAACACACATCCGCGTCTGCCGCACGCTTAGTTGCGCGATGGCGGGCAGCTTCGAGCTAATGAAAAACGTGTGCGCGAAGCTTGGAATCCAACGCCAAGCCGATGGCGAGGGAATGTCCGCACACCGGACGGATTCGTCCTGCGGCGAACATAATCCCATCGCCGTCAGCGCCGATGGAAAATACAGCGTTGAGTTTGTAGAATGCCTGGCAAGCTGCGGCACCGCGCCAGTGTGCATGATTGGCGAAGCGCTGCACGAAAAGGTCGATCCGAATTCCATCATCAATCTTATCGAGAATCGTGAATCGAAAATCGTGAATCGGCCCGAGCCGCATCCGCTCGAACATCGGCTGATTTTCAAAAACATAGGACGCCCCGACTGGACCACTGCTATCGACTGTTATCTTCGCGATGGGGGTTACGAACAATTAAAGCAAGCCCTGACAATGTCGCGCGACGACATCGTCAATAAAGTTAAAAACTCCGGGCTGCGCGGCCGCGGTGGAGCAGGGTTTTCCTGCGGACTGAAATGGAGCTTTATCAAACCGGACGAAAAGCGGCCGATCTATTTGATTTGCAACGCCGATGAATCCGAGCCGGGCACGTTCAAGGACCGCTACATCATCCACGAAGATCCGCATCAACTGCTCGAGGGAATTCTGATTTCATGTTACGCGCTCAACGCGCGCACCGCTTACATCTACATCCGGGGCGAATTCCCTGAGGGCGCGAAAATTCTCGAGCGCGCAATCGAAGAAGCCCGAACGCACAATTTTCTAGGAAAAAATATCCTCGGCTCAGGGTTCGACGCAGAAGTTTACGTTCATCGCGGCGCGGGCGCTTATATTTGCGGAGAAGAAACTGGACTTATCGAATCGCTCGAGGGCAAGCGCGGTTATCCGCGAATCAAGCCACCGTACTTTCCGGCTGTGCTCGGCCTCTACATGTGTCCAACCATCGTCAACAATGTCGAAACGCTCTGCCACGTAAAACACATCATTGCCATGGGAGGGGTCGAGTATGCGCGCCTCGGCCGGCCCAACAATACAGGCACGCGAATTGTGAGTGTGAGCGGGGACGTCCAGCGGCCAGGCTATTTCGAAATTGAAGTCGGTGCGGTGACGATGGGCCAGTTGATCTACGAAATGGCTGGCGGGTTAAAGCCGGGTCGAAAGTTAAAGGCAGTTATTCCCGGCGGAAGTTCTGCAAAAGTTTTGCGCGCCGATGAGCGATTCAAGCTGAAGCAGCGACAAGGCGATGGATCGACGATCGAACGAGAAATGTCGATTGATGAGATCCCGATGGATTTCGACTCACTGGCCGCGGCGGGTTCCATGGCCGGGTCAGGCGGCGTGATCGTTCTGGATGATTCCCGCGACGTGGTCTGGGTACTGAACAACATCAATGAGTTTTACGCGCACGAGAGCTGCGGCCAATGCACGCCCTGCCGGGAAGGCTCTCTTTGGATGAAGAAAATCACCGACCGCATGTTGGCTGGCGGCGGAGTCGTGGAAGACCCGAACACGCTTAAGACCATTGGCGACAACATCGCGGGCCGCACCATTTGCGCGTTTGGCGAAGCTTGCGCGTGGCCGACCCAAAGCTTTGTAGAAAAATTTCGGGAGGAATTTGCGGCCCGCGCACAGAAACCAGTCCCACCGCCACTTCCCCCTGAATACACCGCGGAAGAGCTAATTCAGGAAGAGTCGATTCCCACCGTTCCGTTGGCACACGATCCCGGCTGGGAAAAAGCCGGAGCCGCCGGCACAATCTAAAGCTATGAATCAGGAAAACAAGGAAAACAGGAAAAACTCTAAGGGAGTCGAAGCTGACCGAGCAAATTATTGCTTCTGCCATCCGCGTGCACTGCGCGCTGGGTCCTGGGTTTCTGGAATCAGTCTACGAGGAAGCGCTGGCTGTTGAATTTGCGCCTAGCGGAATCCAATTCATCCGACAACACCCAGTGCCACTCTTCTATCGCGATCACCAAATCGGCGAACATCGTTTGGATTTCCTGATTGAAGGCAAGATCGTCGTTGAGCTGAAAGCGATTAGCCAATTGGAGCATATTCATTTCGCTATTGGTCGCAGTTATCTCAAAGCCACAGGGCTTGACGATGGTTTGCTATTTAACTTTGCTACCGCGCCGTTAACTATAAAGCGTTTCTGCCGCGAACTTTCGACGCCGCGCGAAAAGGTAGACCTTGTTCTGTAATTCCGATGTTTCCTCTTTTCCTGCTTTCCTGATTCACTGATGCCTTCCGAATCTTCAATTCCATTATTCAACGTCCAGATTGATGGAGTGTGGCATCAGTTTCCCAAAGGTACGCGTGTAATCGAGGCGTGCGAAGGCGCTGGCAGCTATGTGCCGCGTTATTGTTACCATAAGCATCTCAGCTCGCCCGGTAATTGTCGGATGTGTTTGATCGAAATGGGATTCCCAAGGCTGGGCCCGGATCGCAAACCTGAATTGGGCGCGGATGGCAAACCGATCATCAATTGGATGCCGCGTCCGCAAATTTCCTGCGCTCAGGATGTATCGGAAGGAATGGCTGTTCGCACCAACTCGCCGCTGGTGAAGGAATGTCAGCGCGGCGTGATGGAATTTCTCCTCATCAATCATCCGCTCGACTGCCCGATTTGCGATCAGGCTGGCGAATGCCGTTTACAGGAATTCAGCGTCGATTTCGGCAACTCGAAATCGCGTTTCCTTGAGCACAAGGTTAAGAAACCGAAAAATGTGCAGATCGGTCCGCGCGTGACTCTGGATGACGAACGCTGCATCCTTTGCTCGCGTTGCATCCGTTTTTGCCAGGAAATCGCACACGACGACGTACTCGGCTTCGTTGACCGCGGCAGCTATACGCTGCTAACGGCGCATCCGGGGAAGCAGCTGGAAAATAATTATTCTCTCAACACCGTGGACATCTGCCCCGTTGGCGCGCTCACGTCGACGGATTTTCGTTTCAAAATGCGCGTCTGGTTCTTGAAAGAAACCAAGAGTATCTGCACAAGTTGCGCTACCGGCTGTAACACCATCATCGGCAGTCGCGAGGACGTGATCTACCGGCAAACACCGCGAGAGAACGATCACGTCAATTGCTCCTGGATGTGCGATTATGGCCGGCTCAACTTCAAATTTCTCGAGGCTCAAGACCGTTTGCTCGAGCCGCAGATTCGTTCCGGGGGAAGACTGGTCGCTGTCGATTGGCCAATGGCGATCGAGCAGGCCGCGCTTCAATTAAGACAGTTTTCCGGTGCTGAAATTGCCATCATCGCGTCCGGTCGCATGACGAACGAGGAGCTGTGGCTGACATTGCAATTGGCGAAGTCGCTAGGCGTGGAGATGATCGACATCGTCCCGCGGCGCGGCCCCGGTGATGACATTCTGCTGAGCAAAGATCGAAATCCGAACACCAACGGCGCACGACTCATTCTTCGATCCACATCTGAACCGGGCGCAAAGCTGCTGGCCATTGCTGACGCGGTGAAATCCGGCCAAATCAAGGCGCTGGCAATCTTTAAAGAAAACACGATGCATTTGGGGATACCTGTCGAGCAACTCGCGCAGCTCCCTGTATTCATTGCGATGAACATTCTACCGAACGAAGCGACCGAGAAAGCGACTGTCGTTCTGCCCGCGTGTGGTTTTGCCGAAAAACGCGGCTCGATGGTCAACGGCAAAGGTCGATTGCAACGATTGAATCGCGCCGTGCGGCCGCCCGGAAACGCGCGCGATGATTGGGAAATTTTGCGTGATCTGCTCCAGGCAATTGGCGGAGGCGACTCGGTTTCGTCGATAGACGACGTATTTCGCCGGATCAGCGAAACAATCCCGCAGTTCGCCGGGCAAAGTCTGAACAAGATCGGCGATCTCGGTGCGCATATTCTGCAAATGGAAGAACTACCACCGATGCATGCGACGGACGAACAGGCAATCGAGCAAGCGATCGCGATCCAGACCGCGCGCCGCGCGGAGCGCTCACACTGAGATGGATTTTTCTTTCGCAATTACGTCACTCCTAAAAATCGTCGGCATATTGGTTGTGATTCTGACGATGGTTTCCTACGCGGTGTATGCCGAGCGACGAGTAAGCGCGTTTATCCAGGACCGCCTGGGACCGAATCGCGTGGGACCAGCCGGTCTGTTCCAGCCCATCGCGGACATGTTCAAGTTGCTGCTGAAGGAAGATTTCACGCCACGAGCAGCGAATACGTTTTATTACTGGCTCGCTCCCTGCCTGGCCGTGATGCCGGCCATCATCACGATCGCGGTGGTCCCGTTTGGCAGCACGCTCTTCGGTGTTCCGATGGTGATCGCGGATGTGAATGT
>Ga0193721_1000432_pt1 | contig 11904 bp, 13 predicted proteins | sample U2s2metaG_FD_145078 | JGI IMG/M metagenome (GOLD analysis project Ga0193721, IMG submission 145078) | Soil microbial communities from a riparian zone of the East river system, Colorado, United States - U2s2 | ecosystem: Environmental > Terrestrial > Soil > Riparian zone | place: USA: East River...
GTAGAATTTGCCCGGTACGTTCTCGGCGTATTTGTTTGCGGCATCGGCCATGGTTTTGCCCTAAAAGTGAAGCGGAACGTTAGGAAGAAACGCTCCCAAGGCAATCAATTTGGCCGCTGATGCACCCGCGCGCAACCTTTCCAAGGCGTTGCCGCTTTAAATCGTTGAAGCGCCCAGCCGAAATGCCCACTATCACTCGATTCACTTCTAGTCCTTTAAGGATCTGCTGAGCTCCGCGCATTACCGCCTAACGCCAAACCATGTCTGTCTGATGAAAAAACAAGCTGCCAAAAGTTTGCGAGCTTTTGCCGTTGAACTGGCGGTCTATGCGGTTCTGGTGACTTGCTATTTCTTCCTTGTTCTTCATCTCCTGGGCGAGTGGCTGTATCGGCTCGAAACGCAACATCGGTACATTTATGCCGGGGTGGCCATTTTGCTCATCGCCGGTCAGGCCGTTGTTCTAGACGCGGTGACGACCCTCTTGTTTCGGCTCCTGCGGGGACGCTGGAGATAACTCATGTTTTTTCCAATCTCTCACGCGGACATCAACCCGATTTATCTGGTCGTTGTCGGCTTTATCATTGGAATTTTGGGTGGGTTCTTTGGCGTGGGCGGAAGTTTTATTGCCGGCCCCGCACTGCGCTTGATGGGAGTGGATTGGAATTACGCTGTTGGAACAGATCTGGCGCACATTGTCGGCAAGTCAATTGTAGCGGCGAAACAGCACCGCGCTCTAGGTAATGTCGATCTCAAACTAGGATTGATCATGGCACTCGGAACGATCGGTGGCGCGGAATGCGGCGCGCAGTTGATTCAGGCGCTAAAGCGCACTGGTCACGTGAACACAGTAGTGAGCTATGTCGCGATCCTTGTTTATAGTGGCATCGCGGCATTCATGCTCTGGGAGAGCCAAAAAACACTGAGGACAGACAAAAGGCAATCGCGTGTGGCGGTCAAAGGCGCCGAGTCAAAAAAAGACCGCTCTGCATTCAGTCCTGTTACCCGAAGTATTCAACGGCTGAAAGTCTGGCCTATGATCACACTGCCCACTTCAGGCATAAAAATTTCACTCTGGACCATCCTTCTCGTCGCCTTTGTTGGAGGCTTGTTCAGCGGGTTTCTTGGCGGCGGCGCCGGTTACATTCGGATGCCGTCGATGGTATATGTGCTCGGGGTTCCCACACACCTTGCCGTGGGAACCGATCTTTTCGAAATCGTCATTTCCGCCAGTTATGGAACGATTACTCACGCGATCAAAGGAAACGTAGATATTCTGATCGCGCTGGTCATGCACACCGGCGCAGTTATTGGCGCGCAGATTGGTGTAGTCGCTACACAATATTTCACGGGACCGAAAATTCGGCTCGCCTTTGTCCCGTTGCCATTGATCGGCGCAGCTATCGTCATTTACACGCTCATGACCGGTCACAAACTCTAGCAATGAAAATCTTGATTTGCAGCGACGGAACGTCATCTGCTGAGACAGCAATCCATCTCGGCGGATTATTGGCGGGACCACTCAAAGCTGAGACTACGCTGCTCGGAATTGCGGAAACATCGCAGGATGAGATCCCTCTGCGCAATATGCTTCAGAAGCAGGCGCAATTGTTGCACGAGCGCGGCATATCGCCGGATGTAATTGTACAATCTGGTGAACCGGTACGACAGATTGCCGATCAAACGTCGAAGACCGGCTACGACTTGGTGGTCGTCGGTGCGCGCTGGACTGGAGCAACCGGGCATTACTGGCGTTCGACAAAAATGTACGAAGTGATCAAAACCATTCAGCCCCCGGTGTTGGTAGCTATTGGCGAGCGCCAACAATTGAGGCGTTTTTTGGTTTGCACGGGGGGAAAAGAATTCATTGAACAAGCAGTGCAATTCACAGGCAAGCTGGCCGCTGCCGTGAACGCTTCAGTCACATTGCTGCACGTCATGGCTGAGCCGCCCGCGATGTACGCCGACCTTGTGCGCTTGGAAGAGAATGTCGATCAGCTACTCGAATCGAAATCCGAGCTTGGGACAAACCTGCGCCGACAAAAGAGAGAGCTCGAACGGCTGGGTGTTTCTGCCGAGGTGCGTCTTCGGCACGGGAACGTGATCGATCAAGTCTTCGAAGTAGCGCGTGAAGGCGATTACGATTTAATTGTGACCGGCACATCGCAAGCGCGCGGATTGCTTCGCCATTACATCATGGGCGATTTAACACGCAGCATTTTGAATCGTTCTAATGTTCCCGTGCTCGTCGCGCGTGCAGGCCCGCCTAGACCGGGCCGAACTCTCTGGAACGCTATCAAAGGAGTGTTTGGCAAGCGCTAACTAAAAGCGACGCGAGGACGCGTGCGCGCTCCAAGAGCTGGCGCGAAACGAAACAGGCTCTTTTCTCGATTTTGCACGAAGTGCTTTGAGAGTGCGATGCGTCTTCGCATCGCTTTCGCGTTAACCTCCACTGTGATTGTGCGTACATCTTAAATGGAAGCACCTGAACGACGAACTCTGCGCAGCTCTCGGGTGCGGCGCTGGCTCGCTCATCTTTTCCGTGAATGGACAATTGAAAGCTGCCGGCCGATCGCTCCGGCCTTTGCCAAACCCAATCCTGCAAACTGGAACGACGCGCAGGTGACGTTCGCGTGGCTTGGCCATGCGACGGTGCTCATCAATTTTTTCGGCATCAAAATTCTCACCGACCCGGTGCTTTTCCCGCGCATCGGAATTCGCTTGCCAGGTTTCACTATCGGTCCGAAACGATTGACCGCGCCCGCGCTTCAGTTTCACGAGCTGCCAAACATCGATCTTATCCTACTTTCCCATGCGCACTTTGATCACCTCGATGTGCGAACACTGCGGTGTTTTGGCAAAAGCACGACCGTGATCACCGCTCGCGCCACCCGTGATTTATTGAGACATACACAATTCCGTAATGTCACCGAGCTCGATTGGGGGGAAGCAAAAACTCTTAAGACCGCCACAGGCGAGATCAATGTTGATGCCTTGCCTGTGAACCACTGGGGCGCGCGAAAACGGCGGGACACATATCGTGGCTACAATGGTTATCTGCTCGAGCGAAAAGGGCGGCGGATCATTTTCGCAGGCGATACTGCGATGACGAACAGTTTCGCAGAAATCCGACGACATGGCGCCATCGACGTCGCGATCATGTCGATTGGCGCTTACAACCCGTGGATTCAGTCGCATTGTTCGCCCGAGCAGGCGGTTGAAATGGCAAACGCCGCAGGCGCGCACTTCATCGTTCCGGTCCATCATCAAACGTTCCGGTTGAGCTTCGAGCCATTCCGCGAGCCGATTGAGCGCTTCGAAGCCGCACTGCGGAAAACTCCGGAGCGCATCGCATTACGTGAAATCGGTGAGGCATTTGTGTTGCCATTGTAGCCGCGTCTCTGTGAGACGCGTGACGCGCGTGATGTGCGCAGTGCGCCGGAGCCTTGCGACCCGAATCAAACGCTTCGCACAGCGAAGCGGCTACAGGAGGGCACTTGTCTCAGGCGCCAGCGGATGCAATGTTTTGCGGCTTCCCGCCGACGTAGCTCAGCTGGTAGAGCAGCGGTTTCGTAAACCGCAGGTCACGGGTTCGAATCCCGTCGTCGGCTCCAGCCTTTCTTTTCATCGTGGATTTTGCACTGCACAGCTCCAAGACTACGGCCTGGCAGAAAGTCGACTGCGATTGCTTTGTGTTCGCCCATCAAAAGTTGAGCGTTGAAATTCGATTTCAGAAAGACTTTGTATGACAGATTCCTCTGCACGTGCCAGCTCCGTCTCGATCGTCATTCCTACTTTGAACGAAGAGGAAAACATTGAGCCATTGATTTCTCAAATCACTGCATGCGCTGTTCCTTTTCTGGAAATTTTGTTCGTTGATGATCATTCCACGGACGACACACGCGGTAAGATCCACGATCTCGCGAGAACTCAGCCAATCCGCTTAATTGAACAAGACGGAGCAGAGCTCGGATTGGCTGGCGCAATTATGGCGGGCGCCCGCGCTGCGCAAGGAGAAATTCTTCTTGTGATGGACGCAGACCTGAGTCATCCGCCCGACCGAATCAACGATCTGTTGGCACCGTTATTTACCGATGCTGCAGATTTGGCAGTTGGGAGCCGATATGTAAGAGGCGGGTCCACACCTGGATGGCCCATCTGGCGGCGGATCGTGTCCCGAACAGGTGCCGGCCTCGCCTATCCATTGACCGGTCTGCACGATTCGATGTGCGGCTTCTTTGCTATTAGACGTTCCCGTCTGCTCGACTTGGCACCGAAAACCAGCGGTTTCAAAATTGTCTTCGAGACGATGGTGCGCGCTCACGGCACGCTACGTGTACGCGAAATTCCCATTGCTTTTCGTGAACGCGTACGCGGGAAATCGAAAATGTCATTCAGCGTTGCACTGCGATTTTTTTTCCGATGGCTACGCGCAATGTTTCAGCATCTGGCCCGGGGCAGCTATCACCTTGAGAAAGGTGGAAGCTTGAGCAGCGCAACGGAAGCCTTACATCAAAAGGCCCCAGGAAAGTAGCGCCGATGCGTCGCGCCAGACGCGGCTCGAGCTGTCGCCCAGCACAACAACGATGACGTCTCTACCCGGGCGCGTGCCGCTTGCAATCAAACATTTTCCTGCGGCGTCTGTGTAACCGGTTTTCATCCCGTTGCAGTACGGGACGCGTCTGAGAAGTTTGTTCGTATTTTCAAGCTCTCGGGTGCGGCCATTGGCGTACCGGAAGACAAGCTGCGGAAGACAAACGATGGATCGAATCGTCTGGTTGCCGTAGGCAGCGCGGGCTATAAGCGAGAGGTCGCGTGCGCTTGAGTACTGCCCCGGCATTGGCAAACCATTTGGATTCACAAAGTGTGAATGCACGGCTCCAAGTTGTTGAGCGCGTCTATTCATAACCTCCGCAAACGCCTCGATACTGCCCGCATTGTCCCGTGCCAGGCATCGCGCAACGTCATTGGGGCTTTTCACCAATAAGGCGCGCAGGAGATCGATCCGCTGATAAGTGTCGCCTGCTTTAATGTTCAACTTCACCGGGTCGGCCATCGTATCTGTAGGTTGTACCGTGACCGGCCGATCCAGAAAACCGCTCTCCGCTACAATGAGAGCTGTCAGTAATTTTTGCGTGCTCGCTGCGGGTCGTGTTTGGTCCGCGTTTTTTTCGTATAAAATTTTCCCGCTGTTCGCGTCAACCACGATCACTGACGCCGCGGTGGTTTTCGGTATCCCTTCGGGAGTGAACTCGGTCGGCGCGGGAATTGTGTCTTGAGTGTCTTGTTTGGCCTTTGCGCGTTTCCGGTGCGACGAAGCATGACTTGATTTCGAGCTTTTAGTCTCTCGAGCGGATTTAGACTCAGCGTCGGCATTGTCCGTGTCCCTGTCTCTGGCTGTGACAGCCTTCGCTTTGCGAACGGGGCCGGAAACCCCGCTCGGTCGCACTGCCTCAGAGTCAGCTGCATCCTGACTCCAAGCGCTAAGCGCGAACGCTGAGAGGAGTGCGCAAAGAAGTAAGGTTCGTTTGCGCCACATCATGGCCGGGAAATTAGAGACAAAACTTTCGCGCGCGCAAGCGCCGCTGATCTTCCGCCGGAGCGCCTACGATTTTCGCGCGCTCTCAATTAGTTCGATTTCGTATCCTTCCGGTGCATCAACGAAGGCGATTCTGCCGCCACTGCTTGGATGCGGCCCGTCCGACAGAGGGTAACCTTTAGCGGCTGCGTGTTTCGCAAACTTGTCCAAATCGTTCACTTCGAATGCGAGATGCGTCAGATCGGGGCCAACTTGCACCGGACCGCTTTGATCAAATTTGCAAAGCTCGATTTCCTCGTCGCTGCCTGGCGCTTTCAAGAAGACAAGCTGCGATCCGCGGCCCGATGTGTGTCGTCGAACCTCTTCGAGTCCGAGAACATTCTTGTAGAACGAAACCGTTTTCTCCAAGTCGTGTACGCGATAGCGCGTGTGCAGCAATTTCTTGACCATGCTCTATGTTATTCCTTCGCCAGAGGGATTCAAACTTCCGGCTCTGGACAAAGCCGTTAAAACGGCTTATTTCCGCTGCACACGCGAAGTCACCGGGCTTAAAGCCTCGGTGTTAATGAGATTCCAGGGGTAACGCTTTACTGCGCGCCCTAACCCGACCTCATCCGTGTTATCCGCGTGATCCGCGGTTGTCTGCATATGAAAAAAATCGGAATTCTTTTTGGCCAGGAACAGAGTTTTCCGCCGGCATTTGTCGAGCGGGTGAATCAAAAAACCGGCGACAAAGAGATCGCCGCCGAATTCGTCAGAATCGAAAGGGTGATTCAGGGCGAGCCGTGTGGATACGACGTGGTGATCGATCGTATCTCGCAGGACGTGCCGTTTTATCGCGCCTGGCTCAAGAACGCAGCACTCACCGGAACGGCTGTCGTAAATAATCCGTTTTGGTGGAGCGCCGATGAAAAATTTTTCAACAACGCGCTGGCGACAAAGATCGGCGTTGCAGTTCCGCGCACCGTGTTACTTCCATCAAATCAACCGCCGCCCGATACGAACGACAAATCTTTCCAGAATCTCGGCTACCCGCTCGATTGGGAAGCGATTTTCGATTACGTAGGCTGGCCTGCGTTCTTCAAACCGTTCGCAGGTGGCGGGTGGAAAAACGTCTATCGATTGCACAATCGCGACGAATTTTTTCGCGCTTACAACGATACTGGCCAGTTGGTGATGATGTTGCAGGAGGAAGTGAAATTTGACATGTACTTCCGCTGTTATTCGATTGACCAGCGGCACGTCCGGATCATGCCCTACGAGCCGCGGCATCCGTTTCATCTGCGTTACCAAACCGAATGGCACGCGCCAAAAGAAATTCTGCAAAAGGTTGAGGCAGGCGTGCTGCGATTAAATCAATTTCTCGGCTACGACCTGAACACAGTCGAATTTGCCATTCGCGATGGCGTGCCGGTCGCGATCGACTTTTGCAATCCCGCGCCCGATTGCGAAGCGGCGTGGATCGGACAGGAAAATTTCGAATGGGTGGTGGAAGCAATTTCGGAAATGGCCATCCGCAAAGCGCGCGAACACGTTCCCGGCCGCGACAACTTGAGCTGGGGGAAATTCCTGCAAGCCGCAGTGACGCGGCATTCGTTAGGTGATTTCGAAGAATAGGCAACGGTCTCTCGGCTGGCGCGCTGCTTGCCTGCCGAAAATATCGAGTAATCTTCGCCAGGCTGGCAGCCTGGCCGCCGAGTCTGGCAAGATGCCTGACTTCCCCGCTGAGGATGACATTTTCACGTTTTTGAGGAACATTCCCGCTCCGCATGAGCGCGAAGGAACACACATTCACTCTCGGTATTGAAGAGGAATTTGCCATTATCGATCCGGAGACGCGCGAGCTGCGTTCGCACATTCAGGAAATCCTCGAGGGCGGCAAGATCGTGCTCAAAGAGCAGATCAAACCCGAGATGCACCAGTCGGTGGTCGAGCTTGGCACTGAGATTTGCGATTCAATCGAGCACGCGCGCACACATGTTATCGATCTTCGCAGCAAACTGGCCGAGCTCGCCGGCAAAGCGGGGCTCAAAATTGCGTCGGTTGGCACTCACCCGTTTTCGCACTGGCGCGATCAACTGATTACTCAAGGCGAGCGTTATCACGAAATCGTCAAAGACATGCAGCAACTGGCACGCGCCAATCTCATTTTCGGATTGCACGTTCATGTCGGCATTCCAGATCGCGAAATGGCCATACATGTGATGAACCAAGCCCGCTATTTTTTGCCGCATCTTTACGCGTTGTCGGTCAACTCGCCGTTTTGGGTAGGCGAAGATACCGGGCTGAAAGGTTATCGACTGAAGGTGTTCGAACGTTTTCCTCGCACAGGCATTCCTGATTCATTCGAATCGCTTTCAGAGTATGAAGATTACTGCAAGCTGCTGGTCAAAACTGGTTGCATCGATAACGCGAAAAAGATCTGGTGGGACATCCGGCTGCATCCATTCTTCGACACATTGGAAGTCCGCGTCTGCGATGCCCAAACCCGCGTGGACGACACACTCGCAATTGCGGCGCTGATCCAGGCCATCATCGCGAAGCTTTTTAAATTGTTGCGACAAAACATTACTTTCAGGATTTACCGGCGCCGTCTTCTTGATGAGAACCGCTGGCGCGCCGCGCGCTACGGCATCGATGGAAAACTGATCGACTTCGGTAAGGAAACCGAAGTGCAGGAACGACATTTGCTAAACGAATTGCTGGAGTTCGTGGCAAGCGAAGTGAACGAATTCGGCACGCAGCGCGAGATAGCGCACATTGAGCGAATCATGCGTGAAGGTACGGGAGCGGATCGGCAACTCGCAGCCTATGAGCGCACGCGCGATATAAAAGCCGTCGTTGATCACATTGTTACCGAAACGTACGAAGGATTGAACGTGTCGGCGCAAGCTGCGCTTAGTGCCTAATTCTCTCGTTCCTCGACTCGTCAGGTCGAGAAGGGCCAAGACGGCTTTCGATGTCACTTTAAGTTATTCGTCTCCGTTCAATCGCCTCTAAGGAGATGAATGTCACCGCCGTAAATTCTCCAAAAGTAGTAGGCCGCTATGGCAATAGCAAGAGTGACAATGCCTAGGCGCACGACTGTCCGATTGACAAAGCGCACCACACTACCGCCCAGGTAGCCGCCCAGCAACGCGCCGACTGCCATAACAGTACCATACTTCCAATTCACCTTACCTTCGAAAAGAAAGACTGTTACAGCAACGGCTCGGAGGCTGCCACATAAAGCATTTTTCAGTGGTAAGACGGAATGAATGTCCGTCAGGCCAATCAGATCAAACGCTGCAATTACCAGTATGCCAATGCCAGCGCCAAAATATCCGCCATAAATCGCGACGACAAAAAGGAGCGCGCTCGCACCAACTTGGAGCGAAACGGGCGGGACGGAGGTCGTTTCAATCGGAGCGGGCGCGCCTAACGACTGGCGGGAACGAGCTGTACGACTTAGCAACGGGCGCAATGTGAGCAGACTGGCTATCAGAATAAGCCACGGTATCAAGGCCGTGAAAGAGCGGTTGCCCGACCAGCTCAGCAGCAACGCTCCAAGCAGGCTACCTAACAGGCTTGGCAAAAGAAGTCGCCAGAACCAATGGCGCACGGGAACCAGATGCTTGCGACCTGCCCAGGTGCTTGTCATGTAAGCTGGAAGAAGCGCAACTGCGCTGGTTGCGTCAGCTGTCACTGGCGGCAAGACAGTCATTAGCACTGGAAAAGTTAACAACCCGCCGCCGCCAGCTACCGAGTTAATTGCCGTAGCCACGACGGAGACAACAAACAGCAAGATGTGCGTCTCCATTGATAACCAGCGGATCAGGCTCAACCCATTGCGAAAACTCTATTCATTGTCTTGGCGTTCTTCCGCGCAGCGCGTTCGGCCCGTACTTGCTCAGGCGTTCCTGTAATTGGACCGGATTCAAACCGGTCTTCGGATCAGTCCCGAGCTTCGCCAGAAATCCGGCGATGCTCAAACTGGATGATCCAACGACATCTGGCCCGGGCATACCAACTCCTCGACTGTTTTCGTAGCAGGACGTGATAACTTGTCGCGCCCGGGAAGACTAGAAAAAAGAGTGACAGCAGAAATGGCGAAATGCGCCAACAAGCTCGAAGCGCTCAGAGCGCTTTGTAATCGACGCTGATAGTACGATAGACGAGCTTGTCGTGTTGCGCTGAAAAATAAAAGAGTTCGAGCATCGTCGAGCCAACCATCCACTGGTAACCAACCAGCGTCTGAATGACATCCGTGTCGTTGTCGCGAGAGCGCGAAACCAGTTTTCCCGTTCCGTACTTCTCGTCGAAATATTTGCGAATTTCTCCCATGCGCTGGTTGTAACGTTCGATCGACCAGTCCGCGTATTCATATTGTAGCTCCACTGCAACGAGCGCTCTCTGCTTGAAAGTAAACACAGTGCGCTTTAGGCCGGGATGAATAAGCCCTTCTACAGTCCAGACGTCCCGGTTCTCTTTTTTTTCGCGCGAGCTGATTTTCGCCTTGGCGCCGTGCAGCACCGCTTCGACACGCGCCATCGAGTCGTTCCACCGGAAACCGAACGGCGGTACGAGCTCATCGATCGGAAACGCGTGCGGCGCAAAAAGGAGAAATGCGATCACGCCAAACAGAAGCATTCGCCGCGGGATCGAGCGGTTGTATTTGCCAAGACCGTTCTCCTTCCGGCTCGTCATTTTGGCGTGCATTAGCTGCATTTTAGATTCGCCGAGCGCTTCCTCGGGCATTCTGCGGGCGAGAAAATTGCGCTCGCAGGCGATTTCGGTCAACTCGGGAGTGCCGCACAGGACCCAATCATTCGTAATTAGTGGCGGCCACGCGGCGCGCGGAAACCACGGAGAATAATAATCATTTTTATTTTTCTCGGACACGCCCGTTCCGGTTTTTTAGTCAAGAAAAAATTTCTCGCAGCAATGAAAATAAAATTCATTTTTTTCTTGTCGATTTTGAAAGTGATTTCTAATCTCAAGCCCGCTGGCGAAGACGGGAACAAAGCGCATGTGAATAAGATGTGAACATTTCTCAGAAAGTTTAGCAGGCAAGAATGAAAAACCCTAGAAACTCCCCGAAAGAACAAGCGAGTGCGCACGCGCCGAAGGTCCAAACGAAGGCAACGTTGATGCGCGGATCTGTCCGTTTTCCCTCGTATTTGCACGGTTTTGGTATTTTTTTCCCCCATCGCCCTGGCGCATCACGCTGGGGAATAGCTCCCTCTCACCCTGGTTTGCCCGAGCAACGTCCCGCAGCGCCAGTGCCTGTGACATTTGTGTAACACTGTTAACAACTCTCTCCTATGGACCAGAAATGTGCGCAGCTGTGGCAGCGATTGTCGGCTGCGCTCAAGCCACAGATCAGCTCCGATAGTTTCAATCGCTGGTTTTCCGGTGTCGAGTTGATCGAGGCGAAAGACAAATCGCTAACGTTTGGTGTTCCAAACAACATTTATCAATTTTGGATCGAAAGTAACTATATGTCGGCGTTGCAGACCGCGATCCTCACCGCGCTTGGCAGCCCGCACTCGGTGAAGTTTTGCTCCCCGTCAGGACCTGGCACACCAGCATCTCCGTCAGACTCCACGCCGCTGAAAGAAGTCTTGCGGGACCCATCGAGCAACCCAAAGCCAGGGACAACAGTGCCCGGGCTAAATCCGCGCAACACATTCGAATCTTTCGTGGTCGGCCCGAACAACGAGATTGCACACGCGGCAAGTCTCGCCGTCGCGCAGGCGCCGGCGCGCACATATAACCCGCTGTTCGTTTACGGTGGAGTCGGCCTTGGCAAGACCCATTTGATGCAAGCCATCGGGCAATACGTCTGGGCGAAAAAGAAAAACGTGAAGGTCATCTACGTCTCGAGCGAACTCTTCATTAACGAGTTCATCGACGCCATCCAGCACAGTAATCTGGTCAAGTTTCGGAAGCGTTATCGCCAGGCCGATCTTCTTTTGATTGATGACATTCAATTTCTGGGCGGCAAGGAGCGGTCCCAGGAGGAATTCTTTCACACATTCAATACGCTCTTTGACGGGCACAAACAGATCGTCCTATCCAGCGACCGTCCGGCCTCGGAAATCGCAAATCTGGAACACCGCCTGGTTTCGCGGTTTGAATGGGGACTTACCGCTGAGCTTCAGCCGCCAGACATCGAGACGCGCCTGGCGATCCTGAGAAAAAAGGCGGACAGCATGCAGATCAAATTGCGAGACGATATTCTTCAATTCCTCGCCAGTCGCATTCGCACAAATGTGCGGCGGCTGGAGGGCGCACTCATGCGGGTAGCCTCGTTTGCATCACTTAGTGGAAAGGAGCTCACGCAGGAAGCCATCGAGCATTTGCTGAAGGACATTTTGCAGGAAGAA
>Ga0193721_1000433_pt1 | contig 11889 bp, 9 predicted proteins | sample U2s2metaG_FD_145078 | JGI IMG/M metagenome (GOLD analysis project Ga0193721, IMG submission 145078) | Soil microbial communities from a riparian zone of the East river system, Colorado, United States - U2s2 | ecosystem: Environmental > Terrestrial > Soil > Riparian zone | place: USA: East River...
GAGAACATGTTTGGTGTGGGACGCAATGTCGCCCGGGAAGTGTGCGCCTTTCCCCGCAATGAACAGCAGGTTGCTGAACGAAACTGCTCCCGAGAACAGTGGCGGTTTCTCCGGTGGTTTTCCGCCGGTATAGTAGACCTTCTTCTTCGACTTTTCTTTCGCTTCGGCTTTCACAGTTCCGACCACGCTCGCGGCCGCGATCAAAGCTGCGCTTTTTTTCAATACATTTCGCCGGTCTTGTTTCATCACACGCCCCTCTCACTCGGATTGAATAATTTTGATCTACGCCTGATAGATGTAAAAACCTCTGCCACTTTTTTTCCCCAACCATCCGGCGTCCACCATTTTTATGAGCAGTGGGCATGGCCGGTACTTGGAATCGCCTAGCCCGTCCTGCAGCACCCGCATGATGTCCAGGCAAACATCCAGGCCAATGAAATCCGCCAGTGCTAGAGGGCCCATGGGATGCGCCATCCCGAGCTTGAAAACTTCATCCACCGCTTCCGCCGCCGCTACGCCTTCCATCACAGCGTACATGGCCTCGTTGAGCAGCGGCATCAGCACGCGGTTGGAAACAAATCCGGGCGCGTCATTGACTTCCACGGGCGTCTTCTCCAGCTTGGTCGCCAGATCGCGCACTTTCTTGAATGTGTCATTGGACGTGGCCAGGCCGCGAATTAATTCCACTAGCTTCATGACCGGAACAGGATTGAAAAAGTGCATCCCGATGACTTTGTCGGCCCGCCCGGTCAACGCTGCCAGTCTGGTAACGGAAATCGAGGAAGTATTGGAGGCCAGAATAACTTGCGGCCCACAGATCTGGTCGAGGTCGCGGAACACCTCGGCTTTGATTTCAAACTTCTCGGTAGCAGCCTCCACCACAAAATCGCAATCTGCCAGCTTGGCGCGCTTGAGCACCGGCTCAATGCGTTTCAGCGCAGCTGATTTTTCCTTGGCAGTAATTTTGTACTTCGCAACTTCGCGCTCCAGATTCTTGGCGATAGTCTCCAGCGCCTGATCCAGCAAGCGCTGCTCTATGTCGCACAAGACAACCTCGTATCCGCTGCGGGCAAAAACATGAGCGATGCCATTGCCCATTGTCCCCGCACCTACTACTCCCACGCGCTTTATCTCCATGATGACTTCTCCTCAGCAGAAAAGAAGGAAAGCATCAAAGTCTAACACTCTGCCTTAAGGCGCTTAAGCTTGGCTTCAGGTTCGCGCCGGATTCTCACAGCACTTTAAGCTTGGCTTAAGTTTCACGGGGCTATTTCACCCATATTTTCTGCTTGAGCATCGAATCGATGATACGTCCGCATCACACCTAGTACAGATTGAGAGTCATGCAAACTGGCAAGAGGACGGGCTGCAAGGGGCGAGGCAGCCCGTCTTCGGTCAGGCCGAAATCAAGTGGGAGGCAAAACATGTTAGGGAAAATAAGGATGACAGCACTGGCAGTAGCGGTGACGTTGGCGTGCAGCGGCTTAGCGCTGGCTAACGATCGCGATAACGACAAGGACGATTACACTCGCAATAATACTCAAGCCCAAAAACATCGTCGCGACAGGGACCGCGACGATCATAATGGCTGGAGAAATCAGAACAACAATCGTAATCAGGGATGGCAGCGTGGAGATGGCGACCGCGACGATCGCGGCTCAGGCAATTGGAGAAACCGCAACGGCCGGAACAACTCCTCCATCTACCAAAATAATCAGGGATGGCATCGCGGCGACGGTGACGCCGACGACGGCGTTTATAACCGTGGTGGGGTTTATAACCGCGGTGGGGTTTACAACCGGGGCAGCGTTTATAGCCCTGGTGGTGTTTAAAACGGTGGTGGAATTTACAACCGTGGGGGAGTCTATAACCGCGGCACCTATCCCGCTGACCAGACTGGCTACCCGCAAGGAGCCTTTGGCGGCAATCCCGGATTCCGCTATGGTTACAGCGATGGAGCCAAAATGGCGAACGCGGATATGTCCCAAGGCAAACCATTCAATGCCGAACCGCGCGGCAAGTACAATGACCGCGACGGTGGCTATCAAAGCGTAGATGGCGACAAGAACGCCTACAAGGCCCAATACAGCGACGGCTATCGAGCTGGATACCAGGCTACGTTCGGGCGGTACTAGTTTTGTCGTTGGACATCGATCATAGCAATTCAGGAAGCCGCCTGACATTCCGGCGGCTTTTCTACTATGCCAACACCGCAGTTTTATTTTCACTCGATAAAGATCTGAATTAACCTGATTTTCACGCGACTGCAACACCCCTGAAATCCGGCCCTCCTACCTTGGATTCCTGTTACTCGTGAATTAACTCAATCTGCCAATCCTGAAAACAAAATTTGAAAGGAGTTTGCATGCGAATCACTCGCCCTCTTGTTCTGGCAACTTTAATCGTGGCTACGTCGCTCAGCTTTGGACAAAGCGGCATCGGACCCATTACGACCTCGGTTGCACAATCGAAACCCCCGCAGTGGACATCCTCAATCCGCCATCGCTGCCAACTATTCGCTGAAATTCCTGGTGAGTGGCCCTTACGCCCTGGAGAATCCTTCCGGCATCATCACCCAATTCGGCTACCTGAACGATTTCCCGCCCCAGACCATCGAACCTACCAAGACTGAGCCCGACGAAAACACTTACCTGATCCTCTCCAGCAACCCAGGCGGACCTACTCCGGGTTACGATTATGGCCGTCTTTTTCTTTTTCAGGGACACGAGGTTGGCAAAGATCTTTGCTACATCACGCGCATCAATCTCGACGTCACTGAAAAGGCGCACAAAATCACCCTGCTCACTCCGGTTGGCCAGGATGGGCTCACTCACTTCAACTCGATCGATGGTTCCACCTACAACCCTTTCACGGGAACTTTGCTGTTCACCCAGGAGACGACATTCCCTAACGGCGGCGTTATCGAAGTCAGTACCACCTGGCCTGCGACGGCGAATCGCCTGGATGGAATCCTGGGCTCCACTGGTTACGAAGGAATTCATCCCGACGATCAGGGCAACATTCTGCTGATTGAAGACGTCGGTGGAACCAAGGTAAATGTTGATCCCAACGACCCCAACAGCCCGAAAGGCGCGCGCCAGCCTAATTCCTTCGTTTACCGGTTTGTCCCTTATTACAAGCCTTCGATAACCTGACTTTCGCGGATGCCAACACTTTGCTGGTTGCCGAAGATCGGGGCGACACCCTGCATCTGCAACTCAACAAATTGGACTCGGTATGGGCCTTTTTCATCGACGGATCGCCCGCGCTCCGCTTCGTAGCTCTGGGACGCGATACGCAATCGGAGATTGATGCTGCTTTCTTAGATGCAGGTACGTCTGGGTACCAGAATGAAGGGGACCAGGAGCCCACCGGCCTGCATGTTTCGGTCGGCAGCACATCCGCGAGCGCGATGCCCGGGACCATGGCGAACCTCGATCACCCTCGCGCTTTTCTGACCCGGCAGCACGGAGAAAACGTGGTTTGGGAAATTATCAAAATCAGATAGCGTCAAAGTAAAAGACCCGCTTCCCCAGAAGCGGGTCTTCGTATTTTCTGATTGAGCCAGCTTATTGGCGTTCCAGGGTCTCGTCGATGGAGATCTTGTTGCCCTTCTCTACATTCACCACGCGATGGATAGTCTTATATCCGGAAAGCGTAATGTCGACCACGTAGGCGCCTGGATTCAAGTAGAACTCTACCGGTGAACTCTTGTCTACAAGACGGCGATTGACGGCAATCTGCGCTGCCTTGGGTTGAGTCTTAATGCTCACAGTGCCCATTCCCGCGGTCTCGCCTCCGCCGCCGCCGAATATCTTTTTGAACTTGCCAACTGTTTTAATCTCACCAGTGGTGCCAAGCACGCGAAGGGTTGGCGCAAAATGATAGGTCTGGCCCGCTTGCAGGTTTACGGTAGTAGCTTCTTCCAGATAACCTTGTTTCCTTACCAAAAAAGTATGGCTGCCCGGCCTGTCCACTGGAATCTGCGCCGGAGTCAATCGTCCACTGTCCTTGCCATCAACAAATACTGACGCGCCCGCGGGTGTGCTGGTGACCGCGGCTGTGGCTGTGATCTGTGCCAACTGGACTACAAGAAATGACTTGCTGGCGGATGCCACGTCGATGGTCCTGTTCTCGGCCGCATAGCCCGCCTTGCTCACACTGACGCTGTGTTGTCCAGGCGCCAATCCTGGCAGATTGTACGGTGTGACCCAGCTCGGATCAGTACGCCCATCAATGCGAACTTGTGCTCCTTCCGGGGTGGAATTAATGGTCAATTGCCCCGGAATGACTGCGGAGGGTGACGGCGTCATCTTAGCTTTACGGCGGTTGTATCTTGGCGTCACGGTTACAGGAGTCGATTCGGCTTCAATCCTCTCCGGCGCTACCGTCTGCACGGGAGCCGAAGCTTGCGCTGCCGCAGAGGTCTGAGCTGCAGCCTCTGGAGTTGAGCCTCGCTTTCCTCGTGCCGTTCCCCTAGATGCGGGAGCTGTGGATACAGTTGAGTCTGCATTTTCATCCGTATCTTGAGAACGAACGTGTAGCGCAATTACCACCGTCACCGCCAGGATCAGGCAAACCGCTGCTCCGATAGAGTACATAAATAATTTCGGTGGAGTCTTCTTAATTTCGGTGACTGCTTGCTTCGCAACCTGCCGCGGCTGCACTCGAGGCTTCTCTCGCGTTGTGGCTGCGTACACCGTTGCCGGTGGTGCTGCTGTTTCAGTTGGCAAGTTTTCCGGTTCGGCGGAAGGCGGTGGCGCGATGTATACCTCTTTCAGCGGTGGCAGCTCATCCATTTCGGAGAAACTCCGCCCCGGCGCTCCTGCGCTTCTACTTTCGTCCATCATTGGGTCAACGGCAATACCGGGCGCCGATTCCAGCTCAGGCTGAGCGAGAGCCGCGGAACTGCTTTGTCGCCCACGGGCAGTAGACTGCGGAGACGGTGATTGCCGCGGGGCCGGAGCACCCGTGGTGGTTGCGCTTGCCGCAGCCGCGACCGCCTTCTTTGGGGTGTCCGGAGCGGCGTTCGGATTGATGGTTTTGCCCGCCGCTCTTGCCACCGATGCTGACGCGGCCACGGCTGGTGCAGGCTTTTGTGTCTGCGGAGCATTCAATCCCTGCTGAGGCTGGGATGGTTTCTTCGCGGCTGCGGCCTTAGTCGCGCTTTCCTTGCATCTTTCCAGATCGCTCACCAATTCTTGCCCGGATGCATAACGTCCTTCGGGCGCTTTGGCCAGCGCTTTCATGATGACTTCACTCATTGCAGGATGGATCTTAGGATTAATCTGGTCCGGTGCTACGGGCATATGTTCCAGGATCTGTTGCCGCAATTGATCTGCGTCTTCGGCATCAAATGCCTTGCGTTCAGTCACCATCTCGTAGAGGATCGCGCCCAGCGTGAACAAATTAGAACGCGCATCCATCGGATCGCCCCGCAACTGTTCTGGCGAGAGGTAATGCAAAACTTCCGGCGACTTGCCCGTAGCCAGAACCGCATACGCGCCCATGCCGGAAATCCCGAAACTCAAGATCTTGACTGTGCCGTCCCACTGCACCATGATCTTGGCGGGCTCCAGACTGTAGTGCAACACTTTGTTCACCCGCGCATGATCCAGTCCCTGGCAGGTCTGGCGGGTGATATCTTGCAGGTCCCAGATAGAAAATCCCTCTTTACGCGCCAGCATGGTGGCAATGCTGTTGCCCTGCACATAGTCCATGGCAGCGCATAATTTACCGTCAATGTCGCCCGCTCCATACAGCACGGCAATATTTTGGCTGCTGAGGGCCTTGCTGGTTTCCGCCTCTTCCACGATGCGCTGCACCAGCGCTTCCGCTTGATCTCCCAGGAGCTCTAGATTAATTGTCTTCAGCGCGACGGTGTGCCCGCTCTCCGTGTCAGAAGCCTTATAGGTACACCCAATCTCGGAGCGCGCGATCTCATTGATGATTTCGAAACGGCCGATTTTGTTCGACATTTCTTCCGAATCCTCGTACCGGCGTGAACTTGTCGCCTTCCACGCACGACAGGTGTGATCCTTTATTAGGAGAGGGTACGCGTAGGATAGCCCGGCCCGGTCACCGCTCGCGAATTACCAAAGTACTCGGGAACCGACGGGGGGAAGCACGGCTTCATAGGCGCCACAATTCAAATGGGTTTACTGATGGAAGTCAGCCATGCTTGCAGCAAGTTGCGCACTTTGGCTCCTTCGATTCGCCGCCGCACCGCATCCATCACTGCAAATCGCGCTTGAGTTCCCCGTCCGCGAAATCCCACCCAGTAGGGGATGCAAATCTCTCCCGCCACCGGCTGCGCTGAAATCTCCAGATTCCGCATGCGAAAGAAACCAGTTGTGAAAAGCACTCGCCGCACTTTGGCGATGACCAACTCCATTGCTCGTGCGTCATCCAGCAGTCCCTGAGGACAATTCCGGGTCTCAACAACAACGACCTCGCCGGGACCAGGCAATTCCTCGAAATGATAGAGATCAAGAGTCCCAGTCACTGCATCCAGGCCGAGCACGCGTTGATCGCGCTTGCCGCTATTGAGGATTTCAACCTGGAAGAGTCGGAAAGGGATAAAAAACTCAGCTACGGAACGCACCGGCCCAAACGCCACTTGCCGCAACAGTTCTACCGGCCCGCCGGATGAAAACTGATCGATGGCCTCATCCCGGCTGACGTTGGGTCGCAAACTGCGGATACGCGCCATCGCTACTGCGACCTGCCTAGCGGAAATAGATCCAAAGTCCGACCACGGTGCTAAGCAATGCCAGGCTGAACACGACGTTTAGTTTGTGTTCCATTGCGGTTTCCGCCGCCGGCTTGTGCACAACCGGCCGCGCTACCTGCGTCAAATCCATCTTTTCGTCCACGGTTGCGAAAGTCAGCCCTGCGAGTTTCTTGCGATCCGGCGCCGGAGTCATCAGCGAGACCACGACCAGTACCAGGGAGCAGATGACAAACATCAAAATCGCATAGTGCAGGAAATTGATGTCAATCAACCAGCGGATCGCGGGATTCTCGAAGCGACCGCCAGCAGCGCGGTCCATGATCTCCAGCACAAATCGGACCGTGCCCAACACAAACCCAGTCATCAGCGAACTGATCGCCCCTTGCGCATTCAACCGCGGCCAAAGAATCCCCAGGATGAAGCAAGATGCAATCGGCGGGCTGATGTACGCCTGTACGCTTTGCAGATAAATGTAGAGCTGACTGCTGATCAAATGAATGAACGGGACCCATGCCAGCCCCAGTAAAACCATGACACCGGTCATCACGCGGCCAAAACGCACCAGTTGTTTCTCACTAGCATCAGGTTTGATCTTCTTATAGAAGTCCAGGGTGACGAGCGTCGAAGCCGAGTTGAATACCGAACTCATCGCTCCCATGAGCGCCGCCAGCAAGGCCGCGATCATCAGTCCTACCAGCCCCGTCGGCAGCAGATTAATGATTAACGTTGGATAAGCAATGTCCCCGTTCAGAACCTGGCCATTGGGTCCCAGACGGAACATGTCAGGATATAACGCAAATGCGATCAGCCCGGGCAGCACCAACATGAATACCGGCAAAATCTTCAGGAAGCCGGCAAAAATCGTAGCTGCTTTGGCGTGCCCTTCATCTTTGGCAGAAAGAACTCGCTGGACAATGACCTGATCGGTACACCAATACCATATGCCGAGGATAGGAGCGCCGAAGAAAATGCCAGTCCAGGGAAACTCAGGGTCACTGGCCGGTTTGATCATGTGAAAGTAGTCCGCCGGCACATGAGCGCGTAGCCCTGCAAATCCTCCAACGTCGTGCAAGCCGATGAAAGTCAGGATGACCGCCCCGATAATCAGAATAATCGTCTGCACTAGGTCGGTGTAGATCACTGCCGCCAACCCGCCGGCAATGGTGTAAACGCCGGTCGCAATCACCAGTACGACGGCGGCCTGCAGCGCATTCCAACCCACCACCCGTTCCAGTACGATCGCCGCCGCGTATAAATGCACCGAAATTTTGGTGAACACATAAGCAATGATGGATATGCTCGCCAGATATACCGCGCAAGATCGGCTGAAGCGGCGCTCCAAAAATTCCGGCATGGTGAACACATTGGATCGCAAATAAAACGGGACGAAGACCCAGCCCAATATCAGAAGAATCAGGCAAGCCAGCCATTCAAAATGGCCGACCGCCAGTCCTGAGGTGGCTCCCGATCCCGCCAGTCCAATGAAATGCTCAGTTGAAATATTGGAGACAAACAGCGACGCTCCAATCGCGAACCAACCTACGCTGCGGCTGGCAAGGAAGTAATCGGTCGAAGTGCGCTCCTTACGCGCGAAATAAAAGCCAATGGCAAAAATCACGATGAAATACACCACAATGATCGCGATATCGATCCCGGTCAGCGACTTGTGGGTGAAATGCGCTGCGCTCTGGACCATAATCCTCCCTCGCCTCTCCCGTACGCTGCAGCACACTTGCCGGAGCATGCCGCAGATAGATACGGCTGTAGCCCTGCAGCTCACAGAAAATCGATTTGGCACTGTATCGCAGCAGCGAACTTCCCGCAACCTGGCAGTTGTCGGGAAACGCCCCATCGTCTATCCTAATTGGCAATCTTTACGTCTAAACGGCGTGCTCCTCTATCTCCTGAGACTTTATCCATGACCCTGACTCGATTCGTCGGTAAGAATGCGTTTCGTAACAAGCGCCGCAGCACCTTGACAGTCCTAAGCATCGGTTTTTCCTTATTGCTGCTTACGCTGATGATGACCCTCTGGCGTGCTTTCTATTTGGACGAAGGCAGCGCAGAGTCGGCCCAGCGAGTGGTCGTCCGCCATCGCGTCTCCTTGACGTTCAATCTGCCGGGTTTCTATCGCGAGAAAATCCGCTCGGTACCAGGCGTGGTTGCAGTGGTCCCGGTCTCTTGGTTTGGAGGAATCTACAAAGATCAAAAGCCTGAGAACTTTTTTGCTCAATTTGGCACGGATCCCGAAGAGTTTTTTAAAGTATTCCGGGACATGGAAATGCCGGCCGATCAGGTCACTGCCTGGCAGCGCGATCGCCAGGGAGTGATCGTCGACAGCACCCTCGCTAAAAAGTACGGATGGAAATTGGGCGACCGCATCGTTTTGCAAGGAACGATCTACCCCGTCAACCTCGATCTGAACATTCGAGGCATCTTCATCTCGAACCCGGATAACAAGTCCGTGTATTTCAACACAAAATATGTCGAAGAGGCCGTCTCCTGGTTCAAAGGACGAGCTGGTACTTTCAGTATCCTGGCCGCAACTGCCGCGGATGTGAGCAAAGTCAGCAGTACAGTGGACGATATGTTCCGCAACGCGCCCCAGCCCACGAAAGCAGAAAGCGAAAAGGCATTCGGCCTGGAATTCGTGGCTATGCTGGGCAATGTTAAAGCTTTCATTCTAAGTATTTGCTCGGCAGTCGTTTTTGCCACCTTGCTGGTCTCCGCAAATACCATGGCGATGTCGATTCGGGAACGTACCCGTGAAGTGGCGGTTTTGAAGACACTGGGCTTCACTCGTCAAACGGTGTTGGGCATGTTCGTGGGTGAAGCGGTCACGCTCGCCCTGTTGGGTGGGCTGCTTGGCACGAGCATTGCTTTCTTTCTGATATACGCCGCAACTCATTCACCGCAATTTTTCAGTTTTTATAACCTGCAGGTGACTCCGGCTTTGTGGCTGGTAGCTATGGTGGTCGCCGGATTTGTCGGTTTTCTGAGCGCCGCTCTCCCCGCATACCACGCCTCGCGCACAAACATCGTGCAAGGTCTCCGCCACATTGGGTAAGTGCAATGACGATTACTGGCTTCATCGTGAGAAATACATTCCGCAATAAGCGGCGAAGCATATTGACCGTGCTCAGCATCGGTTTCTCTCTGCTCCTGCTCACGCTGATGATGACTATCTGGCGCACCTTCTACATCGATCAGGGCGCGCCGGATTCCGCCAAGCGACTCATGACCCGGCATAAGGTTTCGCTTACGTTCTTTCTCCCCGGCTTTTACCGGGAGAAGATCCGCTCGCTTCCCGGGGTGGTCTATGTTGCGCCGATGACGTGGTTCGGCGGCCGTTACAAAGACAACAAGCCGGAGAATTTCTTTGCCCAGTTTGCTACTGATCCGGAGGAGTATCTCAAAGTCGCGGCTGACAAAACTGTGCCCCCCGATCAGGCCGAGGCCTGGATACGCGACCGTGCCGGCGCCATGGTGGATGCAGAGTTAGCCAAAAAATACGGTTGGAAAATCGGCGATCGCATCACCTTGCAGGGAACCATCTTTCCGGTGAACCCGGAGCTTACGATTCGCGCCATCTACACCATGACGCCTGCCAACAAGACTTTTTATTTCAATGCGAAATATCTGGAAGAGGCCGTGTCATGGTACAAGGGACAGACTGGCTTTTACTTCACCCGAGTCGCCTCCCCCGAGGACATCGCGCCCACCTCGCGCGCTATCGACGACATGTTCCGCAACTCGCCGCAGCCCACGAAAACCGAGAGCGAAAAGGCATTTCAGCTTTCGTTCATCGCCATGTTGGGCAACGTCAAGGCATTTATCTTGAGCATTTGCGCGGCTGTGGTCTTTGCGATTCTGCTGGTGGCCGCCAATACCATGGCCATGTCCATCCGCGAACGCACGCGGGAGGTCGCGATGCTGAAGACTCTGGGATTTACTCGCGGAATCGTGCTCTCCCTTTTCGTGGGAGAGGCGGTCGCACTGTCCGTAGCCGGCGGACTGCTTGGAGTTCTGATCGCTGCGGGTCTGGTTGGGTTCGTTGCCCATTCGCCCTTTGCTACCGGCGTTTTGTTTGGCTTGAGAGTTTCTCCGGCCACGATGGGCGTGGCGGTCATAGTTGCCGCTTTTGTGGGATTTGTCAGCGCGTATTTCCCGGCTTACACCGCCTCTCGCGTCAATATCGTGGAGGGACTGCGCCACATCGGCTGAATTGAAAGGGATCGAAATGGCTATACCGATCAGCTACAACATCCGGAACCTGAAATTGCGCAAAGGACTTACCATCATGACCGCGCTGGGTATCGCGCTTACGGTGACCACGGCGATTTTTATTATGGCGCTTCTGGCTGGCTTGCAGCGCGCCTTCGTCACTAGTGGCGATCCGCAGAACGTGCTGGTGCTGCGCAAAGGCTCGGAGGCTGAATTGTCCGGCGGCTTTGATGCCACCGCTTTCCCGGTGTTGAAGAACCTGCCAGGCATCGCCAAGGATAGCCACGGGGAACCAATGGCCTCAGGAGAGTGGGTAGTCGTGATCGTGCTTCCGCGCAAGGATGGCACTGGAGAGGTCAACGTTACCGTGCGCGGCATGATGCCGGATGGTCTCGAGATGCGTCCCTCGGCCAAGCTCGTCCAAGGCCGCTGGTTTACGCCCGGCCAGCGTGAAGTGGTGGTCAGCCAGTCGATCCACAAGCGATTCTTAAACGCGAGCGTGGGCGATAGCATGGCGTTCGGCAAAGGCCCATGGCAGGTGGTGGGTGTCTTCGACGCCGGGGGGTCAGCGTATGACTCGGAAGTTTGGGGTGACGTAAACCAAATGGCTGCCGATTTCGACCGTCAGGGCGGCTTCTCTTCAGCGTACTTGCGGGCGACCGATCCTGTTTCCGCCGACGCACTCAAGCATCGCGTGAGTGATGACCAGCGGTTGAAGCTCGAAGGCGTGCTGGAGACGGATTATTACGCGAAACAAACCGCGTCCGGCGCTCCCATCAGGATTATCGGGTGGATTGTGGCGGTCATTATGGCTATTGGCTCGAGCTTTGCCGCGATGAATACCATGTACGCCGCCGTCGCCTATCGGGGACGCGAAATCGCCACCTTGCGGGTGATAGGATTTTCAAAGCCCAGCATCCTGACCTCGTTTG
>Ga0193721_1000434_pt1 | contig 11879 bp, 10 predicted proteins | sample U2s2metaG_FD_145078 | JGI IMG/M metagenome (GOLD analysis project Ga0193721, IMG submission 145078) | Soil microbial communities from a riparian zone of the East river system, Colorado, United States - U2s2 | ecosystem: Environmental > Terrestrial > Soil > Riparian zone | place: USA: East River...
GGTGGCGAGCGAGATCGCGCCGCTCTATCCACAGTTGAATCTCGATCTCTTGATCGCCGGAATTCTCTTTCACGACTCCGGTAAACTGTGGGAAAACCAATTCTCCGAAACCGGCTTTGTTATGGATTACGATGAACTCGGTGAACTGGTCGGCCACATTTCCATCGGACTCGAGGTAGTGAATTCACTCTGGCGAAGACTCAGCGCCGACAATGCAGACATGTGGAAAAATTGCTCGCCGCCGTCGGAGGATGTGCGCCTGCATCTCCTGCATCTAATTGGCGCCCATCATGGCCAGAAGGAGTTAGGTTCGCCAGTTGAACCGAAGACGCCGGAAGCGATGACGTTGCATTACATCGACAATCTTGATTCAAAGTTGGAAATGTTCGCTGCCGGGTACACGACAGCCCAACCGCTGGCACCGCGAATCTTTGATCGAGTGCATCCGTTGCCTGGGACCCTGGTAAAATCGCTGGAGAAATTTCATCTGGCGTCCGACACGAAAGCGCCATTCGAAGATCAGCTTCTGTGACGCGACCACCGTCTGGGCGGATTGAACTCAGCGCTGTCCATATATGTTTGGCCAAAGGCGCAACATTCACATCAGCCTGGGGGAGCGCCCCAGGATTGATTGGCAACCCCAAAGAGGCACCAGCGCTGAAAGCGCAATTCACTGCCGCCGCCACTCCGTTCCATCGTCGGCGCCCGTTTGGAACTGAGAACACATGCCAGATTGAAACGCGCCTTCAGCGCTTGTTTACGGGCCATTTGAATTCCTGGGGCGCTGCCCCAGGCTCATGTGACACAGCGCCCTTGGCGCTAAGCAGATACCGTCGCTGGAGTGGCGCACGCGTCTCGCGTGTCCGCCAGTCGGACGGACTCGTTCCTTGGCGACCTGTCGATCGCGTCCTCGCGATCGCGACTTCCTCTTTTCGTCCTCACCAAATGTGTTGACATGTCCAGCGAAAGATCGTTTCGGCGCGACACCGAAACCAGCACGCGAGACGCGTGCGCTCCCTACTGCAATTCGCGGAACCAACGCAGCGCGATGGATGTTTGTGCGTCGTTCGCCTCATGCCCGCCGTGAAACGTGCCAATTCTAATGCGCTGAAAACCGGTTCGCTTGATTGTACCGGCGACGTTGTATTGCTGCTCGACAGGAGCAATTCGATCGTCGCGTCCGGCACTTATGTAGATGGGCGTGTTAAGAAAACCTTCGCCCGGGCGGATTTTTGTGTAGCCGTCGGTTAAGTGCTCTTCATTGACACCGGTCATGTAGATTCCGATTATGTGGCAGCCGCTCTTTGCAAGTAAAGGCGCGATGTAGCCGACGCCTTTACCTCCTCCGGAAAAACCGGCGCAGGCGATCGGCCACTTTTCCGCGACCGGAAAACTGTGGTGAAGCGCATCAACGGCGGCGAGAGTCATCGCGCCGCGCCATGCCGCAGTATCGCTGCGCGGACGCTGCGGCCCGTCTCCGGCTAGGACCACCCACCCTTCAGGCAATGCGACCCGGCGATAGAAATCGGCGAGATCATCACGATTCTGACGTTTGTTATCACTGGTGGAACAGATTATCAAAACCGGCCAGTTTTTTTTCGGATCAAAATTGGCAGGCGTTGCCATCACCGCTACCGCGTATGGTGGAACCACATTGCCTCCCTGCGCAGCCAATGATTTTTCCTGAGCGCTCAAAGGGACATTGGCCTGAACCGTTGAACCTGGAGCGAAGCTACTGCCGGCAAAACTAAGAGAGGCCTGCGCTGCATGCGCAGCGAACGCTGCCACGACATTTAGGGCGACAACGCCCCGGCCGATTAAAACTACGTTGTTCACGAAGTTGTTGTACCTATTCAAGCAATCGATACCAAGTTAGACTCATTAGGCCCGACTCGTGCTCATTCATCGCAGTGATTCCAAACGCCGCTTCGCTTCTGCGAGATAAGCCTCATCGATCTCGAACCCGATAAATCTTTTCACGCCGCAGCGATGAGCTGCCAGGGCTGAATTCCCGATACCGAGAAATGGGTCGAGCATTGTATGCACGCGCGATGCTCCGTGCAGATTGATGCACCATTCTGCCAGTTGCACTGGAAAAGTCGCGGGATGCGGTCGCTCTTTCTCCCGGTTCTGAATCGTTTCATAGGGAACAAACCACGTGTTACCGCGACAGCGAAGGTCGGTTCCGCGCGTGTGCGACCAGCGGGCGATGTTGCTTTTGTCCTGATACGGAACGCCAAGCGCGAGCCGATCGAGTTCAACGAGACCTGACTTCGTAAAATGAAAAACATATTCGTGGCAATCGTTAAGGAAACGTGGCGAATTGATTGGTTTGAAATGGCCGTATGTTTTGATTCCGCCGTCGACCCTCACCTGGCGCTTCGCGTCCGGGTTGGGATCGCGACCGGGCGGAGCGCTGAGAGGATTGAGGTGAGGGTTCGGCGCGCTTGTCCTTCCCTCTGCCGTATCGATCGCAATCGATTTGATCCAGTGAATCGTATTCTGCAAAACAAACACATCACGCAGTTCGATTGCGATTTCATGCGGCAACATCGGATTCGATGGCGCCGCGCCGATGTTGAGGAACAGTGAGCCGCTCAACTTCAGCACCCGCCGAATTTGTGCTGCCCATTCGCAGCACCAATTCAAATACGATTGTCGATCCTGCCGGTCGGAATACCTTCGGTACCTAATTCCAAGATTGTACGGCGGAGACGTTACCACAAGATCGACACCTCGATTTGGCAGCCGCGACATTCCTTTGGTGCAATCTTCTTGGCGAAGATCGAACTTGGTCATCGCGAGAATCTGGCGTGACTACCTGCTTTGTACAAGCAGAAAGCGGCGGGCGGGATTCGATCTCCGGGGAGCACAGGCTGGCAGCCTGTGCTCCCCGGAGAGGATATTCGCGCGTTTTCGTGAATTCGTTTATTCTTTTTGGGCAATGGCGGATAAGCCTTCGAAACTGAAGATTGCAGATCGCGAGTTCAGCTCGCGTCTGCTCGTGGGCACAGGGAAATTCGCATCCAACGAGCTGATGCGGGATGCGCTTATTGCAAGCGGCACGGAATTGGTGACGGTGGCGCTGCGGCGCGCCGATCTTTCCGGCAAGCACGATCCGTTTGCGAACATTCTCGATTTTATCGACCCGAAACGTTTTCTCCTCCTCCCGAACACCAGCGGCGCGCGCAACGCAGAGGAGGCTGTCCGGCTGGCGCGGCTGGCTGCGAGCGCAGGCTTGCCCACGTGGATCAAACTCGAGATTCACCCGGACCCGCGATATTTGCTTCCGGATCCGGTTGAAACATTGGCGGCCGCGGAAATTCTCGTGAAGGAAGGGTTCACGGTCCTGCCTTACATCAATGCCGATCCGGTTTTGGCGAAACGATTGCAAGACATCGGGACGGCCACAGTGATGCCGCTCGGCTCACCAATCGGCAGCAACCGCGGCATCGAAGCGCGCCTGCAGATCGAGATCATTATCGAACAAGCCACAGTCCCGGTCGTGGTTGATGCCGGATTGGGTGCGCCAAGTCACGCAGCCGAAGCGATGGAAATGGGCGCCGACGCTGTCCTCGTGAACACGGCGATTGCAATCGCTTCCGATCCCGTTCGCATGGCAAAAGCGTTCAAGAAAGCCATCGAAGCAGGACGCGAAGCGCGCGAAATTGGATTAGCCGAAAAACTCAACGCCGCGGCAGCCACCAGTCCATTGATTGGATTTCTGACTGGAAGATAGCCATCCTGGCTGTCTCGGACTGCAGGCTTCCAGCCTGTTGGGCTGCAGATTTCAAGGGCCTGCTCGACGAGTATGCAAAGGCAGGCAAGATGCCTGCCTGCCGAGACAGGCTGGAAGCCTATCTTCCAAAGCTACAGCGCGGTCTCACTTACGAGCGGTTCTCGATGTCTGATGCCGCGTCTCGTCTCTTTTTGCAATCGTCTCAGGCGGGTCGACAATGCGACCTTTGCTGCCGAACGCATCCGATCGATGAATAAGATTCCGTTAAGATGGTCACATTCATGCTGAATCGCCCGCGCAAGAAATCCGCTCGCTTCAATGTGGATGGTGCCGCCTTCCAATGTTTGTGCGCGAACGATGACCGACTGAGCCCGTTCAATGTCGCCGGTGACTTCCGGAAAACTCAAGCAGCCTTCTACGCCAACTTCAGTTTCGCCGTGGAGCTCGTTTTCGGGGTTAATCAACACCAGCGGCATCGCCATCTTCGGATCGAGATCTGTTCCGTCTAGTTTCAGCATGCTTGGCCTGTCTTCGACTGCCGAAACATCCAGCACAGTGAGTTGCAACGCTTCACCAATCTGTTGCGCCGCCAGTCCCACACCGTGCGCCGCATGCATCGTCTCAAGCATGTTCGCCGCCAGCTCCCGAACGCGATCGTCGATTTCCTCAATCCGTTTGCCCTTTGCCCGAAGGATCGGGTCCCCGTACTGCAAAACCGGCAGGATCATTTTTCTTCCCTGGTAAACGCAGGCAAATTTCTCACGCCTGCCAGCTTTAACGCGTCCATTACCTTAATGATCGTGCCGAACGAAGCTTTTTTGTCCGCTTGCAACGCGAGCGCCGATTTGCGCGCTTCAGGTAAATCACGCACCGCGCCCTCCAGTTCCTCCACGCTCATCACTCGTCCATCCAGCTTGAGCTCATCATTTTGATCGATGCTGACAATCGCGTGTTCGAGTTCGCCCGGTCGTTTCTGCGCGGTTTTGGATTCCGGCAGGTTAATCTGCACCTCCGGCTGGTCCTTCTTAAAGGTCGTCGAGACTACAAAAAAGATGAGCAGTATGATGAGAATATCGACGAGCGAGACGATAATAATGAGAGGCGCCCGCCGTTTTCGCACTGCGAATTTCATGTGCTCAGATGCGCCGTGCCATCTCAGGCTACCGGCGTCGGAATCGGTATCTGTGTGGTGGTGGGCGATTTTACCGTTTCAAATTCGCGCGAGGAGCGACCGTAATATAGTTTGTTGATTAACTCGACGACCAACGTTTCCATCTCCACCGACATCACCTCCACTTTTCTTGAAAAATAGGTGAATCCGATCAGTGTCGGCACGGCAATCGAAAGTCCGAAGACGGTGGCGTTCAATGCTTCGGCGATTCCGAGCGCGATCTGGCGCGTATCCGCTGCGCCTGAGCTCAATCCGAGATGGGAAAAAACGTGTACGAGTCCCGAAACGGCGCCGATCAGTCCGAGCAACGGAGCGATGCCGACGATGACTTCAAGCACAATGAGACCTCTTTCCAGCCGAACCATCTCGTGACGCGCACGAGTTTGGACAGCTTCGATGTTTTCGGAACGCGGCGCTCGCAAATATTGCAGCGCTACACGAGTGATTCGCGCCAGCGACGAAAGATCGTGATGCACGATTCGCGATAGCAGTTCGGGACTTTCGCCCGGCGCCAGACGTTCTATTTCCTGTTCGATTAGTGGCGGCATCACGGTTTTGCGTCGCAACGCCAGCCCGCGCAAGATCATCGTCGTCACCGAGACAATCGAGCAGGCCAGCAGCGGCCACATGAAAAGGCCACCTCTGGTAAAGAATCCGAACACGGTATTCGCAATTCCCGTCGTTTCGGCAATGATCCAGGCGACGATCATCGGTTTGGAAAAATGATGAAACCAAGTCCGTCCACTTCCAGACCTTCGGGTGGCAAAGTGTTCGCGACCTCTTCGGGAATCGGCGGAAGGTGCGCTTCGAGCACCGATTGTACGCAAACATTCGCAAACGCCTCGTTCGAACTGTTCTCAGTGATTTTGAGACCTTTCACTTGTCCGCTCCGATTGATATTAAATCGAAGCCGCAAGGTGCCGATGGTAATTAAATCACGCTTCTGCTCTACGAAGACGTACCAGCGTGACCCAATTGAATCTGCCACGATTTTTTGGTAGCGACCCAGCGGTGTGCCCAAAGCATTCACTGCGGAAATGCCGCGACTCGTGATGTTACCGGAGATGTGTGTTCGCTCCTTCTGCCGTCGATATACAGACTGCGCTTGTGATGCTGCAGTCGAGGGCTCGGATGCAGCTGTGGGTTTTTGAGTCAGTAAAGCAAATTGCTCTGCAGCGGTAATTGGCGCCGGTTGCGGAGCAGTCATTTGTTTGGGTTGCGGCGCAGCGGTCGACTGCTGCGGTTGCGCTCCCTTTGTTTCCAACGAGTGCGGATTTGTCTCAAAATCCATTAATGGCCGATCCTTCCCCGCTTGTGACGGCAGTGGCATTTCACCAACGGCAGCGAGCTCGCTAGCTCCAATTGAATTGGCGTTCGATTCAAATGTTTTGTCCTTCGGTTCGGGTGCTTTTTTCGATTCGTTCGTTTCAATGAAGGCGGAATTCTTTGAGACGGGAGATGTCGGGGACAAGTCCATTAACGTGAGTTCAGCCGGCTTTTCCTCAAACGGAACAGTGGGCGAGAAGACGCCGCTGAACGCAGCGAGCAAAAATGCCACAATCAGATGAATGAGAATCGCCGCAAGCAGCGCCCACAAAATCGTCCGCGCGTTATATTCGTGATCGCGAAAGCTTTCGGGGTTGCCCGGCTGGGCGAACATGATGTCAGCCGTGGTCATGACAGCGGTGTCTTGATGATAAAGGATTCAGGCTCCGGGTTTCAGCTTAAGACCGGAACATTATCTCAGCCCGGCAGGACTGACAACTTGCGCCAACCTGTCATTCCGAGCCCCCAAAAGCTTTCGGGGTCGAGGAATCTCTCGATACTTCTGTCTTCCGCGAAGTTATCCGCGCGTGATGAAACAAGTACTGCTGCGCATATCCGCCGTGTTCGCCAAAATAGGTTTCGGAAAATTCACGCAGCTGTTGCCCCGTCATTTTCTTCCGGCGCGGGAAATAACGCTGTCTCAAGACCCGCTCGATCCAGACGTCGATTGGGAATGCGCGGAGCCGCTCGTAAGCAAAGAGCATCACGCAGTTTGCGATCTTCGCGCCCACACCCGGCAGCTCGCACAAGTTCTTCCGAAGATCGCCATCCGGAAGCACCGATAATGATTCAAGATTACATTCGCCGGAACCGACGAGCTGCGCTGTTGCGCGCAGGTTTTTGGCGCGATAACCGAGCTTGCATTCGCGCAACTGATTCTCGGAAGCTCGGGCAATTCGCGGCGGCGACGGAAACGTGGACATCACTCGACTCCCGATTTTTCGTCGCTTACCTAAGCGGTTCCGGAGCGCCAGCGAAATTTGCCGAATGTGCGCCACCTGTTTCATCGACGAACAGATGAATGTCGCCAGACACTCCCATTTCGGCTGTCGAATGATCCGCAGCCCGCGACAAAAATCGCGTGCTGCATTGATTGTAGGATCGTTGGGAAACGAGGCGCAGATCTGCTGCAACGGATGGTCGAGCGCAAAATAATGCGCGATCATTCCGGGGAGCACACGCGTCTCGCGTGTTGGTTTTGGCGTCCCGCCAAATCGAACTTTCAAAAGATTGTCGTCTTGTTCTGCATAAACCGCGTAATGACCGATGGTTCCTACAAATCCGGCGCCGGCCTTTTCCCAATGAAAAACCTGACCGGAGTTAAGCGTCTTCTCCAGATCGAAATCAGGCGCGGGAATCGCAATCACATTCGTGAAGATAATGACGAATGACGAATGTCTAATGACGAAGGAACGACGAAGCACGAATGACAAAATGGTTTCCTATGCGGCTCGCTGGCGTTTCGAGTTTTGGTCATTCGGATTTGTTTCGTCATTTCGTCATTCGAATTTCGTCATTCCGTTACACCAGTGTTTTGGCATCAAGCATCGATTACGAGCACGAGCATGAGCACGATTAAGAGGACCGGATAATCTGTGTTTCATCTGTGTGTTGATGGATTCGACTGGCTCACGACAGCGTCTGTGGCTAAGTAAGCGCCGACATGGACAGCCGGCTCGCTATCGATAGCGCAGTTCTCCTTCTCTATTTTGTCATCATCATTTCCATCGGCCTTTACATGGGCCGAAAGGAGGAGAACCTCGCCGATTTCGCGCTCGGCCGACGCCAGATTGCGTGGTGGGCGATCCTCGCATCACTTATCGCCGCGGAAACGAGTGCCGGCACATTCTTCGGCACGCCGGGCGAAGGCTTCACCTTTCGCAATTACACGTATCTCCAGCTTGCTCTGGGCACCATTCTGGCGCGCATCCTCGTGAGTTACATTTTCATCAAGCCTTATTACGACTACAAAGTCTATTCGATTTACGAATATCTGACCGCGCGCTTCGGCGTGGGTACGAAAAACGCCGCCTCAGCCGTTTTCCTTTTCACCCGCGTGCTCGCGTCCGGTGCGCGGCTGTATGTCGCTGCGATCGCACTTGCGCTGGCCTACGAAATGGTGCGAGGCGTGCGGCCGAATCAAACTGAAACGCTTTTCATCTACATCGGAGCAACAATCGCGATCGTCGTTTTGACTGCCATCTACACTACGCTCGGTGGAATCAAAGCCGTCATTTGGACAGACGTCATTCAGGCTTCCCTTATGATCGGTAGCGCGCTGGTCGCCCTCGGTCTGCTGTACTTTTCCATCCCAGGCGGCTGGCACGAGATCGTGCAACGCCACGGTGGATTTCACGTCTCGGATTTCATTACGACTGGGCTGAGCCCGGCCAAGACCGGATGGGACAAGATCAAAGGAATGTTCGCGATCGAGTACACGATTTTTGCGGGCCTGATCGGATCGACGTTCATGACCATGTCCACGCATGGGACGGATCAGGACATGGTGCAGCGAATGTTGACCGCGCCCGATGTGCGCCGCAGCCGTCGATCCGTAATTATGTCCGGGCTCGCCGATATTCCGATCGCTTTCACGTTCCTGAGCATCGGCCTTTTGCTCTGGGTTTTCTACCAGACGCATCAGGATCCGAATTTGCCGAAAACGCCGAATGAGATTTTCTGTCACTACATTCTCTATGAGATGCCTGTCGGCATGCGCGGTTTGCTTCTCGCCGGAATTTTCGCCACCGCCATGGGCTCGCTTAGCACCGCACTAAACGCGCTCGCCACGAGTTTTACTCGCGATTGGTACGAGCCCTACATCAATCCAGCATCGACAAGTGAACAAAGCCTGCGTGCGGTGCGTTGGGCCACGATTTGGTTTTCGGTTCTCATGATCGTGGTCGCATCGGTAACATCGTATCTCGTCATCGTTTACCCGAACGTGCGCATCATTCCGATCGTGCTCGGCATTTACGGTTACACTTATGGCTCGGTGCTCGGCATCTTTCTCGCCGGCATGCTGACCAGATCGCGCGGAAATGATCGGGGCAACGTTCTCGCGATGATCATCGGCTTCATTGTGGTGGCAATTCTCAGCGGCTTGCCGAACAAGCTTGCCGCGCTATTTGGAACGATGGCCTACAAACAACCCGAGTGGCTGCCGGTCATGGAATTTCCCTGGTGGATCTGCTTCGGTACCGTCGTCACCTTTTCCGTGGCGATTTTGTTCCGGACCAAGCGCGCGAATAATGCAGCGAATGTGGTTTAACGCTGATATCACACAAAAATTGACTCGCTATCCGTAATAATTATTCGTAACGGCATCCTTTTTACGCGATCTTCAACCACTAAAATCCCATGGCCCATATCGTCACCGAAAAATGTAACGGATGTAAGTTCACCGACTGCGTAGAAGTCTGCCCGGTCGCGTGCTTCTACGAGATGGAGACCCAGCTCGTCATTCATCCCGATGAATGCATCGATTGCATGGCCTGCGTAGAGGTGTGCCCCGTGCACGCCATCTATGCCGATATGGATCTTCCGCCGGAATTCACGAAAGATACCGAGTTCAATTCGGTTGAGGCCAATCGAATCAAGGACTCCGGCGGGGAGGCAATCACAGTGAAGAAGGATCCGCTGCCCACCGCAAACGAACGAAAAGCGGCACTGGGTTATTGACCTCGAAAGCGCGTGCTGGTTATGCACGACCTGGTGCTAGATATTCGTTATGCGCTGCGCGTGCTTTGGAAGTCGCCCGCGTTCACGCTCGTAGCGTTACTCACTCTGATGCTGGGCATTGGGGCAAACGTCCTCGTCTTCGGAATAGTGAATGCGGTCCTGCTGCACCCGCTTGATGTCAGCGACCCGCAGAATCTCTACCAGCTTCGTCTGAAGCCGTGGACGAGCTTCAAACTCCTGACTACGTCGTATCCTGCGTATGAAGACTTAAGGCGGCGGAACACTACCTTCAGCGGGATGGCCGGCTTTGATGGATTTGCTGAGGCGACCTTGAGGTGGGGTAATACGGTGAAAAGTGTCACCGGCTACGCGGTCACCGGCAATTATTTCGATCTGCTTGGGGTGCAACCGGAAATTGGACGGTTCATTCACGAGGCGGACGAGCATGGGCCGAATTCAGCGCCATATGTGGTGTTGAGTAATAATCTATGGCGAAGCGTATTTAACGCCGATCCGAGTGTGGTGGGGGCCACCGTGCGGCTCGATAAAGATCCCTACACGGTAATCGGTGTGGCGCCGGCGCAGTTTCACGGCACGGAGCAATTTGACTGGCCGGACTACTGGATACCCTTCGTAAACTGGGACCAGCAATTCTTGCAAAACCGGACATCCATGTCGGTGACGGTGCTTGGCCGACTGAAGCCAGGCGTGGCGCCCCAACAAGGCGCGGAGAATCTGAGTGCGATCGCGGCTCAGTTGGCGAAGGAGTATCCACAAACGGATACTGGAATGCCCCTGCGGCTGGTCCGCCCCGGCCTCTACGCGGACGACGGTGATGTCATTCGCGGATTTCTTTACAGCGTGACAGGGCTGGCTCTGCTGGTGCTGGTGGCCGCGTGCGCCAATCTGGCCAGCCTGTTTGCAGCGCGCGCGGCCGATCGCAGCCGGGAGCTGGCGCTTCGCGTCGCGCTTGGTGCGAGCCGTTGGCGACTCGTTAGGCAACTGATGACTGAGGCGATGGTCGTGTCACTGATCGGCGGAACCGCAGGGTTGGTGACCGCGAGCCTGCTGCTCGGTGTGCTCAACCGATGGGATTCGCCCTATGGTCATCTCACAGTCAATGTCGATGCGCGCGTCTACTTCGTCGCACTGATCTTGACTCTGATCAGCGCGTTGTTTTTTGGAATAGTTCCGGCGCGCCAGGCATGGCAGAGCAGTCCGTTGCAGGCGATGAAGAGCGGGCCGGTGGATTCAATGCCGCTGCGCCGGTTTGCCTCGCGGGACCTGCTGCTGAGCGCACAAATTGCAATCTGCATGCTGCTGGTAACGGCCTCGCTGGTCGCCGTGCGCGGCATGGTGCGCTTGCTGCACGCTCCCCTGGGCTTCCAACCGCAAGGCGCGATGTTGGCCGAGACGGACTTCAGGCTGGTGGAACCGGGCGGCGACGTGCCAATCGAGAAAAAGAAAGCAATGATTGAAGCGGTGCGGAATATCCCCGGTGTGGCGGCGGCGGGCACGGTGAACCGAGTGCCTTTTAATGGCGGACTGCGTGGGGTTCCGATTTTCCAGCCGGGGACGACCGAGTTCAGCCTGAACAATTCTGTCCTGGCACCCTACGTGTTTACCATATCGCCGGGATACCTGGAGGCTGCTGGTACTCGGCTTCTCGGTGGACGGGATTTCTCATGGCAGGACACCACCCAAACGCCCTATGTGGCGATCGTGAACGAAACCTTCGCACGCAAGATGTGGGGCGACACCTCGGCGATAGGACAGCGTTTCATCGTACGGGGCCACTTGACCGAACTCGTGGGCGTGGTGGAGGACGGCAAATACCACAACATGCAAGAGTCGCAGCAGCCAGTGGCATATCTGTCACTCTCGCAAAATGAGCAGAACCACATGATTTTCGTCGCGCGATCGCAGCGGACACAGAATGAGATGGCGGCCACGCTTGAGCGC
>Ga0193721_1000436_pt1 | contig 11874 bp, 6 predicted proteins | sample U2s2metaG_FD_145078 | JGI IMG/M metagenome (GOLD analysis project Ga0193721, IMG submission 145078) | Soil microbial communities from a riparian zone of the East river system, Colorado, United States - U2s2 | ecosystem: Environmental > Terrestrial > Soil > Riparian zone | place: USA: East River...
GCACGAAACCTGCGGCCGAGCTGGATGCCGTAGTCCATGTAATTCATCTGGGCTTCGACCGTGTCGCCGCGCAAATATTCAGGCACAAGCGTAAAGACGCGGCGCAACCGCTCAAGGTCGCGCACGTAAAGCACACTGAAATCGAGAGGAACAAAAAGGCTTTTATGCGGGTTTACAACGATGGAATCCGCTTCGCTCCAACCGACCGTCAGCAACTTGTTCTCTGGCAGAATCGAGAAGCCCGCGCCGTAAGCGCCGTCAATGTGAAGCCACATCTTATTTTCGCGGCAGATTTTTGAGACCTCAGGAACAGGATCAACACTCGCGGTTGATGTTGTGCCGACTGTCGCAATGACTGCCAGCGGCCTGAAGTTGTCACGAACGTCGCACGCGATCATTTCGCGCAGCACACTGGGATCCATACGAAATTGCGCGTCGGTTGGGACCCGCTGCACGTTTTCTTCGCCCAAGCCGAGCGCAATCGCCGCCTTCTCGGCCGAGCTATGCGCTTGTTTGGAAACGTAAATGCGAAACACTGGCGCGCCCGCACCAACCAGCCCGCGCGTGCGTACTGAAGGCGCAGCCTCTTCACGCGCCACAGCCAGGGCGTGCATCACGCCCACGGATGCCGTGTCATACACGACGCCTCCAAATTCCTGCGGCAAGCGCACCCATTGCCGGATCCAGTCGACAACCAGCGTCTCGAGTTCTGTCGCGGCTGGACAGGTTCGCCACGTCATTGCGTTTACGCTTAGCGGCGCAGTGATGATTTCGCCGAGAATTGCAGGAGCAGTCGTGGTCCAACCGAAATAGCCGAGAAACATCGGATGACTCCAGTGCACCATGCCGGGAACAATGACCCGATCGACATCGCCAAGAATTTTCTCGAACGGCTCGCCTTCTTCAGGCGGTTCGGTGGGTAGTGCAGCCAGAATCGCGCCCGGTCCCGCGACTGCGGGATTAGGCGCGACCCGTAACGATCCTATATGTTGCCGAAAATCTGCGACCCAATCCGCCAGTTCGTGTAATTGTCTGCGGAATTCGTCAGGTGAAGTGTCACCAAGCGATTGTGGATCGTTCACTAATCAGCACAGAAGATGATCTCCGTCCTCGCCACAAGCACGCGTTGCGAACAAAATCTTCGACACGTTCCCGCTCTTCTGTGGTGGCAGCCGGGTCGGCTGCCCTCTGAACATTTGCAGGCGACACGCCTGCCGCTACAGCAGCTTCTTTCGAGCATTGAGTGTTGATTATTAAAACGCAAAGCCAAAACTGAAATGAAACGCGCCGAAATCCTCGAACGGACGCGGATCAGGATTGACGCCGTAATCGAGACGAATCGGACCGACCGGCAGCTTGTAGCGCAAGCCAGCGCCTACCGCATAACGCATGTCATCCAGACCAATGTCTTCCGACGATGGCAAAAGGTTGCCGGCATCCATAAAGATTGCGCCCTGCAGTTCCCCGAAAATTGGGAACGTGTACTCGACGTTGAATACGGTATAGAATTCTCCACCGACGGGATGACCGTGATTATCGTGCGGGCCGAGATCGCGCTCGCCGAAACTCCGTACAGTTGTGGCGCCGCCATTATAAAAGCGTTCGTCGATCGGAATCGCAGTCGCTTCGTCGGCGCCGCGGGTTGTAAGCGAATGAATAATGCCCGCGCGAGCGCCGAACGCGATCGATGATTGGCGAAACCACCGCTGTAAGGGACTACCGCCAGACTGGTCTTCCACGACACCAGGCGTGAGCACCTTTGGTCCAAATGGGAGGTAGTACCCAACGCGCATCGTGCCCCGTATGTATTCGATATCGCTTCCCAAGGCGCTCGAAGCCAGATCGAGTGTGTTGGCCACGAGAAACCCGCGCGGATTTACGTACGGGCTCTCACGCAAATCAAGTGTGTTCGTAAGCCCAATCGTGTTCACGAGATAATTCGTCGTCGACCCGAGAAGAAATTCAGGCTTGATCTCGGAATCGGTGATTTTCACATGACGGGCAGAGAAGACCAGGGCCGCCTCGTCGTATTTGGTGATTTTACGGCTAAGTTCGAATCGCCCGCCCAATTCGAATTTTGTGTAGCCGTCGTAGTCAAACGTCAGGGCGAACACTCGTGCCGCGAACTGGAAATCGGTGTCAAGAAAGAACGGATCTTCATACAGAACCTCACCCTTGTAGCTGCGCTGTGAAACCTCTATCGATGCCGTCAGAGGACGGCCGGTACCGAACAGATCGCGATCGCCAACCTGTACACCAGCGAGTGCGCCTTCATAGGTGTCGAATCCGACCCAAAAGCCAAACTCTTTGCTCTTGACTTCCTCGGCCGAAATATCGAGTCGCAACAAATGCCCATCTACTGGCACCGGTTTAATTTGCAGCACATTGAACAATCCAGTCTTCATCAAAGTGCGAAATCGCTCGTCAAGAACATCCGGACTGTACGTTTTGCCACTTAATCTGGTGAACCGTTTGGTCACAAAACTGGGATTCAGTCGAGTCAGCCCGTTCACTGTTACACCATCAAAGTAGTAAATGGCTCCTGGCGATACTACGATTTGCACTGGCACTCGCCCGTTCACTGCTTCATCCGGCTCGCCCGTGGCCGCCACCTTCACGTCGTAATAGCCGCGCGCCTTGAAATATGCCTCAAGACGGCGCGGAATATCTTCTACACGCGCGTCGGTGTACGGGCGTTGAACCAAATCGGCTATCTGCCCCCGAAGCGCCTCTGCACCGTAAACAGTGCGCCCGCTAAATCCGATGGTGCCGAAAAAATATTGTCGACCTTCATGAATCGGAACAACGACGTCAACCTCGCTATTTTGCTCCAGAAATTTGTAACGTGGTGGATCGACGTCAGCGTCCAGGAAACCTTCTGCAACGTAAAAGCGGTGCACCAAATGCGTCCCCTCCTCCAGATCGGCGGCAACGAATGGCAATCTTTTCTCCAACCTCGAATACCGCTCCCGCGTCGGCCCCACGATATATTCAAAGAGCTTGTCCGCTGGTTCTTTTGCATTCCCTTCGAACAAGACAGTTTGAAGCATGAACCGCGGACCTTCCGTAATATCGAGACGCAATCGATCACCTGATTCGATCACGTAGTGCACGTTCACTTTCGCGTAGCCATGTTTTCGATAGAAAACTTCCAGGAAAAAGGCCAGATCGTCGGCACGTGCGGGGCTTAATCCAAATTGCTCAATCGTCCCGATCTCTTCCTTCAAGGCCACGCGTAATTCTTTTTCGCCGAAAGCCTGCTCGCCACGAAATTCGATACTGCTCGTCCGCTTGGCGACTCTTTCCTGCTCCTTGACGACGGCTTGCCGCGCTTTCTGTCGCTCCTCAGGTCGCGCAACGTCGACTGCAGTCTGCGCCGCAACTTTAAATGCGAGGGCCACGCTCCCAAGAGAGAAAAGGAGGCCGCGTCGCATCTTAGGAGCCTGTTAAAATACCCAGCCACGCTACGCGAGAGCGTTTTGGGCTGGATGGCAAGACGCGAGCGACGAGCATGTCCGCAGTGACCTGTGAGGAGTGAGCAACGCGGCCAGACAGCCCAAAGCGCGCTCGCCCTCCGGGTTGCGCCGACTTTTCGCCCCTCCGGCGTTGCTCGTCGGTTACAGACCGCTGTGGGTATGCGTCCTCCTCGCGCCTTGGAGAGACGAAAAATCGGTAGCAACGCGGCATGGCTGAGTATTTCAACAGGCTCCTAAAACTCCTAACGAAAACGAATCAGATATTTTAGCTTGCCTCGAAAATCGCCGTGGACGCCGACGTCGCCGGTGAGCACAAGACGATCGTCGATCTTGAAGCGCACGGTCGCTTGTTGTTGACCCGTTCGTGGATCAACCGTTCCCAAATCCAGATCCAACCGGTTGAACACCGTGTTGCTTTCGGTTGGCTCGCCTTTCTTGACGATCTTACGGTAAAGCTGCTGCACCAGTAACATCGCCGCCCGCCCAGCCAGAACATTGCCAGTCGAAAGTTCCTGTCTCGTCGCGCCCGTGGCGATCAACGAAATAATTTCCTCCTGCGCCAGCGGCGGCTCGCTCGTGAAAATCACTTCCGGGGCAAGCATAGTTCCGTAAACATAAACGCGCACCGTGTAATCGCGGATCACCGAGGTGCCGTGCAGCTCCAGCCTCGGGTTGAATGAATCGCTCGGATCAAAATAAACAAACCCCTGGGAAATCTCCAGCCGACTGAATGGGAGCGTCGCTTCTACATTTTCCAGGCGCACTGTTCCCTGCAATTGCGGACGCAGCCCCGTCCCACCGAGCTTTATGTCAGCAATCGCGCCACCGGTCGCCAGGTTCCCGCGAATCAATACCGGATCTTTTGTTTTGATTGCGACATCGAATTTCCAATCGCGTAGCGGCGGATCCGGAAAAGAAAACTGCGGGCGCTCCGACGGCGGCTCGGGGGCGGGTCTGCCTGGCAAGCCTATCGGAATCAGGTCGATGCTCTTTAGGATATGACTGTTTGTCATCGCGACATTGCCGCTGACTGTTGCGGTCGCGAAGGGCCCCTTCACCGTTATGTCGGCGTCCGCGCGAGCGGTCAAAGTATCGTTTCGCGCAATCAACACACTGTTGGCTTTCAATTGCAGGTCCAGGGTCGGTTCGGTCAATTTTGGAAAAGTGATGCGGCCACCCATGGTAAAAGGGCCGCCGGCCAGATCGCCACCGAATCGTTCCAGGCTCAGAGCGTTCTGTGCGAAGCTTAATCGCGCACTAAAATTCGTTAGCGCCGGAAGCGTTGCGTTCGTAAAACGCGCAACGTTCACCGTCATGTCGCCTGCCCCGCTAAAGACGGGTTTACCGATTGTCCCACTTACATCAACATCCAATCCAAGGTTGCCATCAAGTTGCTCCAGTGCCGGAACAAATTGCCGAACAAAATTCACGGAGCTGCGTGGAAGACGCGCCTTTGCAGTGATGGGTGTGTCGTCTGGCAACTTCCGGGCGCGCGCAATTTTTGGAATATTTAAAGGCATGTCTGCGTTGAGCTCGAGAGCCTGAATTCGCGCCTGCTGTAGTTTGCCCAACATTGTCAGGCGATCGTGCACAACCTGAGCGTTCAACTCAAATGTCGCAGGCTCCGTTTTCGGCCAGCGATCACTTCGCAAATCCCGCATCTGCACTTTGAGGCTGGCATTCAAGTCTCCGATTGTTCCGTCCGCGTCCAGCCTCGTGTTTAGTGTACCGGATGTCCCAGCTTTGATCCCGAGATCGCTGAACAATTTTTTTAGATCCAAGTTTTCCGACTGAACAGTAGCGAACACTTTGCCGGACGATGGAATCGTCGCGGCATTCGTTCCAAGATTTTTCCACACTAGTGGAAAAGAGACATATCCCGATGCGAACCTCGCCTGGCCTTGATCAAGTTGAATCCTCGTTATCTCGAGCGTCTCGCCTTTTGCCCGGGCGACTGCCTGAAAATCGCTGTTGCCGCTGGCGAAAAAGACGATGGGAACGTCGAGACCTTCGGGCGAATAGGACGCATCGATATTCGCCCGAAGCGATTGCGCATTCCCATAACGTCCCTTGTCGAAAACGAATTTCAGACTCCCTGAGCTTTTGGAGATTTCCGCGTCGCCATTTCCTTCCCAATCAAGTGTGACTGAACCTGCCAATTCGTTCTGATTACCAAAAGTGCGAAGCAGCGGTCGAAGGGTCGATAAGTTCGCTACACGCGCCGAAAGCTTGCCATTGTAACGATAAGGCCGTCGCAAATTCAGCCTCCCGGTCGCGTTAACGAAATCCGAATCGTTTAGACTCGCCCTGCAGTCGTTTAGATACACGACATTATTTGAGATTGAACATTGCGTGCTCAGTTCCCGAAAAACCAGGTCCCTCATTTTCAGATTTGATCCGAAAATCGAAATCTGGCCGTTGGCTGTCTGCTGTTTCCATTCGATTTGCGCGGCCATTTGTAGTGGCCCGCTCAACCTGTTCGGAGAATCCGCGACCCAGAAGTCGCCAAGCTCCGGCGCGTTGAGCCTGAAATCCAAATCCGCAGGTTGCAACGAAGCCTTGCCAACCTCCTCCGGGAGCTTGTAGCGCCCGCGAACATTTAGTTCGTTTTGATTTCGCCGCAAATCCAACCGGTCGAGCCCGAGGACATCATCGCTTCCGTTTAGCGATCCGTCTATCGAATCAATGATATGATCTCGATAGTGTATGCCGGCCAAATCAAACTCCATTGCAGTGCGAAGATCTGCAAACCACGGTCGTTTGGTATCGGCGCGCGCTACGCTTTTGGACGCGCGCAGTGTAGAGTTCAGTTTCTCAATTGTTCCATTCGAAAACCCAATTGACTCTGCAGTCACCCCAAGGGTTGCCTCTATTTTCGCATTAACGATGTCGATCTTGCCGGTGAACTGAGCCGAGCCGGTCAATTGCGCAGGTGTTCCTGTCGTTAGGCGTTGAAGATCAGGCGCAGTCCCGGCAATTTCCAGAGTCGCAGGAGTCCGGCCGAAATCTTCGATAACTGAAGGCAACTCCATTGTCCCACGGAGATGAAGCTCATTCTTGTCCTGGACGACGTCCGCTGACCGCAAAATCGCCCTGCCCTGTTCTGCCGATATTTCGAAAACGCCGGTGTCGAAATGGATTTCCGGACGATCCACATTGCTAATCTGCAGCGACACCGATCCATTCCACGTACGCGGACCATCAATTGTCCCCGCTCCATCAACAGCGAGTCGCTCGATTCTTCCGGAAAGAGGTTCCTCCGGTGAAAACAAGAATTTGTTCAACGATTCTGTCGCAATTTTTTGCGCGGCCATGTTTATTTTTGCGTTCAACGACGACCCGGTTTCGGTTAACGCAGCCGACGCGGATAATTGGCCGCCGCCAATCACGCAATCGAGTTTGAATCCGAGCATCTTGTCATCGATGCGCGATGCATCAATATTTAAGAGACGGACCTGTTCCTCCTCGCTCAGAGTCAGATCACGCAGGAGAAGGTTCTTGCTGGCGTAAGAAGCTTGCCCGGAAATTCTGGACCAACTTTCGCCGGAGGGAAGCTGCAACTTTTGAATCTGCACGTCGCCCGGAGTCCGCGGATTCAAATCAAGATCGACGTGTTCGACGACGAAATCGTTAGGCTTATTTCTGATTACCAGTGTTACGTCTGTAAGTCGAATCCGCTCCGGAAATACCGAAGGCAACGTCAGCTTTTGTTTCGGATGCGGTTTGCGTGGCGGTGCTCTGGCCGGATTCAACACAACCCGCGCAGAACGCAGTTCGACATCTTCCAAAAAGTGAGAAAGCCCATGTCGCACCAATCCGAACACACTGTAATCAACATATAACTGGTCGATATCGATCGATTCGATCGCCGATGGTCCCGTCGGCAAGGCGCGAACGTTTCGTCCAGTCAGATGACTAAAAGGATTGCCTGCCAGCCGGAAATCGATCTTTAGATTTTCTCGCGCAGCGTATCGCAGTACGATCTGCCGACCAATTGCCAGCAAAATTGGACGATGAAAAACGACCAGCAGCACCGCGCACACAGCGAGGCCAATCAAAACACGATGCCAAATCCGCCCGGGGCGCCGCACCTCTTTCTGATCGTTTTCGGCCACCAGAGCGATTGTATTGCCACCTTCTGAGAGAGCAAATATCAGATTCCGCGCTGACCTTCGACTTCATCATTGCGTGCAGAGACCTATGGCGTGACGCTTTCCAAGTTTCCGAATCATGAATCCGGACAAACTGTTTGATTACCTCGAGGGCAGGTTACCTGCGGCAGAACGCGCCGCGTTGGAAGAGCAATTGATCTCAGACAAACAACTGCAACGCGAGCTAGCGGTAGCGCGCAGGATTCACGCGGGAATGCGCGGCGATTCTCGCGAAGTTCTTGTGCCACCCCGATCCGATGTGACGGAGCAAGGCCGTAAAATGGCCCTTCGCGTCGGCACGGCATTCATAGTCCTAATGGCGGTCAACGTCGGCATCGGTCTCTGGTTAATCGCACGACACGAAACCAAGAACCCGAATCGGGCGTTGCTTGAAACGCAAATGAGGAAGCAGATCACGAATTCTTTGGAGAACGCAGCGGCGAGCTTCACCCCTGCGCCGCTAGGTGTTGGCGAAATCATGGTTCCCGCCCCTACTGGAAAACTGGAGTCAGTTGCTGACGAAGTAGTCACCATCGCAACTCGATTCGGCGGTTCTGCTACAAAAGGTCTCGCGGACCAGGGCCGGCTCAGTGTCCTTGTTGATCTTCAATCAAATCGGGAGCCGGAATTTCGCGCCGCGATTTTGTCGATCATTGGGGAAACACCACCGAGGTCGGCAACCCCCGCCGCTACAGCAGCGGCCGCAACCGAGAAGAAAAGTTTCGTTGTGCAAGTTGTCGAGCAATCAGCAAAGTGAGATCCACCGTTTTGCACAGCGGCTTGTCATTCTGATCCCGCAGTCGCAGGAGAAGAATCTCAGGTTATCCCTTTGTTATCGGTGACGAAGCCAATAGTCAGAGATGTTTCGCTTCGCTCAACATGACAGATAACGTCAAAGTGAGCTCATGATCGCAGTGACGTTTGCGTTACCAGCCGAAAGCTCTGGATTCTTGCGCCGTCTCCGCGATAAATCTCATACTGGGCGCGATGGTGTCAGAACAATTCGTGGCAAGATCGAGGATCGCGCGATTGAAGTTCTTCATACGGGTGTCGGGGAGAAGATTTGCCGACAACGACTTGGAAAATTCCTGTCCGCCCGCCGTATGGCGGGACGGATTCGCGGTGGCGAACAGGATCAGCAGTTCGACTGTCTGATCAGTGCCGGCTTTGCCGGAGCGCTCGACAATGATCTGAAAATCGGTGATCTCCTTTTGGCAGAGAATTTTTCCACAGTTCACCTAAGTGAGGCGCGCGCATCGCTTTCAGGTTTGCGCATTCATATCGCGAATCTTTTAACAGTGCCGGCGTTAATCGATTCTCCTGAAGAGCGAAACAAACTTGCGCTCACAACGGGAGCAGTCGCGGCGGACATGGAGACGGAATTCATCGCGCGAGCCTGCGCCGCGTGCGGCATTCCACTGCTTTCCCTCCGAGTAATCAGCGACACGCCTCACAACCGTTTGCCGGCTCCAGCCAATGTCCTGTTCGATATCGAACGCCAGCAAACTCGAATGCTGAGGTTAGCGACACACCTGCTTGCACATCCAGGTCGCGTCCCACGCCTGGTTCACTTTGCAAGCCGGATCGCGCACGCACGAAAGATTTTAGCGGATGCGCTGGTCGCTGTCGTGCGAAAGCTGTAGCCGGGGGCGCTGACCCCGGCAGCGTGATCTCGCGGCGAGGACTGAGAAGCCGCGGTCAGCGCCCGCGGCTACAGCTGTGCCGGCTCGATGTGAACGAGCACGTCGGCAATGCGCGAGTCGTTTTGCTGGATTGCGGCTTTTACTCGATGCGCTATTTCGTGGCCTTCGTGCACGGAAATTTTGCCATCCACTCCGACGTGGAGATCGACATAGAAATCCAGACCCATCTTGCGAGCACGGCATTTTTCGACTTCGATGACACCGGGGACGGTCATGGCAACCGAGGAAATGGATTTAATGATCGTTCGCGGCGCGGTGTCCATGATTTCGTAAAATGCCGGGCGCATCAGCCTGATTCCATTCGCCGCGATCACCACGCAGGCGAAAATGGCGGCCCAATCGTCCGCACTCTGCCAGCGCTTGCCACCGATCAAGGCCGCTGAAATTCCGACGAACGCAGCGGCAGACGTGAGCGCATCGCTGCGATGATGCCAGGCGTCTGTCTGCACGGCAGTACTTTCAACGTCTCGGCCGATCCGGTTGACGTAACGAAACAAAGTTTCTTTTATCACAATCACCACGATCAATATCACTAGCGTGTACGGCGCGGGCGCGTGATGCGGCAGAAAGATTTCGCGAACGCTTTGAATGGCGAGACCAACTGCGGCAGCCAGGACCCCGACTGCAACAATGACGGCAGCAATCGGCTCCGCTTTTCCGTGACCATAGGGATGCGAAGCATCGGGTGGACGCGCCGCAACTTTCAGCCCACTCCAGATGACGAACGAGCCGGCGATGTCGAGTCCCGATTCAATGCCATCCGCAATGAGGACATAGGCATGACCGAATACGCCGCCGAGAATCTTTGCCACCGCGAAAATCGAATTCACAACCATGCCAAAAAGAGCGACCCGTGCAGCCGTCTGCCAGGCAGACGAAGTCATCCCGCCAGGCGACCGACGCGTTTGCAGATTGTCTGCCGAGGCTTGAGGATGCTGGGGCGAGGACATCATGAAAACTATAAACGCAGCCGTGTACGAAACACACGGAAATCCGGCGGATGTGTTACACGTTGAATCACAACCGTGGCCGACGCCGGCTCCCGGCGAGGTCATCGTGAAAATGCGCGCAGCGCCGATCAATCCGGCCGACTTAAATCAGATCGAAGGAAAATATCCGGTGCGAGCAGAACTGCCGGCGACGCCCGGGTTCGAAGGCGCAGGAATCGTCGTAGATGTCGGCGCGGATGTAAAATACCTAACGAGTGGGGCCCTGGTGATTTTGCCACACAACGTCGGAACGTGGCGCGACGCCGTTGCTGTCAAAGCCGGCGAACTGGTTGTCGTCCCTGCTGATATCAAACCCGTGCATGCGGCTATGTTGAAAATTAATCCGATGACTGCGTGGCGCTTAGTGCACGATTATGTCGGGCTTGCACGCGGCGACTGGCTGATTCAGAACGCGGCGAATTCCGCCGCAGGGCGCGCCGTTATTCAAATCGCGCATGAGCTCGGTTACAAGACAGTGAATGTCGTCAGGCGCTCGGAACTAATCGATGAATTGCGAGCGGAGGGCGGTGATATTGTCCTGGTCGATAGCGAAAACCTTCGTCGCGAAGTGGAAGACTCGATCGGCGGCCCGCCGATTCGTCTGGGATTGAACGCTGTCGGTGGCGAAAGCGCCCTGCGTCTGGCTAATTGCCTCGCTCCGGGATCAACGCTGGTGACTTACGGAGCGATGAGTTTGCAGCCGCTCAAAATCCCAAACGGGCTCCTAATTTTCAAAGACCTCCGCTTCCGTGGTATTTGGATCAACAAATGGTACGACAACGCAACGCCGGCTCAACGAATGGAAGCGTTTCAACACCTGTTCGAGATGGCGAAACGCGGTCTGCTGCAAACGAAAGTGGAGAAAGCTTATCCATTGAGCGAAGCGAAGACAGCCGTTACGCATGCAGCACGCGGCCAGCGTAGTGGCAAGATCATTTTCCAGTTTGAAGATTGAGTTTGAAGAAGCTTGCACAACCAGAGTGCAGGGCTCTCGCGAACGCGGATTCTCTGTCATGTTGAGCGGAGCGAAACATCTCTGACTATTCCGGTGGTTTTGCCTTTAAGGACGAACTGAGATTCTTCGCTTCGCTCAGAATGACATGGGTAGGATCGCTTTCTGACTGCCATCGAGTTCATTTTCGAATTTACGGCGTAGCCGCAGGGGTGTAGCCTCGAGAATGGTGCGTTCCTTTCCCAGTCACGCGTTTTTTTTCTTCGGACTAGCCAGCAGTCTCACCGTAGGTCACATCGAATGCGCCGCTGTTCCCGAACCCGGGGATTTGCGCGCAGCGGGGAAAGTAGAGTTTCCGATATCGTGCGCGTCTTCTGTCCAATCTGAATTCTCCCGCGGCGTGGCGTTGCTGCATTCATTTTTTTACGAAGAGGCGCGACGTGTTTTCACTTCGGTAGCGGAGCGCGACCCCAAATGCGCGATGGCTCAGTGGGGAATCGCCATGACATGGTGGCATCCAATATGGACGCCACCGACTCCCGATGAAATGAAAGCCGGCAAAGCGGCCATTGAAAAAGCAATGGCGATGAACGCTGGAACGGA
>Ga0193721_1000438_pt1 | contig 11826 bp, 11 predicted proteins | sample U2s2metaG_FD_145078 | JGI IMG/M metagenome (GOLD analysis project Ga0193721, IMG submission 145078) | Soil microbial communities from a riparian zone of the East river system, Colorado, United States - U2s2 | ecosystem: Environmental > Terrestrial > Soil > Riparian zone | place: USA: East River...
CACTTGTTCCCATCGATCCGATGGTTGCTTAGCTAATTTCTGTATGATCCTCAAACAAAGCGGAAGAGTCACTACAGAACCCTGATCGTACTCTCTCCACGCTTTTAACGCGATCGTTTCTTCAGAACAAATTCGGCCAGCGCCAAGTCTGGCGGATAAGTGATCTTGAAATTCAGATCCGTGTTTGGAACCAGAATAATCTTGCGACCGAGACGCTCGACTGCTGAAACCTCGTCCGTTACTGACGCGTTCTCTTCATAGACAACTCGATAGGCATCTTCTATCAACCGCCGCTCGAAAACCTGCGGCGTTTGCATGGCGTAAAGCTGATGTCGATCTACTGAGCCGGTAACGAAAAATGCAGTGTCCGCGTATTTGAGCGTGTCACTGATTGGCTCAGCCAGACTGGCAGCAGCATGTATGCGGCATTGCTCGAAGACTGATTCAATTTGTTCCGACGTGATCAACGGCCGCGCTACATCATGGATAGCTACGTATGTTGCCCCTGGCTTGAGATGATCCAGGCCGGCGCGAACGGAATCCTGACGATGTTTGCCGCCGGGAATGATCGACTGAACTTTTTTGAAATTTCCATCGCGAACGAGCGCTTTGATTTCAGCGTGTCGGTCTTCGCGTGCGACGACGATGATTTCATCGACACAGCCGCAAAGCTCAAATGCGCGGATGGTATGGGCGATGACCGGTCGATCGGCGATCGTCGCAAACAATTTGTCAAAACCCATGCGACGACTGTCACCGGCGGCGACGAGGATGGCGGTTAACATGATCGCAAAGTAATTCGTTAATTCGTTAAATCGTTAAATCGGATGCGATTCACGAATCTCGATTCTCGAGTCACGAATCCAATTGCTTCTGCACTTCCGCACTCAGCGCCTTACCGTCAACGCGACCGGCTAGTTTCGTCTGCAACGCTTTCATCACCGCGCCCATTTGGGCTCGCGAGGCCGCACCGGTCTCGGTAATTGTTTCGCGCACGACCTTCGAAATTTCATCAGCACTCATCGGCTGCGGTAAATATTCGCTTAAGATCGAGAGTTCCTTCTTCTCCTTTTCCACCAGTTCCGCCCGGCCAGCTTTCTCGAAGCTTTCAATGGAATCCTGGCGTTGCTTGACCTGCTTGCGGATGACCTGGGCGCCCTCGGTGTCGCTCAACTCTGCTTCCGCGTCTGATTTTGCAATGGCCGCGTATTTCAAGGCGGATTTAAGCATTCGCAGGACGGCGAGTTTTGTGGTGTCCTTGGCGCGCATCGCCTCTTTCAGGTCCGAGTCCACACGTTGTTGCAGTGTCATTCGGGAAACTACGTAGTCAGGGTTAATTGTCGATTCAGAGCCATCATCACTTTGTTGGGGTGCGCGGTGAAGCTGTAGTCGCCGACTTCTGGGCGGCGCGACGCTAGCTTTCCACAAAACATCAGCGCCGCGTTTCGCAGAGCAAAACGGCTACAGCAGCTCAACACACCTCCGCACCGACTCGACATCAGCAACCGACATCACATCGACGCCTTTGAGAGTGCGCCGCAATAAGCCTGCCAGCACGCCGCCCGGTCCAAATTCAATGAAAAAATCGCACCCAAGCCCGGCAAGCCGCTCCATGCAATCGAGCCAACGTACTGTGCCGGTGACCTGGTCCTGAAGCGTGCGACGAATTTCAACCGGAGTCCTGACTTCCGCGCCGGTCACATTGCTGATTATAGGAAAAGATGGCGGTTGCATCGGAACATGTTGGAGCACGGCGCCAAGTTTCTCATACGCGCTTTCCATCAAGCGGGAGTGATATGCACCGGCCACATTGAGCATCGTGGCCCGGCGAATTCCATATTCTTTCGCAACGCCGACCGCCGCTTCCACTTTGGCCAGCTCGCCTGAAATCACGATCTGTCCCGGCCCGTTGATGTTTGCAACATCAACGTCTTCGTCCGCGGCCAGTTGTCTGACGACATTTTCTTCCGCGCCAATCAATGCAGCCATTCCCCCGGATGTTTTCTCACACGCCTCGTCCATCAGTTCGCCGCGCCGCTGCACGAGCTTTAATCCATTCGCAAAATCGAAAGTACCTGCGGTGGCGTGCGCGGTCATTTCACCTAACGACAAGCCGGCTGCGCCACCAATTGGAAAATTGCCGGCAAGCTCACGCAACACCGACAAGCATACGAGGCCATGAACGAAAAGCGCAGGCTGACAATTCGACGTCTTGGTCAGATCTTCAATCGGCCCGCTCCATGCGATTTGGCTCAACTTCCGCCCAAGAACGTCATCCGCTTTCTCGAACAGATCAGCCGCGGTAGGAAACTGTTCCGCCAAGTCGCGTCCCATTCCGACGGCTTGTGCGCCTTGGCCAGCGAAAAGCAGCGCAACTTTTTTTGGCATACGCTCTGTAGTTAACGCGCTTCGATTCGCGGCGCGAGTGAGATTCTGTTTCTGGGGAGCACAGGCTGGCAGCCTGTGCTCCCCAGACAAAAATGCGTGCGCCGAAATTGCTTGCACGCGCTGGCCCACTCGCCAGCGTAAACGTTATCGGTTTTACGACGTAGCATTGTAACCTTGTAACTTTTCCATGCCCTTCACGACACGTGAGATTGAATCGCCTGATCCCGTAACACGAGTAGTCGCGGCGGACGCAGAGATGCGTCATGCAGATGGCGACATTGGCGAGAAGATGGTCCTCAATATGGGGCCCTCGCACCCCGCCACGCACGGTGTTTTGCGACTCGTGCTCGAGCTCGACGGCGAGATCATTACCAAAGCGACTCCGGACATCGGCTTCTTGCATCGCGGTGATGAAAAAATCGCTGAGAACATGCAATACAATCAGTTCGTGCCGTACACCGATCGCCTGGATTATCTCGCGCCGCTCTCGAACAACGTTGCTTACGCGCTTGCAGTTGAAAAATTAATGGACTGGGAAATCCCGCCGCGCGGGAAAGCAATTCGCGTCATTTGTTGCGAAACTTCCCGGATCTCGTCGCATTTGCTGGGCTTGGGAGCGATGGCGCTCGATCTGGGCGCGATGACGGTCTTTTTGTACACATTCGCCGAGCGCGAAAAACTTTATAATCTTTTCGAGTTGTTAACCGGCGCCCGTTTCACGACGTCCTACACGCGCGTAGGCGGACAGATCCGGGACCTTCCGGAAACTTTCGTCCCGCAACTCAAAAAATTCCTCGATGAATTCATTCCGAGCCTGGACGAGTGCGATAAACTGCTTACGCGTAATCGCATCTTTGTCGACAGAACAAGAGACATTGGTGTGATCTCGAAGGAACGCGCCATTGCTTATGCCATTTCCGGCCCAAATTTGCGCGGCAGCGGGATCGAGCACGATCTGCGGCGCAAACACCCTTATCTCGACTACGAGCAATATGATTTTGACGTAGTGATCGGTAGCGCGGGTGATTGCTACGATCGCTACCTGGTACGAATTGAGGAAATGCGCCAAAGCGTGCGGATCCTGCGTCAGGTAATCGATAAATTGCCGGGCGGCCCCATCAACGTCGCCGATTGGAAAAACATGGTACCGCCCAAATCGCGCGTCATGACCAAGATGGAAGAACTGATCCATCATTTTATCGTCGTGACTGAGGGGCTCGACGCGCCGCCGGGAGAGGTCTATTTCGCGGCAGAAAACCCGAAAGGAGAGCTAGGCTTTTACATTAACAGCAGAGGCGGGGGCGTACCGTATCGCCTCAAGATTCGAGCGCCGTCGTTTGTGAACTTAAGTATCCTGTCTGAGCTTCTGCCAGGTTGCATGGTGGGCGACGTACCGGCGGTGCTGGGGAGTCTGGACTTCGTCATGGGTGAATGCGACAGATAAATATGCTGCGATCCATATCTCGATTCTTGCTCGTATTCGTTCTTGCGCTCGGCGTTTCGTGCACTCCTGGCAAACGCATCACGAAAGCCAATGTAGAAGAGGTAGAAGAGGGAATGTCAAAGAAACAGGTGGAATCAATATTTGGACACCCGACCTCCATCAATAATGAAGATCTCGTTATCATGAAAAAAACGACCTACGTTTACCGTCAGGGCAAAGACTCGGTGACGATTGTTTTCAAAGACGACAAGGTGCAGTCGAAGGAAAGCACATTGTCTAATTAGATCGCGCGCTATCGTGGACTCGACGAACACTCGTGTTCCCGCCGAGTTGGAGCGGAAAATGGACGCGGCAATCGCGCGCTACCCGCATGAGCACCGGCGAAGCGCGGCGATGCCGCTGCTTCACTTATGGCAGGAACACTTCGGGTTCATCAACGATGACGCGGTAACCTGGATCGCGGCGAAGCTCGGCCTCCAGCCGATTAACATTCTCGAGCTGGTCACCTTTTACCCGATGTTTCGCCAGGAACCCGCGGGCAAAACGCACATCCGCGTTTGTCGTACGCTTAGCTGCGCGATGGCCGGCGGCTTTCAGTTGATGGAAAATCTATGCGCAGCGACTGGAATTAATCGCGAAGGACACGGTGAGGGAATGCACAATCCCATTTCGGTCAGCGCCGATGGAAATTACAGTGTCGAGTTCGTTGAATGCCTCGCCAGCTGCGGCACGGCGCCCGTATGCATGGTCAACGAGGATCTGCGCGAAAACGTAAACCCCGATTCCGTCACGGAGCTTCTCCTAAATCAAACCGACAAGATCAGCCATCGAACAACTCCTCACCCCCTGGAACGCCGATTGATCTTCAAGAATCTCGGACGCGACGATTGGACCACAGACATCGACTGTTATCTCCGCGCGGGTGGTTATGAACAATTGAAGCAAGCGTTGACCATGTCCCGTGCGGAGATTGTCAACAAAGTCAAAAACTCGGGGTTGCGTGGCCGCGGGGGCGCCGGTTTTTCGTGCGGGCTAAAATGGAGCTTCATCAAACCTGACGAAAAACGGCCGGTGTATTTGATCTGCAACGCCGATGAATCCGAACCAGGAACATTCAAGGACCGCTACATCATCCACGAGGATCCACATCAGCTTTTGGAGGGAATTCTGATCTCCTGTTTCGCGTTGAATGCGCGTACAGCTTACATCTATATCAGAGGTGAATTCCCGGAAGGCGCGAAAATCCTCGAACGCGCCATCGAAGAAGCACGCAAGCACAGTTTGCTTGGAAAAAACATTCTTGGCTCTGGATTTGACGCCGAGGTTTATGTTCATCGTGGGGCAGGCGCTTACATCTGCGGCGAAGAAACTGGCTTGATCGAATCGCTGGAAGGCAAACGCGGCTATCCACGGATCAAGCCGCCCTATTTCCCCGCCGTGCTGGGTCTCTACATGTGTCCAACGATCGTCAATAACGTGGAAACGCTTTGTCACGTGAAACACATCATAGCGATGGGCGGCGCGGAATATGCCCGGCTGGGTCGCCCCAACAACACCGGCACAAGAATCGTGTGCGTCAGCGGAGATGTACAGCGGCCGGCCTATTTCGAAATTGAGGTGGGCGCCGTGACCATGGGCCAGCTTATTTATGAAATGGCCGGCGGAATGAGGTCGGGTCGAAAACTCAAGGCTATCATTCCAGGCGGAAGCTCTGCAAAGGTCCTGCGGGCCGATGAGCGATTCAAGCTGAAACAGCATCAGCCCGACGGATCAACGATCGAACCGGAGATGTCCGCCGCCGCGGGGTCGATGGCCGGTTCTGGCGGTGTCATCGTGCTCGACGATTCCCGCGACGTGGTTTGGGTGCTCAATAACATCAACGAGTTCTATGCGCATGAAAGTTGCGGTCAGTGCACACCTTGCCGGGAAGGTTCTCTTTGGATGAAGAAAATCACGGACCGTATGCTGCGTGGCGGCGGTGTCACGGAAGATCCGCACACCCTAAAGACTATTGGCGATAACATCGCCGGGCGCACAATCTGCGCGTTTGGCGAGGCGTGCGCTTGGCCAACGCAAAGCTTTGTTCAGAAATTTCCCGAGGAATTCGCCGCTCGCGCTCAAAAACCGATGCCGCCGCCGCTACCGCCGGAATACATGCCCGAGGAGCTGATTGAAGAGGAAACGATCCCAACGGTTCCGATGGCGCGTGATCCCGGGTGGGAGAAAGCCGGAGCAAAAGGGACTATTTAGAATCTAATGTCGGATCCAGTTTCATCGCCGCAGATGCTAAACGTCCAGATCGACGGCGTGTGGCATCAGTTCCCCAAGGGCACCCGCGTCATCGAAGCGTGCGAACAGGCGGGAAGTTACATACCGCGCTATTGCTATCACAAAAAGCTCAGCTCGCCCGGCAATTGCCGGATGTGTCTGATCGAGATGGGATTTCCAAGACTCGGGCCTGATCGCAAACCAGAGCTTGGCTCTGACAACAAGCCAATCATCAACTGGATGCCGCGTCCTCAAATCTCCTGCGCACAGGATATCGCTGAAGGAATGGGCGTGAGAACCAACTCTCCTTTGGTGAAGGAATGCCAACGCGGCGTAATGGAATTCCTCCTCATCAATCATCCCCTTGATTGCCCGATCTGCGATCAGGCCGGCGAATGTCGGTTACAGGAGTTCAGCGTCGATTTTGGAATGAGCAAATCGCGCTTTCTCGAACACAAGGTCAAGAAACCGAAAAACGTCGTGCTCGGGCCGCGTGTTACGCTCGATGATGAACGCTGCATTCTCTGCTCGCGTTGCATTCGTTTTTGCCAGGAGGTCGCCCACGACGATGTGCTTGGATTTGTCGATCGCGGCAGTTATACCGTGCTGACCGCTCATCCCGGAAAGGATCTGGAAAACAATTATTCGCTTAACACGGTCGATATCTGCCCGGTCGGCGCGCTCACTTCCACCGATTTTCGCTTTAAGATGCGCGTCTGGTTCCTGAAGGAAACCAAAAGCATCTGCACCAGTTGCGCGACAGGCTGCAACACGATCGTCGGCACGCGAGAAGATGTGATCTACCGGCAGACCCCGCGTGAGAACGACCATGTCAACTCATGCTGGATGTGTGATTACGGACGACTCAATTTCAAATATCTCGAAGCGGAGAACCGCTTGCTTGAGCCACAGATCTTTCTTGAGGGAAAACTCGCCTATACCGATTGGGCTACCGCAATTTCACAGGCGGCCCTTCAACTACAACAGTTTCCCGGTCCGGAAATCGCCATCATTGCTTCCGCGCGCATGACGAACGAGGAGCTTTGGCTCACGGCGCAACTGGCAAAGTCGTTAGGCACGGAATGGATCGACATCGTCCCCCGCCGCGAACCAGGTGACGACATTCTACTCAGCGAAGATCGCAACCCCAATACAAACGGCGCACGACTCATTCTTGGATCGGAATCTGAACCGGGCGCGAATCTGCTTGCGATTTCAGAAGCTGTGAAATCAGGAAAAATCAAGGCGCTGCTGATTTTGAAGGAAAATACGATGCATTTGGGCGTAACGGTTGAGCAACTGGCGAAACTGCCTGTGTTGATCATGATGAATATCTTATCGAACGAAGCCACTGAAAAGGCGACGATCGTTCTGCCCGCGTGCGGATTTGCCGAAAAACGCGGCTCAATGGTCAATGGCAAAGGACGATTGCAACGATTGAATCGCGCCGTGCGTCCACCGGGTAATGTGCGCGATGATTGGGAAATTTTGCGGGATTTGCTCCAGGCAGTCGGCGGTGGCGATTCCATTCTCACCATCGATGACGTTTTTCGCCGAATCAGCGAGACAGTGCCGCAATTTGCCGGATTAAGTTTGAACAAGATCGGCGACCTCGGCGTGCACATTTTGCAAATGGAAGAATTACCGCCGACTCATCCCAGCGACGAAGAAAAAATCGAGCAAGCGGTCGCGATGCAGGCCCGCCGCCGCGCTGTCGGGCGACAAGTCGATGAAGTCCGTAAAGCTGCAGCTGCGGAAACCCACTAGCTGCAAGATCACGATGGATTCCTTTTTTGTAATCACGTCGCTGGTCAAGATCGTTGGGATTCTTTTTCTAGTAATCCTTCCGATGGTTTCCTACGCTGTGTATGCGGAGCGAAAGGTAAGCGCAGCGATTCAGGACCGCCTCGGACCGAATCGCGTCGGACCCGCCGGCCTTCTTCAGCCCATTGCCGACATGTTCAAATTGTTGTTGAAAGAAGATTTCACGCCGCGTGCCGCGAACACATTTTATTACTGGCTCGCGCCGTGTCTGGCCGTGATGCCAGCCATCATTACCATCGCCGTTGTGCCTTTTGGCAGCACCCTGTTCGGAGTCCCGATGATCATCGCAGATGTGAACATCGGCATTTTGTTTGTGTTCGCTATCGCTTCGCTGGGCGTTTATGGAATAGTCATTGGCGGCTGGGCGTCGAATTCCAAGTATCCATTTCTCGGCGGTATCCGTTCGAGTGCACAGATGCTTTCTTACGAGCTTTCGCTCGGTCTTGCAGTCATTCCCGTTTTTCTGCTCGTTGGCAGTTTGCGTCTGACCAGCGTGGTGCAGTACCAGATCGACCACGGCTGGTTCATCGCGCCGTTTATCGGCGACTGGACAAACCCATGGAAATGGTTGCTGGCCATCCCCATGATTATTTCATTCCTCGTTTTTACGATTGCCATTTTTGCCGAGACAAACCGGCTGCCGTTTGATCTGCCCGAGGCCGAGCAGGAGCTCGCGGGGGGTTACAACACCGAATACAGCTCGATGAAGTTTTCGCTCTTCTTCCTTGGAGAATACGCGGCCATGATCACCGGATCGGCGGTGATCGTGACATTGTTTTTCGGCGGCTGGCATTTCCCAGGAATTCCCGATGGCTCTCATGGATGGATTTTCGGCCTGATAAACATTGCTGTGTTCTTCGCAAAGGTCGCCATCGTGATTTTTGTTTTCATGTGGGTGCGATGGACCCTGCCCCGATTTCGTTATGACCAACTGATGCGTCTCGGCTGGCTTTTCTTTTTCGAGATCGCGTTGGTAAATATCTTCGTTGTCGCGGCAATTTTGCCTTTCATTCGACCTTAATCTTTCTGTATGACCATCACTGTTCCACGACCCAAGCTGAACTGGCGCGAGCGATTGTATTTGCCTGCCATCGTGGCGGGTCTGGCCATCACGTTTAAGCATTTCAAAACTCTGCTGCTGGGGCGCACGAAGGTTACGATGCAGTACCCCGAGCAAAAATGGGACGGCAACTTGCCGGACTATTATCGCGGCGCGCCTGCGCTTGTCCGCGATGAAGATGGACGCGTGCGTTGCGTTGCGTGCCAGCTTTGCGAGTTCATTTGTCCACCGCGCGCGATTAAAATTATTCCGGGCGAAATCCCGCCAACCGATCGGTTCGCCAAAGTCGAGAAATACCCTGAAGCGTTCGATATCGACATGATCCGCTGCATTTTTTGCGGAATGTGCGAAGAGGTTTGCCCCGAGCAGGCGATTTTTCTACGCAAGGATTACGCCATTACCGGCTACACGCGCGCAGAGATGGTGCATCACAAGGAGAAGCTCCTCGAGATCGGCGGAGTCATGCACGGCGTCGTGTTGAAATGGAACAAGAAGAAATGAACCGCCAAATCCGAGATTCGAGATTCGAAATTCGAAATTAAGACTGATGTCTCCGTTCCTGTTTTGGATCTTTGCGTTGCTGACATTGATCTTTGGCGCAGCCGTCGTGATCAACCGAAATCCGGTTGCTAGTGCGCTGAGCTTAGTCGTGTCGTTCCTGGGTCTCGCTGCACTCTTCATCTCGCTAAATGCCTATTTTATAGGAATCATCCAGGTGCTGGTTTACGCGGGGGCGGTGATGGTGCTGTTCCTTTTCATCATCATGCTCCTCGATCTTCGCGCCGAAGAAGGTCGCCAGATCAACTGGCTGGCCTCAGCAGGAGGACTTGCTGTTGCTCTAATCTTCTTAGGTCAGATTTTTTCTGTGGTCCGTCACCTTACCATTGCGCACAAGGCTTTCCCGCCACTGCCAGGATCGACAATCGACGATGTCCGGAATATCGGGGCAGCACTCTTTGGGAATTACAATTTGCCATTTCAAATCGTCGGCGTCCTCGTGCTGGTGGCGACGATTGGCGTTGTGCTTTTAAGCAAACGCGAACCTCGGTAATATGATCACGCTCGGCGATTATCTGATCGTAAGCGGCGTTCTTTTCGCAATCGGATTTGCTGGCGTGATGCTGCGACGCAATCTCATCATCATCCTCATGTCACTGGAGCTGATGCTGAACGCAGCAAACTTGTCGCTGGTCGCTTTTTCCCGGTTCCGCGTCGATTCAAGCGGCTTGCCCAACTACAACGCTCAGGTCTTCGTTTTCTTTATCATCACTGTGGCGGCGGCGGAAGTTGCCCTGGGCCTCGCCATCATCGTCGCTCTCTACCGGGCGCGACAGACAACGGACGTCAAAAATATCAGCAGCCTGAAGTTTTAGCGATCCGATGAATTCAACCTTGCCGTGGACCATCCTGCTTGCGCCGTTAGCCAGCGCGCTGGTTATCACGCTATTCACGCTCCGGTGGAAAGCGGCGAGCAGTTTAATCTCTGTTGCGGCCGTCCTGGTAAGTTTCACGTGCAGTTGCTTGATCTTCGCGCAATCCAGTATCACCGCGGCTGAGTTTACCTGGATCGATATTAGCGGCGCGTTCAAAGTACCGCTTGGCTTCACGCTCGATCAATTAAGCAAGACGATGCTCGTCCTGGTTACCGGTGTCGGCGCAACCATCCACATCTATTCGCTGGGTTACATGCGGGATGACGAAGGTAAGGCGCGTTATTTCGCGGCTCTTTCACTGTTCATGTTTGCGATGCTCGGGATCGTTCTCGCGAACAATTTCGTCATGCTCTTCATCTTTTGGGAATTGGTGGGCTTTACTTCCTACGTTCTGATTGGCCACTGGTTCTTTCGCGATGCAGCTGCGGATGCGGGCAACAAAGCATTCATTACCACTCGTATTGGCGATTTTGGATTCATGATTGGGATCCTGATGATTTGGATGGCGACTGGCTCTGTCGTTTTCACCGAGATTACGCCACGGATGCCGACGCTACTAAGCCATCCGACATTTGTCACAATTGCCGCGCTTCTGATCTTTTGCGGAGCGGTTGGTAAGTCAGCCCAGTTTCCGCTGCATGTCTGGTTACCAGACGCGATGGAAGGGCCGACGCCAATTTCCGCTTTGATCCACGCCGCGACGATGGTTGCAGCGGGTGTTTACATGCTGGTGCGCGTCGCGTTCGTCATTCAAGCGTCACAGACCGCGCTTCTGGTCGTCGCATGGATCGGCACCCTTACCGCGGCGATGGCTGCGTTAATCGCAACCCAACAGAACGACATCAAGCGCATCCTAGCTTACTCAACGCTGTCGCAACTTGGTTACATGGTGATGGCTGTCGGTCTTGCCTCAAACGACGCGGCCATGTTTCACCTGTTCACCCATGCATTTTTCAAAGCCCTTCTCTTCCTTGCCGCCGGCTCCATCATCGTGATGCTTCATCACGAGCAGAATATCTGGAAGATGGGAGGACTGTTTCGCAAACTCCCGGTCACATTTGTCACCTTCACTGTTGGCGCTCTGGCGTTGATCGGCTGTCCACCTTTCAGCGGATTCTTCAGCAAGGACGCAATCCTTGCGCTCGCCTACGAACGCAACATGACGATTTTCATGCTGGGACTGTTCACAGCGTTTCTAACGGCCTTTTATGTTGTGCGTCTGCTGATCATCGTCTTCTTCGGTGAGACACGCAGTGAAGCCGCACGCCAAAGCAAGGAATCACCCCTCGTAATGACGGGACCGCTGATCGTGCTGGCGATTCTCGCCGCGCTAGGTGGATTTGGATTTTTCGCGCGAAACTTTCTCCCGCTTCCGACAGAAAAGGAAACTGCTTTCCTGGTTCCTGTCC